>MDSQ01000060.1_pt1 | contig 19985 bp, 9 predicted proteins | sample 1008251 | NCBI WGS metagenome assembly MDSQ01 (sample SAMN05526597, study PRJNA338239) | gut metagenome | isolation source: Hindgut content | host: Naso unicornis | place: Saudi Arabia: Red Sea | collected 2016-05
TTATTATTTTTATAAAGAAAACCAACACCTTTAGGGCCATAAAATTTATGCGCGCTAACGCTAAGCAAGTCTATTTTAGCTGATTTAATTGAAATAGGTAACTTAGTAAAAGACTGAACTGCATCTACATGAAAAATAGTATTAGGATTAGCAGTCTTAATAAGTTGTCCAATTTGATTGATGTTTTGTATAGCCCCAATTTCGTTATTCACATGCATAATGCTAACTAAAATAGTGTTATCATTAATTTCAGCACGCAACTGTTCGAGATTAATATGGCCAAATTCATCAGTAGGCAAAATACAAATTTCAAATTCGTTTAGACCGTTATCTTTAGAAAGAAACGTCATGACTTCTTTAACCGAGCTATGTTCAATGCTCGTAGTAATAATTTTGTTACCGTACCTATGGTAAGCATTAGCAACTCCTAAAATCGCTAAGTTATTACTTTCGGTGCCGCCAGATGTGTAAATAATATCATCGCGAGAACAGCCAAGCTTAGAAGCGAAGTAGTCACTAGCAAATTTTATAATGTTTTCAGCTTCAATTCCCTTTTTGTGAAGAGAAGATGGGTTTGCATAAACATGTTTCATAACGTAAGCAACTTTATCTACAACTTCATCTAATGGAGCAGTTGAAGCTGCATTGTCTAAATATATCATAAAAAAACCTCCTATATAACTAGTATGAACGGAAATAGGTAGTTTGAAACACAAAAAAAAGAGCTGAATGCAGCCCTTGATTAGTTAACTTAAAATTACGTAATTAGTTAAATGGAAATAAGAGTTGAAAACTCCCACTAGACGCAGGTGTATCGTTTTCAAATAAATAAAATGAAGAAGAGTTCTCAAATGTATAGTCATTAAACGCATAAACATGTCCGTCTGCTAATACATAGCAACTTTCTTGTAAAATGTCCTGAGTTGTAGAAAAAGGTTCGTAAGTGATAATGCCACCAAAAGTAAAGTTTTGAGTGCTAGATGTATCTATGTCAAAAGTACTAAGCCAATCGATTTTAGAAAATTCATCTAAAAACTCACCAAGCTTATATAAAGAAATACAATCGGTTAACATAGTATCACTAGAAGTGTAAGAAAGCTTACCACTAGTCCCAACGTTAATAACAGTAATAGGAATAATGGTATCAGAAATAGTAGAGTCGCTGTCTATAACAGACAACCATAAAGATAAGAAGTCTTGTTCTTTAAAATTTAGAGTAAAGTTAGTAAGCTCTGCATCTAGGTTGTTATCTAACAGAAGATACAAAGTTTCAGTAGCGATTAAATTATCTATAGAAGGTAAGTAAGCAGCCTCTAAATATTCGGTTTGTTCCTTAGCTGCGTAGATTGCAACTACCATCATTACTACTAAAACAGGTAAAACTAATAAATGCCATTTTTTAGCCATAGCGATTCCTCCCCCAAGATATGTTGTATAAAATAACAGAAATTTTTTATGTATCCATCTCCTTTTAATTAAAACTAAAACTTAGATAAAATTATAGCATTGGATGGTTGTTGTGTCAACCGATGTTAGTTTAATGTTGATAAAATTTGGATACACTATTTATTAAAATGGAGGTTTCAACATGTTTAGTGTAAATTCACGGATAGACAAGTATAATGATAGTACCTTTAAAGAATTGTCTAAGGATGATGAAATAATTTGGGAAATATTGATAAATTACGTTAAAGCCCATTCTATTGATATAGATGAGTATAGGCTTGAGCGAGTGGAGGTACAGTTTTTTAACCATTATATTAGTTTTTTAGAAAAGCTTGAAGCAGATGTAGTGTATAAGTTAATTAATAGGCTGACTGGGCATATAATATATTTGCATATAGAGTTTCAATCTAAAGTTGATTTTAAGATGGCGCTTAGGATTGAGCAATATGGGGTAAATTTAAAAAATTATTATTTGGCAAAAAATAATTTGGAAGGCTCTGGAGTTGCAAAGGACATGGTTAACACTCCTAGGATTATTAGCGTGGTAGTGTATCTTGGGTCTGGAGAGTGGACTGCTGCAGATAATTTAGGCGAGTTAACAGGGTTGTCCGAGTTTCCTATTAGAGATACAGATAGTAAGGAGGAGAAGCAGCTTAAGTTAAAGGCATTTAGAGCTAGCTGTAAAGAAAATGCTACGGCACCTATTTATACAGTAGTTAATCCATCGCAGCAGCAGTTAAAGCAATCGGATGGATTGTTTAGCGCAATGATGTTTGTGGTAAAAAGTAATTCGGCGGACGAGTTTATAGACAATATAATTTACGTAATAAATTATTGGGGGTTAGAAGAAGGCCAGCGTAATAAATTTTTACGGTATATTAGGCCGGTGCTTAAAAGCGATGAGGCTAGGAAGATTAGAGAGTCAGTTATTTATTACAGAAAGGAAGTAGAGAAAATGTTTGTATCGGTAGATGATGAGATAATGGCAAAAGGTAGAGCACAAGGCAAGGCTGAAGGGATAATAGAAGGCATGGCTAAGGGAGAAGCCAGGGGAGAAGCCATTGGAGTAGCGGTAGGAGAAGCGCGCGGTAAAGTTGAGGTATATTACAAAGAGATGAAGTTAACACCTCAGCAAATAGCGGTTAAGCTAGGCATTGATGTTAAAGAAGTTCAGCAGATAATAAAAAGCTTTAAGTAAAAACTCTTTAAGCAAAAAACTCTTTAAGCAAAAAATCAAAAAAAAAATAAAAGCCGATAATCCATCAGGTTAACGGCTTTTATTTTACAGTTCAACAATGTTAATAATAACTCCTTTAATATTTCCCTCAGCTCCAATATACGGAGTAAGAGTAAAGCGGAACTTGTTTGCAACAGAATTATCAACAATAGTTTCGATTGGAATAAGGTGATTAATAACACTTTGAATATCATCCATAAAGTCCTCATAATTAACTTTAAGAGCAATATCAGCAATAGAACGGCCGATATCGGTTTCAATTAAGTTAATAATTCTTTTAACTGAAGGAGTAAAGCGTCTAATTCTCAAGTGTTTATCAAGAAAGATTGCTGTTATGGCAGTCATAGCAAGTAAGTTGTTAATATCATCATTAGCTTGAGTAAGTTCTTCAATTTTCTTATGATATTCACTATTAACAGTGTAAAGCTCTTCGTTAACCGATTGCAATTCCTCATTAGTATTTTGCAATTCTTCATTAGCGGAACTTAGCTCTTCATTAGCAGATTGCAGTTCCTCATTAGAAGATTCTAATTCTTCGATTAACGCTTGCATATGCTCTTTATTGTATTTAAGCTCATATTCTAAATCAGCAATCCTTTCATAAGCTTTTTCTTGAAATTCAAAATCTTGAACAGAAATTACAGCAGGCTTAATTGCGTCAGTTTCAAATAATAAAATGGCATATCTAGTATTAGCCGCTTCATCTACATAAAGTTTAGCCGTTAAAGTCATGTGAGTATTGATATTACTATATCTAATATCTTTACCAGAAGTAAATACGTTTTGTAAAGCGGTACCAACTGCTACCGATAAGTCTTTTCTAATCATTTTTAAAATGTTAAGACTTAATTTGTTAGATGGTATTTTGATATACTCATTTACGTCACCAAAAGTATGGCGTAACTCTAGAGCCTCATTAACAATAACACCTTTAGGAACATACTCCTCTTGAAGAGCTTGAGTAATTTTATCAATAGCTTTGTCTTCCGCATTAGCAGTCCATTTTTTAGGAACGTTAGCGTAGGCTAGTCTATTATCAAAGTTGACTGATACAACTTCGTTAAGTTGAAATGCAGGTTTAGTTAAAGAAGCAGTTTGTTGGCGAATATGTTGGAATATCTTCCATCTTGAATCTAGTTGTTCAAAATATTTCCCCATTTCGCCTAAGCTCTCACTAGCACCTAAAAATAAATATCCTTCTTTATTAAGAGAAAAACCAAAAACAGTAAAGATATTTTGCTGAATAGTAGCTTCTAAATATATAAGTAAGTTTCGGCACACAATTAAGTCAAGCTTAGAAAATGGTGGGTCACTTATAATGTTATGTTTTGCGAAAATCACCATACTGCGAATTATATCTTTAACCTGATAGTATTCTCCTTTTTTATCAAAATACTTGCTTAGTCGATCCTTTGACATAGTGGCTAAAGCTTCGGCAGTATAAATTCCGGCGCTAGCTTTAGACAGCGCTAAGTCATTTATGTCGGTGGCAAAGATTTTAATGTTAAAAGCTAAGTTAACCGTTTCTAAATATTCATGTACTAAAATGGCTATAGAATAAGCTTCTTCGCCAGTAGAGCAGCCAGCGCTCCATATGCGTAGTCCAATATCAGCTGTTTTATTTTTAAACAGTTGCGGAATTACATTATTTCTAAGTTCAAAGAATGCATCATCATCTCTGAAAAATTCTGTAACCCCTATAAAAATTTCATTATGTAGCGTATCTAACTCGCTAGGGAAATTATCAATAAACATAATATAGTCGTTTAAAGTTCTAATTTCTAGCATGTTCATCCGCCGCTCTATACGTCTAATAACTGTACTTCGCTTATAATCAGCAAAATCAATGCCTTTGCGTTCTTTTAAAGAAGTTATAATTTTGCTAATTGGGTCTTGCGGTTGTTCATAATCTCTTTGTGGAGATAGGCCAATGTAATCTATAATTTTATTAGGCATATCTTTAGGATGCAGGATATAATCAACACATCCAGTGTTTATGCTATTACGCGGCATACTAGCAAACTGTGCACTGCTTTGCTCCTGCGCAATAACTAAGCCGCCATGTTGGTTAATTGATTTAACACCTTCGCTACCATCAGATCCGGCACCAGATAAAACTATGCCCACTGCTTTGTCTAACTTATACGGAGCTAGTGATTTAAAAAATAAGTCAATAGCTCCACTTTCATTTTCAGTCCGATTTACTAACATTAACTTGTTATCCTTAAACAAAATTAGCTTAGTCGGCGCCATCACATAAATAGTGTTTGGCGCAATAGTTTCGCCGTCTTCAGCTTCTTTTACAGTCATACTTGTCCTATTAGTTAATAAATTTTGCATTAAACTTTTATGCTTTGAAGATAGATGTTGTACTAAAACAAATGCCGCACCAGAATCGATTGGCATATTATCAAAAAAATCGTTGATAGCAGAAATTCCGCCTGCAGAAGCTCCTATTGCTATGACATACATTACTTTTTCCCCCTAACTAGGAAGGTAAATATCCGAAAATTCCATATTTACCTTCTCTCTATTGTCTCCTTCATAAACTAAATCTTCTAATCCCAAGTTAGCGCTAAGAGCGGGTAGTGTAATTTTAAAGTTACTACCTTGTCCAATCACGCTTTCTACATCTACGGTGCCATCTTGCATCTCTATTAGCGATTTTACTAATGAAAGACCTATTCCGCTTCCTTCTTCTTTATTATTAAGAACGTTTTCAGCTTGTTTGAAGCGCTCAAAGATTACCGTTAGCTTGTCATTAGCTATTCCCATTCCTGTATCGCTTACGCTTATCACTACATTAGGAAATTGTTGATAAATTTCTACTTCTATTTTACCACCAACGGGAGTAAATTTAACTGCATTAGATAGTAGGTTCATAACGACTCTTTCTATACTATCTATATCTACGTCCACAATACACTCTTCAATGTCCGTATCAAACACTAACTCTATAGCTTTAGATTCAACATATGGTATAATCGATAAGGTTATTTCTTCAACAACATTAACTATATTATACTTCATTTTATTTAGATTGTAAAACCCCGATTCTATTTTGGTCATGTCAATAATGTTATTGACTAAACGTAGCAGTCTTGTGCAGTTGTGCTTAATTATATCAACGTATTTGTCTACTGCCCCCGATTCATATTCCTGCTGAATTTCCCTTAGCGCCATCAGTTGTGCAGCACTAGAAATTACGTTAATAGGCGTTCTAAAATCATGAGAGACGTTTACGAAAAATTCGGTTTTAAGTCTACTTTCGTCTAGCTCCATGTCTTTTTGAGCAATAGCTTCTCTATACAACTGCGCTTTGTATTGGTCGCTTAAGTCTCTAACTAAATAGATGTCCGCAACTTTGCCTTCAATAATAGTTTTAGAGCGAGAGATTTCTACGTTGATTTCGTTGCCGAGCATATCAACCATAACTTGTGTACTAGAAACAGCTCCAACATTTTTGTTAAAATACTTTGCTACAAATTCTCTTCTGGTGTCAAACTTTATGTAATCGATAAATGCATCTCCTAGAATTTTTGTATCGTCTGAGATTTTGAGTAACTTTTGTGCTTCAGTATTACAATAAGTGATTCCGAAGGTATTTGTAGCAAACAATGCACATGGAATTCTATCCATTAGCTGTTTATAGGCTAATTCATTACTCTTTAAATTTTCGTCTAACTCGGCAGTTTTTGTTATATCTTTATAGTAAATTGTGCCCCCCATATAACAAGCGGCTATTTTAACATGGTACCATTTTTCATCAATCTGACATTCAAATTGCACTTCATTTAGTTGATTGCTTAGCACTTTATCTACATTTTCAGTTACAATTGGATTGTGCATGCATATGTTATCTAAATCAGTTGCTTCCTTATCAATGGATTCTTTAAAGATTGTGTTTATAGCTAAAATTTTTCCTGATTTGTCAAACGCTGCCACTTTAGTTTCTAGAGAATTTAGCAGTGATTCGTTAATTTCAATAGAAGTTCTTAAAGCATTTTCAGTTAGCGTTCTATCTGTTACGTCTATAGCAGTGATAACTTTGCCATTAATGCTATTAAAATTACGGCATTCAAAGTATTTATAATCATCGCTTTTTGTAAGAAATCTAAGTTCATAGGCAATTGTGGTTTGTTTTTTATAATCATCTGGGTGTACAAGGTTTTTAAGCTCTGTGCCTATTAACTCAGTTACATTATATTTAGTTGCCTCACAAAATTGGCTCGAAGCCTGTACTATCTTGTCCTCATTATCAAGTATAACGAACATTCCTAATTTATCTATATCATCACGAGTTTGCTGTTGCTGGATGATTAATTTATTAAGTTGCCGCTTATATTTTTTTACAGTGTGTACGTATGATGTAAATAATATAACTACTATTATTACTACTGCTAACTCCATTATAGTCCCTCCTAATATTCTAATTTTAATTAGCCCCATTACTATACTATCACATATTTTAGTGCTTTACTAGTTTTTTGCACAAGTTTATTATATTTTCTTCGATTTTTGTAATCTAGGGGGGGCGTTAGGTCGTAGATTGTCGAAATTATGTTTTAAAATTTAGATAAAAAAAAGCCTAGGAAAATATAAAGATATAAATTCCTAGGCTCCGCTACTGATTATCTTGGTCCTGGTTTACCTGGCCCGCCTGGTCCTGGTTTACCTGGTCCGCCTGGTCCTCCTGGTCCACCTGGGCCTCCTGGTCCGCCTGGTCCGCCTGGTCCACCTGGTCCATGTCCGTATTGTGACATAACATCGCTCCTTTCTATTACCTAACGTAAATATAGAAGAACTTTCACCACATAATATATGTAGCTAGAAACAATTATTATAGACAAAATTTGTAATAATGTCTCAAATAAATGCTATAGATATTTTACCATTAAATGGAAGTAAATACAAGAGAATAACTAAATTATTTAAAAATGTAGTAAAATGACACTATTATAAGTTATCACAGTTTTTAGCATAGCTCATATACTGATACTAAACAAAGTAACAAGGAGTTAAAATCATGAACCTAGTAGAATTTATCTTAATTAGCTTTGCATTAATAATTGACTCAATGATTGTATGTACAGTAAATGGTATGACATACAAACACTTAACTAAAACTCAAACTCTTAATATAGTAATATTATTCGGTTTAACACAAGGATTGTTTATAACAGCAGGATATTTCTTGGGGATGGTGTTTGCAGACTTTTTATCCCAGTATGCAGGAATAGTAACTGCTGCTATATTTACTATAATAGGGGTAGCGAAAATGAAAGGAGCGTTAACTAGTGATGAGCATGAGATAGAGCAGAAGGAAACTTTATCGTATAAGGTAATAACTATACAAGCAGTGGCAACAAGTTTGGATGCGTTTGCAGTAGGAATAAGCTTTAGCTTTATGGCAGTTAATTTATTGTTAACAATCGGAACTGTTACTACAATAACGATTTTGTTTTCGCTATTAGCGATTAAATTTGGACAGAAGAGTGGGGAGTTATTAGGAAGTAAGGCAGAGTTTTTAGGCGGATTATTTTTACTGTTTGTAGCAGCACGCGCTCTATTGTAATCGCGGTTATGACAATAATTGTATAATTAAGGAAGTAATTCAAATTTTTACCAACAAAACTAATTAAAGTTTTATAACCCTACAAAGTGTAGGGCATTATGAATTCCATAGATACTGATTATCTAATATACGTTTCTTTATACGCTTTTTAACATAACCGGCCAATTTTATCTTAAATTTAATTAACGGGTGTGATGTTATTTTAGGCGGTGAAGTATTCAGCAGCTGCTTTAGTTCAGCAATGGTTTCAAACGATTTATCAAGGCAGGTTTGAGTTACTCCAGCTTGGATATATAGATGAGTATCGCTACCGCCAACTAATGGTAAGTTCAGCGTTTTGCTTAGATTTTCAATTTGGCGTTTAAAACGAAGGTCTTTGCCATTCATATCAAGAGCATCAAGTTGCTTTAGTGTAGTCGTATTAATACCAGTTAACATATATGGGTGCGCACCTACTATAAATGTTTCAAAATCTCTAGCTTCGGTTAAGAATTGTTCTAGGGAAGGGGAATTAGGGTATTTGTTTAACAGTCTACGGCGTAAGCAAACAATGTCATTTTTATGGCCCATTACTAATATGTGGCCATTAGTCTTTAAGTCGACTTCCATCCCGATGTATAGTCGAAAATCATTAATGTGGTAATATATGTTTTTGTAAGGATAGTATAGATCTAGATAGTCTAAAATTTGCTCAAAATATTTAGCAGACATATGTTCAGTCATAACGATGGCATCTAAGCCCATTTTTTTAGACTGGTTAATAGTTTTATCAAAAAGTGTATTGTCAAAAACGGCTTTTCTAGAAATAAGTGTGTGGCAGTGAAAGTCAATTTTCATAGGGTTTACCCTCCTAATATTTTTTTATGTCCATGGCCTTACTATATATATTCGTACATATAAAAATCATACGTTATTAACAATATCGGTAATCTAAATTTAATAAAGTCTATTGTGGTACAAAATTCAATAAAAAAAAGAGACCGAAGTCTCTTAAGTAAAAATTAGTTGCTGTATGCTAAAAATCTAGTTATAATGGCCGCAATTTCAGCGCGAGTTGCAGTTCCTTTAGGGTCAAGAATATTGCCAGTTTTGCCACCAATAATACCGTTGCCTACTGCCCATTTAAGTGCATGAGCTGCCCATGAAGCTACGTTGTCTGTATCATCAAATGTATCTAGATTTCCAGTTGCTGTAGTGTCGTGATTTTTGTATGTTGCGTAGTTGTACATAACTACAGCCAATTGCTCTCGAGTTATAGCTTCAGATGGACGGAATGTGCCGTCATCAAAACCATTGTAAATACCAGATTCAACAGCCCAGTTAATAGCCGATTCGTACCAAGCGCCTTTTAGTATATCGGTAAAAGATGTGGAAGTTGTAACCATTTCATGACCGCTCATTCTGTGTAGTATAGTAGCAAGCTGTGCTCTAGTGGATGTTTCAGATGGCCCAAAAGTGGTGTCTGTTAACCCTAGTATTAGACCTTTTGTATATACGTTTTGGATATCAGCGTAGTACCAAACTTGTTTTGACGGAATGTCGGTAAATATTAGTGTTAAGTCTGAAGTATTGCTATCTACTTTAATTACTTCTACTGTTTCTTCTACTACTTCTTCTACTTCAATTACTTCTACTGCTGCTTCTTCTTCTGCTATTTCTTCGTCATCATCATTACTCGCAATGTTTATTTCTGGGTATGAGAATGTAAAGTAGTTGTAGTAATTATCAGTTGTAGCCGTCGTCGTATCTATAGTTACCCACATTTCAAATGGCCCTATATCGATTTGTGATGATGTTCTGCTATATGCATTTGGAGTGTAGTTTACTGTAATGTAGTATGTGTACTTCATTTGGTTGCCACTGCGCTCAGTTAATGTTGCGTTATTAGAGATTTGCGCTGAATTTACTTGCGCATTTTGCAGCTGTGTAATTTCGCTAAATAGTGAATTTACTAATGATTCTAACGCAGTTAGTACGCTTGTTAACGAGTTAAGCAAGTTGGTAAGTGTAGTAACGTTAGTTGTGTTAACTGTTACATCTTCAATAACTTGGTCTACAACTTGTTCTAGCTCTTGTGTAAGTTCATCGACTTGGTCATCTTGTAAATTGTCTAAGTATTCATCAACTATATCTTGATAGTCATCTGTTACCGTACCTGCAATTACTTGAACTGTGATTATAAGCTCCGATGTATTTCCTGCTGAGTCGCTAGCAGTGTAGGTTACGATATACGTTCCTATTGTGCTAGTATCAACCGCGGATATTACAACTCCGTTTAGTGTGATTGTAGTGTTAACTTCAACAGTGCCATCAACGTTATCTGTTGCTGTTACTGCTGGAAGCGTAAATGCATCACCTTGAGTTATAGTGTAGGCTGTTGAACCACTGTATATAAATAGTGGCGATTCGTCGTCAATATCATCTTCGCTATCATCATCTTCATCTTCATCGTCAGTATCATCTTCGCTATCATCGTCTTCATCTTCATTATCATCTTCGCTGTCGTCTTCATCTTCATCGTCAGTATCATCTTCGCTATCGTCGTCTTCATCTTCATCTTCATTATCATCTTCGCTGTCGTCTTCATCTTCACTATCGTCATCTTCATCGTCAGTATCATCTTCGCTATCATCGTCTTCATCTTCGCTATCGTCATCTTCATCGTCAGTATCATCTTCACTATCATCGTCTTCATCTTCGCTATCGTCATCTTCATCATCAGTATCATCTTCGCTATCGTCATCTTCGTCGTCATCGTCATCGCCAGAACCATCTCCAGAACCGTCTCCAGAACCGTCACCTGAACCGTCACCTGAGCCATCACCTGAACCAGAACCATCTCCATCGCCATCACCATCGCCGCCTGATTCTGCTGCTATAACATTAATAGTGATAGAGTCGCTAACCGAGCCACATGTTACCGTAATAGTAACTTCGCCTTCAGTTAAACCAGTGACAACGCCGTTGTTGCTAATAGCAACCGAGCCGCTGCCTGAAGATGAGTATGTTACAACCGCATCCGCTGGCTCAAATGTTAATTTCATTGAAGAACCTACTTCCACTGAAGTTTCAGTATTTGTTATTTTAATAGAAGTAACAGTTTCTCCACTTGTAGGAATGTCAGAACCAGTTTTTACAACTACATTATCTACGCTAAATTTAATTAATTCTTCCGACCCCGTTATAAATCCAATTTTACGAATAGCATCTTGTGGTTGTGTTGTAGGAATATTTTTAGCAACTAGATAACCATCAATGTATACGTCAGTTAAGTTTGCGTTTGCTGTACCATTGTTTGGAGTAGTAATAAGCGTTACAGTTTGCCACTCGCCTACAGTGATATTTGCGTATTGTTCGTTAGTAGAAGCTTTAGCATACGAATTACCAAATTCCCAGTGACCATTAATAATATCACCATTATCATCTTGCTCAGATGCACTTCTCATAACAAATGGACTTGCTGTGCTACTTTCTTGTGTATCATACAAATACATATAAATGTACGAACCACGCTCATTTGCTCCACCGAGCTGTCTAATGTTCCACTCATCAATTCGGATGTCAAATTCAAATGTAGTAGTTTGCTCTTGTGGTGTAAATGATGCAATTAGCTTACCGGTGTTAGCAGTGGAAGCATCGTTAACTTGTGCAAATTTATTACCGTTTTCAGTAACTAGGCTAACAGTAACGCCATCAGTGCCAGAAGTAGTTTGGCTTAGCGTAGAGTCGTCGCCAATAGCGCTTAAGTTATCAAAGTTCCATGAAGCAAGTTCGGTAACATCGATAGTTGTATTTGCAACTGTAACAACGCATTCATCGTAAACTGCTGCGTTATCAGCACTAGTAGCTCTAATAGTAGTGGTGCCAGTGCTTAGAGCAGTGACAGTACCATCATCAGTAATAGCAACTACGCCCTCATTTCCAATTATGGAGTAAATAACATCTCGCTGAGTAGTTATTTCAGGTAAAAATGTAGTGGAGAAAGTGTAGTCATCTCCAGGAGCCATTGATAGATTGTTAACAGTAAAGAAGATGTCAGTAACAGGTACTGTAGTAACATCATTATTATGATAAGTTGATAATGAGTACATTCTAACTTCAGCAGCTTCGGAGCCAGTGGAGTCGTCGCTATCTTGACAGTAGTTGCCGACTTTAAAATAGTTAACATAACTATCAGCCCATGTTGGGTCAACGCCAAGGAAATCATAAGTAGCAGTTTCTGAAACTCCATCAACAGTAAGTGTAACATGGCCAATACCATCAATTAATCTAATTTCTGTGTCATAAACATCACCAAGTCCGATGTTAGCATCAAAGTAGTATTTGTAATCCGATGTGCCTGATGTATCAGTTTTAAATAGTACAGCTAAGGAACCTTGAAGAGGGTTGCTAGTAGAACCTTCGTATTGAACTTTGATAAGAGCTGGAGCATAGCCTGCGTCATGGTCTGTAGCATGAATTTGTGAAGTTATAACTTTCCCGGTGGAAGGAACTTCAGTAACACTTTGGCTAGTAGTTAAAACATGCTCGCCGTAAAATTCCCAGTTGTCATTAATTGTATCGCCAATCATTTCGCGCAGTTCTGTACGAGTGTAGCTAGTGTTAGGAGTTTTGTATCCATCAACAGGAGCATAGAAGACAATAGAGTTATCGCGCTCATCATAGTACATATATTCACTGTAATAGCCATCATCTAAAGGAAGCAATGGGTCAGAGTTATTTTCAGCAGCCCATGCATTGTAGTTATCGTGGTTAGCATCTAGTCTAGTCGGAAATACTTCTAATATGCTATCAGTTTTAGTAGGGTCAGCCACAGAAAGTTGAAGTTTCCAGTTATCCATTTCAGCAGTCATAGCATCTGAATGGTCTGAAACAGGTTTTAGCTCATCTGGTTGGCCAGTGATTAAATCATCATCGTCACCCGCAGCATTTAAGTAGTCTCCAGCATATACAACTAAGTTATCAATAGCATAATCAACAGCGCCGTCAGAACTTGACTGGAATATAAAAGCGCCAATACTGTTGGAAGTAAATGTGCTTCTAAAGTCTACACCTGATACATATAACTGTTCGTTAATATAAACATCTGCAGTTTTGCTAGTAGGGTCAGCAACCATTGCAATTCTATAAGTTTCGCCTAGCGCATAAGAAGTTAAATCGCCACTATTAGTTCCTTGGAAGCCAATAGTTTGTTTACCAGAGCCGGATATAACTCTAAACGCTTCACCAGCTGCATTAGACGAACTAGAAATATTGTCAATATTGCCACCAATTGCACATGAGAACCTGGAGTTAGTGTTGTCTGAAACGGTGTAATCGCTAATCATTCTAAAATCAAATTCGATAGTAGTTAAACCGTACTGCGCATCAAAGTCAAAATAAGCTTTTGGTGCACTGCCAGATGCGCTATGAGTAATGCGAAGTTCGCCGTTAACAATGCCTACAGTATTACCAGTGGAGTTTGAAGTTTTCCAGTTGCTATCTAACGAGCTTCCATTAAATGAGGTGGAATAAAGCTCGATGTACTCAGGTTGAGTTTCGTCATAGAAACCATCATAATCACCTTTCCAAACTTCTAGGTTGCTAATAGTGTAATCAGCAATGTCAGATGTACCAGATTGGAATATAAGACTGCTAATGGAACTCATAGAATTTTTGTAACCAGAACTAGTAGCTAAATGTTCCCCATCTAGATAAATTTTAGTTTCGCCAGTAGTAGGATTAGTGGTAAATGCCACTTCGTACCACTGCTGTGGAGTGAGTACATAGTTAGTTCCATTTTTTTGAACCGAAGAAGTGCTACCATCTAATTCTGTATAAGTAAAGCGTTGAACACCTTGGCTACCACCAGTTTTAAATCTTAATGCTTCATTAGAACTAGAAGTAATACCAGATTGACCAAATGCAAATGTCATGGTGTTAAGAATGTCGCCATCATCCATAAAGTAATCAAACTTAATAGTAAATTCGCTAGCTTGAGGCGCGAAGCTGATGGAAGCGCTAGGTTGAACAGATGTGCTAGGGTCGTTAAAACTTAAAGTGTTGGAGCTAGCTGTTATGCTTGTGCCATCAGTACCTGTATTGCTGCTTAATGACCAGCTGTTAAGATTGCTAAAAGTTTCTTGCAAGATATAGGATTTAACAGCAGAGCTAATAACAGTTACTTCGCATGTAGCACTGATTTGCGAATTGTTTGTGCTAGTAGCAGTAATAGTAGCCGAGCCAGCGCTAATTGCAGTAACGTTGCCAGATGAGTCTACAGTAGCAACGCTTTCATTGGAGCTGGTGTAAGTTATATCCTGATTAGTTGCATTAGCAGGAACAGCAATAGCGTTAAGGCTTTCGATTTTGCCTTCTATAATAGTTAAACTCTCAGCCATTGTAATTGCAGTCATAACGATTTCAGGGTAATCATCAGCATTTGGAATAACTTCGCCAGTAGAGATTTTGATGTCATCTACACTAAAGCTAACTAAATCTGCTGTTCCAGAGAAGAACGAGATTTGCGAAATGTCAGCAGAAGTATTGGCCATAGATTCTACAACTTGAATGCCGTTGATATATACATCAGTAGTATTTGCGCTGCCAGTGCCATTGTCTGGAGTGATAATAACGCTAATATCCATCCACTCGCCAAGCTCTATGTTAGCAGAAGTTGCATTTGTGGTAGGCTCTAAATAACCAGCAGTGAAAGTCCAGCGGTGGTTAGATAATAAGCCAGTTTCAGAACTGTAATCAGCATAGCTTCTTAAACGGAAAGAATCGGTGTCAAGAGAGTTACCGATGTCAGCGTATAAGTAAGAACCTTGCGCCTTAGTGTTGTCTGCATCTTTAACTAAAACTTCATCCACTCTAAGTTTGTAAGAAACAGTAAGAACTTCCTCTTGAACGCTATCACTAAAATCCACAGTTAATTTAGCGCTTGCAGTTGCATCAGTATCGCTAATCTGGAAAACTTTATTGCCATCAGCGTCAGTAACTACTCCAGCAGTAGCACTATCACTTGAAGCGCTAATAGTAACGTTTGCATCAGTAGAAATATCAGCTTCAAAGTCTTGCTCATAAATTGTATCTACAACAACTTCACCTTTTTGTTCAACTGTAATTGTGCAAGTTGCAAATAGAGAAGGGTCGGCAACACTTGTTACTCTAACAATAGCTTTACCTTCAGTATCACCAGATGTAATTTTGCCATCGGAGTCTATGCTAATAATATCAGCACCGCTAGCAACGTCATATGTAACATCTCGTTCTGTAGTTTTAATTGGTGCAAAGTCTAGTGATAGCGTAGTGTAATCGTTTGTGTATAAAACTAATTCATCTCTTACAAATGACAAGTCAGTAGGCACAATTGTATCATAATTGTCTCTATGCTCAGTATCTAAGCTGTATAGCAAAACAGAAGCAGCTTCGCCTTCAAAGTTTAATGTGTAATCTTGACAGTAGTTACCAGCTTTAAAGTAGTTTAAATAGTCAGTTTCCCAAGCTGGGTCTGCGTCTAAAAAGTCGTATCTAAAAGTTTGTGCGCCATTTCGCTGTGTAGAAATAGTAACGTAGCCCACACCTTCAATAAGTTCAATAGTCGTATCAAAAATTTCATCTAGCTTAACATCCATATAATACTCTCTGTAATCAGCGGCATTAGTGGCAGTGCTAGTTTTAAACATAATTTCTATTCGCTCATTAGTGCCATCGTATTGAACTTTTATAAGAGCAGGACCGTTGTCTCCACTTGGATAAATGGCATGAATTTGAGATGTGATAACTTGACCGTTTGATGGTACTTCGGTAACAGCTTGAGTAGTTTCTAGAACATGAGTACCGCGCCATCCCCAGTTGGTGGAAGTGCTATCGCCAATCATTTCGCGAAGTTCTGTACGAGGGTAGTTAGAGTTTGGTGATGTGTAGCCATCTACAGGACAGTACATAACGACCGCGCCTAATTCGTCGTCCCAGTAGAAGTAGTCACTAACGTATGCAGTATCGGTATTAGTGTCGTTAAGCTCCGTCTTTTGAACTTCAGCTATAGAAGTAGAACCTGTAGCTTGGGAAGGTAGTTGAAGTTTCCAGTCGGTAAAATCTACATTAGTTGCATAGATGCTTGGAGCAAGACCGCTGCCATCACCAACTTCAATTTCTGGTTCATCGGTGGAAGAGCCATTGTCAGTAAAGTCAACTACAATGTTATCATATAAAATAGTCCCAGATTTACTAGAGTTAGAGTAAAAGTTTAAATAGTCAAACTGAATGTTATTATTAGAATCTACAGCAATAGCAGAAGAGTAAATAGTACCTACAAGCTTTTCACTAATAAGCGATCCATTTAAATAAACATCAGTATAAAGTACTCCGTTATCAGCGCTATAAACAAGTTTGATATCATTCCAAGTACCTTCCACTATAGTACCAATAGTGGTGAAACTAGTTCCATTATCTCTAAACTGAATACTAGTTCCATTAAATTGCAACGAGCTAGTTTCATAAGCACTAGAAGTACCGCCTTGCCACAATCTAAAACCAGCAGTAATATTATTACTCTCGTCTGGAACAATCATAGCAGAAAAACTAATCGTAACATATTTCTCTGAAGTATCCTTTAGTCCATCATAACGGTTTGTATGACTATCACCACCTTGCACAGATAAAACATTTCCATTAGCACCATAACTTTCACCTGAAATAATCGAACCTAACTCAGGTTTAGTATGGTTCCAATTAGTAGAAGAGTCTTCTAAGCCTACAATACTTAAATCAAAAGTTTGATTAGCTTTAGATTCTGTATCATCAACTAATTCATCATCAACCAATTCATCCTCGGCTAATTCATTATCAACTAATTCATCATCAACTAATTCATCCTCGGCTAATTCATTATCAACTAATTCTTCATCAACTAATTCATCATCAACTAGTTTATCTTCAATCGTTTCATCTGCAGTAGTTTTATCTTCTGTCGTTTCATTTTCAATAACAATAGATGAGTCGGTAGTTTTTTCAACACTATAAGTAGCCATACTTTCTTGAGCAGATATTAAGCTAGGAGTACCCATTAAACCAGGAGCACCCATTGCTAAGCTAACACTCATAAGTTTTGCTAGCTCTTTACGTAATCTTTTATTCAAAATACATAACCCCATTTCTATAACAATAATAACAAAAAAATAAACAAAATGCATAATATTTAACTAGCTAAGTACAAAAATATAAAATATATCCATATAATTTAGAAACATTAATAGAATATATATGTATAATAATATTAACACTAAGCACAAAATCTGTAAAGTGTTTTCTATATTTTCTATATATGTACTAGTGTTTTATAATAAAATTTATTACAATTTATATGTTTAAATATTAAATTATTTATATATTTGTCCTAAAAAAAGCAAAAAGCTTAGTTATTATTTTATGTCACACCTATTAATTAAGCTAAATGTCAATGTATAAAAATAAGTAATAAAACTGCAATAAAATAGTTTTAAAACAAAGAAATAAATTTGCAACAAATTAATTACAAAAATAAGCATAAAAAAAGTGGAGCCAAGGCCCCACCCCAATATAAAATTATACTGTAACAAATTGTTTAGTCGTCATAGTTACCTTTAAAGCCATCATTGTTAATACAATAGCCCCTAAGATAGTCATTAAAATTTTATTCATATAATTACCCCCTTCGCGAGTTACTCACAAAAACAAGTGTAATAATATGTTATCATATAACTACCTATCTAGCAAGAAAATATTACCAATTTTAGTAAGTTAGCAATTAACTATGTAATAAAATACTAAAATCAAATAAAAAGACGAGCCATAAAAAAAGACCATCTAATTAAGATGGCCAAAATTAATCTAGTTGCTACGTTTTCTAAAATATTTAGCTTTCTCTTCTTCAACAGAAATAGATTGAACAGTTTTACGAACCTCCAGAACTGAACCTGGAGAAACTGAAAGCTCATCAATTCCAACAGCAGCAAAGAACCCAGTTAAGCGAGTATCAGCACCTGCTTCACCACAAATACCAATCCAAATACCAGCATTATGAGCGTCCTCAGCTACTTTTTTGATAGCACGCAAAACAGCAGGGTTGCGAGTATCATACAAATGAGCTAATTTAGGATTCATTCTATCAGCAGCTAAAATGTATTGAGTAAGGTCGTTAGTACCAACGCTGAAGAAATCAACTTCTTTAGCTAGCATATCAGCAACCATAACAGCAGCTGGAGTTTCGATCATAATTCCAACTTCAATATCATCACTAACTTTGTGACCCTCAGCAATAAGTTCATCTTTACAAATTTTAATTAATTTTTTAGTAGCGCGGATTTCATCTACAGAAATAATCATAGGTACCATAATAGCCAGTTTGCCATAAACGCTAGAGCGAAGTAACGCACGAAGTTGAGTTTTAAACATATCAGTTTCAACAAGACAAACACGAATAGCACGGTAGCCTAGGAAAGGATTTTCTTCCTTAGGAATGTGTAAGTAAGGGATTTCCTTATCACCGCCAACATCAAGAGTACGAATTATAACACGCTTACCGCCTAAGCCTTCAACAGCAGCTTTGTACGCCGCGAATTGCTCATCTTCAGTTGGTAACACTGCGCTATCCATATATAAAAATTCGCTTCTAAATAAACCAACACCTTCGGCATCATTTTCAAGAACAGCAGGAACGTCTTTAGGAGAACCAATGTTAGCACAAATTTCGATTTCGCGACCATCACGAGTAACACTTTTTGTACCAATTAACGCTAACAAACTTTTCTTATATTCTTCAATCGCTTGCCTTTTTTGTCTATACTCAGCAATAACTTCTTCGCTAGGATTAATTAAAACTTCACCAGTAGAACCGTCTAATATAATAATGTCGCCGTTGTTAAGCTTATTCATAGCGTTTTCCATACCAACGATAGCAGGAATTTGCATAGTACGTGCTAAGATAGCTGAGTGAGACATTTTGCCTCCATCTTCAGTGATAAAGCCAACTACATAATTTTTGTCCATTTGGATAGTGTCAGAAGGGTATAAATCTTTAGCTACAACGATAGCTTCATAATCGATTTCAGAAAGAGACATTTCTTCTTTGTTAGCTAAAATGCCCATAACTCTTTTGGAGATATCGCGAATATCTGCGCCACGCTCTCTTAAGTAAGGGTCTTCCATTGCTTCAAACATAGCAACAAAAGTAGCTTGGATTTGAGATACTGCATGAATTGCGTTTGCATTATCTGAACGAATGATTTCTTCGCAACCTTCAATGTAGTCATCATCTTGTAATAACATCTGGTGTACTTCAAAAATTTTAGCTTCTTCCTCGCCCACGTCGGTTTTAGCTTTAATATACAACTTTTCTAGCATTTTAGTTGCCTTAACAATAGCATCCTTAAAAAATACAACCTCGCCCTCAACATCTGTTACTGTATGAGTAGGGATTTGTAGTTCTTCTTCCTTTTTAATAAAAACTTTTCCAATTGCAATACCGTTAGATGCGCCAATTCCTGTTAATTTCATATCATACTTCCTTTCTATATTTGATATATTCATTCTATTTTCAATTTTTATCTACAACGTATGGAATGTACTTGTGTATATTATATACATTAGTTTAAAAAATGTCAAGAGTAATTTTATAATTTTTATATTTATATTTAAAATTTGTTAGAAAATATGCCAAGAGGTGATTAGGATAAGCTTTTTTTTTTGTAAAATTCTATGTCCTAA
>MDSQ01000061.1_pt1 | contig 19912 bp, 20 predicted proteins | sample 1008251 | NCBI WGS metagenome assembly MDSQ01 (sample SAMN05526597, study PRJNA338239) | gut metagenome | isolation source: Hindgut content | host: Naso unicornis | place: Saudi Arabia: Red Sea | collected 2016-05
CTTAGGCGGTGAGATAAAGAGCAAGTAATCTTTTCAGATTAAGGCAACTAACATTCAGTGGCGGGGTTAGAACCCCCACTGAATGAAGTTTTCTTCTATACTATATACATAATCTTAAGAAGTTTTAACTAATTCTAGAGTATCGTCACTAAGCAACACTTTACATTTGCCACCTTTGGTAAATTGCCCAAACAATATTTCGTCTACAAATAAATTTTTAAGCTCAGTATTTACAGTCCTAGCGATTTCTCTTGCACCAAATTCTTTAGTAATGCCTTTTGTTGCAAGAAATTGTATAACGTTATTAGGAACAGTAAGCTGAATATTTTTCTCTTTTAGAATTGATTTTAAGATAGAGACTTCTTTTTTTGTTATTAAAATAGCTAAATCGTCGTCAATGCCGTTAAAAGTTACGGTAGAGTCTAACCTATTTCTAAATTCTGGAGTAAAAGCTTTTTTAAGGGTATCATCAATAGCTTGAGTAGACATTTTTCTTTCTCCAAACCCAACTAATTTTTTGCCAACAGATGATGCACCAGCATTGGATGTCATAATTAATATAACATTTCTAAAATCAATTTTTCTACCTTGGTTATCTGTGATGGTAGCATAGTCCATTATTTGAAGTAACATGTTAAATATATCAGGATTTGCTTTTTCAATTTCATCAAGTAATAAGACGCAGTGTGGATTTCTTTTTACAGCATCTGATAACAGGCCCCCTTCTTCATATCCCACGTATCCTGGAGGTGAGCCGATTAATTTAGAAGAAGAATGCTTCTCCATATATTCGCTCATGTCAAATCTTATCAGTTCTATACCTAAAGTTTTGGCAAGACACTTAGCGATTTCTGTTTTGCCTACTCCTGTCGGGCCTACAAATAACAAATTGCATACAGGTTTGTTTGGATTTTTGAGACCTGCACGAGAAAGTTTAATACAATTAACAATAGTACTAATTGCCTCATCTTGACCAAATATAGATTTAGATAACGTGGCATGTAATGATTTAAGTTTACTTTTCTCATCTTTTACTAAAGTTTGTTCAGGAATGTTACAGTTTATAGCCACTAAATGTTCAATAGTTTTATCAGTTATAGTGGGGAATTTTTTCTCCGGGTATTTTAAAGTAGTATAAGAACCTGCTTCATCTAATATATCTATAGCCTTATCAGGCAAAAATCTATCGGTTATATACATATTTGTAAGTCTTACAGCACTTTCCACTGCAGAATTTGAAAATCTTACGCTGTGAAATGCTTCGTATTCAGGTTTAATACCCTTTAGTATAGTTATTGTTTCGTCAATAGATGGTTCATTGACCCTAATGATTTTTAGCTTATTAAGCAAATTTTTATCTTTCTCAATATGTTTTTTATATAGCTCAAACGTAGTCGCACCAATAAATTTAATTTTATTATCGTTTAGATATGGCTTTAAAAGCCCAACAGCATCTACATTTAAATTGCTAGACGTACCACTTCCGATAAGAGAATGGATATTATCTATATAAATAATAGGATTAGTAATATTTTTTAATTGAGAGAAAGTATTTTTAATTCTATTTTCCAGCTCACCCCTATATTGAGTCCCAGCGATTAGACTAGTTAAGTCTAAACTATATACAGTTGCATTTCGCAAAGTTTTATCAATAGTCCCGTTATTAATTCTGCGGACTATTTCATGTATTATGGCAGTTTTACCAACGCCGTCTTCTCCTAAAAATAAGGGGTTATTTTTAGTTTTTCTATTCATAATTTGAATTGCCTTAAAGATAATATCAGAGCGACCAATAAGCTTGGTATTATTATATTGTAATAATATATTTAGATTATCTAAAAATTCTACTTCTACAGAAGATGTTGGGGCAAATATTGGTTCGCTATGACATAAATTATATATAAGTTCGTTTTCACGAATATTAGATATGTTTAAAATATATAATGTATAACTTTCGGGTACCTTAAACAAAACGGATACAAGATGATCAACTTCTACTATATTTTTATCACTAGATTGAATTTTATCAACCAGATACCCGTAAACTTTTTGCATATAGTAACTGTCTTCTATATCAGCGTCTTCAACTTCTTCTATATTAGTCTTTAAATATTTCTTCAGTTCGTCTTTAAGATAGTCAATGCTTCCACCGCAATCTATAAAAGCATTTCGAAATTTGTTATTTTCGCACAAACTAAGCCAGATGTGCTCAGGTGTCATATATTGATGCTTATAAGAAGCTGTGATTTTGCGTGCTTTTTTAATAATTTTATCTACGTCTACTGAAACGAACATCTTACTCAATCTCCTTTATAGTCATTTTAAATGGAAAATTATTTTCTTTTGCAAGTAACATGGACTTATTAATCTTGGTAAGTGCAATATCAACAGGATAAATTCCGGCAATACCACTACCTTTTTTATGAACATTCATCATGATACTATAAGCTTCTTCGCTAGATTTTAAAAAGATATCTTCTAATATAGAGACTACAAATTCCATCGTAGTATAATCATCATTGTACATAATAGCCATATATTTTTTAGGTTGTTTAATCTTTAGTTTATTGTTTAATTGTTGTTTATACTCAGTTGCCATAAATCCTCCTAAGTAGTTAATTTATCCTATTATTTTACCACATATTAAGTAAATATTGCAATAGTCAAATGATATGATGCAACAATACCCGCAAGAGACGCTATTAAGGCACCTGCAAGAGTATATCTAGTATTTTTGATGTTTACAGCCATAAAGTATACGCTCATAGTATAAAAAATAGTTTCTGTGCAACCAAACATAATTGAAACAAGTCGTCCCATAAATGAATCTGGCCCATGTGTGTTAAATATATCTAGTATAAGTCCTGTAGAAGCACTAGATGATACCATTCGCATAAGAGCAATTGGTATAACTTCGCTAGGAAAATCTGTAAAAGATATTAAAGGGCTTACTATCCTAACAATGCCGTCAAGAGTCCCAGAGGCACGTAACATTCCCACTGCAACTAACAAAGCTATAAGAGTAGGCAGTATTTTAACTGCAACTTGCAGCCCTTCGGCAGCTCCTTCTATAAAAACTTCAAACACATTCACTTCTTTGTACAAACCATACATTACTATTAGTACACATACGGTAGGTATTATGTAATCAGATATCCCCATTAAAATAGCCATAATTTAATCCTCCTTTCTGTACATAAGTTTAGCAAAAGTAATTGCAACCATGGTTGAAACAAGCGTTGCCAGTATAGAAGGTGCAACAATCTCGGTTGGATTAAGTGAACCATATGACTTTCGATAAGCTACCATGTTAATAGAAATAAGTTGGATAGACGATATGTTAATAATTAAAAACATACACATAGCATGAGTTGCTTTTTGCTTATTTTTATTTAGCTTTTGTAATTCTACCATGGCAAGCAGCCCTGGTGGCGTGGCGGCCCAGCCTAAGCCTAAAAAGTTTGCAATCATATTTGTTGCTATGTACTTGCGTGCCGGATGATTTGCCGGAACGTCTGGAAATAAAAAGTTAAGAATAGGACTCATTCTCCTTGCAAGAGCATCTATAAGCCCAGAGCGTTCCGCAATATACATAATTCCCATCCACATGGCGAGAATACCGCAAGTTTCAAAACAAATCTTTACTGCTGTTGTACTAGATGTTATCATTTCGGTGGTAAGTGCATTCATGCTGCCACCGAATACTGCCATAATAATCGAGAAAATAATCATAAAACTCCACAAATAGTTAAGCATAACAAAACCTCCTTTAACATATTAAATCCAATTTACCTAAGATAGATAAACACTTATCTTAAGTATTCTAGGACCTGTCCTTTTAATATATGCAATAATATTATAAAAAATAATTAAAAAATATTAAAAATACTGTGCAAAATGTTAAATAGAAAAGGAAAATTTTTATAAAATTGTCTAACAAAAGGGAACATTGGTAAATTGAAAATCATAATATATTATTAAGCTTGCTAAAATTTTAAAAAATGCTAATATTTTACAAATATGGATTGACTATTTTTGCAAATTATGTTATTCTTTATCATGTAGAGAAAATAAATAAAAAATAATGAGGAGTGGGTTATTAGTGAAATCAACGGGGATAGTAAGAAAAGTAGACGAATTAGGAAGAGTAGTGTTACCAAAGGAATTAAGAGTAAATTTAGATATTGATGTTAAAGATCCACTAGAAATTTTTGTAGATGGTGAAAAGATTATCCTTAAAAAATATATCCCAGCTGATATATTTAATGGAAGCATGGAAGATCTAATTGATTATAAAGGAAAAAAAGTTGCCCGAGAAACTATTAAAGAATTGGCTTTAGCAGCTGGATTTAAGATTGAAGATTAAACATAGTTGAAATATTTGTGAAATATTTGGTACTGAGATGTCACGTAATTTTTATGTGACATCTTTTTGGATTTATTAACAAATTCCATTAAACTACATAATATGACTGTATAGACAAACTAAAAAGGGGAGATAGTTATGGTAATTGTTGTTGATGCGGGGCATGGTGGAACTGACCCTGGTGCAATAGGTATTAGTGGATTGATGGAGAAGGAAGTAAACTTGAAGGTGGCATTGAAGCTTGGAAATTTACTAAAAAACATAGGAGTTGATGTATTATATACTAGGTCTACTGATGTATATATATCGCTAAGTGACAGAAGTAATTTTGCTAACCAAAATAATGCAGATTATTTCATTAGTATTCATGCAAATAGTGCCACTGCTGCAAGTGCTAATGGCATTGAAACTTATGTTTATTTAGAAGATGGGGTAACAGAAAAATTTGCAGAAGCTGTACAAACTAACTTAATAAAAGAAACAAACTTTACCGACAGGGGTGTAAAGATTGCAAATTTCTATGTATTGCGTACAACCAATATGCCAGCTATATTGGTGGAAATGGGATTTTTATCAAATGCAATAGAAGAGGCTATGCTTAAACAAGATAGTTTTTTGGATAAAATAGCGTCAGGGATTTATAACGGGGTAGTGGAATATTTAGGGCTGGAGTTTAGAGATGAGCCTGAGGTGCCACACTGGGGGCAACAATCTCTTGATAAAATGCTTGAGTTAGGACTAATCACATCGCCTAAAGAGCCTGATAGCCCTGTGAGCTGGGCAGAATTTGCAACTGTTACATTGCGCATATTAAACAGATAACAAAGTGACCTAACATTCAGTGGTGGAGCTAGAACCCCCACTGAATGAAGTTTTCTTCTGTTATTATGCAGATACATTAGGTACAACTTCAAAAAATCCAATAGGATGGAAACAGTTTGGACATTTTTGAGGTGCATTTGTACCTTTATGAATATGTCCGCAATGTATACAACGATAATATACTTCTTCAGATCTTGCAAATAGTTTATTTTGACTTAACAGTTCTGCATATCGTAGAAAACGCAATTCATGATGACTTTCAATCTCAGCAATCATTCTAAAATGTGATGCTGCTGCCAAAAATCCTTCGTCTTCTGCAGTTTTTGCAAACGCTGGGTATACATTTGTGTGCTCATCATTTTCCGCTGCTGCAGATTCTTTTAAATTTGCTAAAGTTTGCCCATAAGCTAGAGGGTATTCAGCGTTTACTGGAATGGAAGCGTCGCCTAATTCTTTGTGTAATAAATTCATATAAATCATGGCATGTGATTTTTCATTCACAGCAGTTTCATTAAATATTTGTTCTAATTCTTTATATCCCTCTCTTCTTGCAGCACTTGCGTAAAATTGGTATCTGGTGTACGCTTGGCATTCTCCGGCGTATGCACGCATTAAATTTAGACAGGTTTCAGAATTTTTTAAATTACTCATATAAACAATCCTTTCGATTACAAATTTTAAACCTAGTATGTCTAATTTAGGCCACTTGTATACATTGTATTAGAAAAATACTAGACGATAAGACATACATATGCTAGTATATGGAAGAGACCCCCTTATTAATTTGTGAAAGGATAGCAAAATGATTTATTTTAGTAAAAATGAGAACGACACCTTTAATTTAGCGTATAATATTGCAACAACTGCAAAAGTTGGAGACATATTTTGCTTAATAGGTGATTTAGGAGTAGGAAAAACTGTATTTTCAAAAGGATTTGGAGCAGGGTTAGGCATTACAGAAGACATTGTAAGTCCAACATTTACAATAGTTCAAACGTATAATAGCAAAATCCCATTATACCATTTTGATATGTATAGAATAGAAGATAGTGAGGAATTATTTAACATAGGATATGAGGAATACTTCTTTGGAAAAGGTATATGTTTAGTAGAATGGGCGGATAACGTAAAAGATGCTATTCCTGATAGTGCTAATTGGATATACATTACAAAAGATTTAGAAAAAGGAATGGATTTTAGAAAGATTGAGGTAAATTAGTGAATATTATAGCAATAGATTCATCTAGTATAGCAGGAAGTGTAAGCTTGATACAAGATGGCCTGATAATAGGTGAATATTATATTTGTGATAAACTAACGCATGCGGAAACGATTATGCCTATGCTAGAGAATTTAAAGCAGATGGTAGATATAAATACAATAAATGCGATAGCCGTAACCAGTGGACCAGGTTCATTTACAGGATTGAGAATAGGAATTGCAACTGCTAAGGCCATGGCACTTGCAGCAGATGTACCAATAATTGGCATACCTACTCTTGATGTATTGGCTTATAATATGATAACGACTGATAAATTAATCTGTCCTATAATGGATGCTAGGCGAAACCAAGTTTATACATGTATTTATAAGGTAGAAAATGGTGAGTTAATTAGATTAACTGATTATTTAGCAATAGATATTAATGAATTATTACAACAAGTATTACAATATAACCAAGATGCGATATTTGTAGGAGATGGAATTCGCATATATAAGGATAATATAAAAACTACACTGAAAAACCGTGCACATTTTGTACCCCCATTTTTTGAGATGCAACGGGCTAGCGTACTAGCATATATGGCAAGCTTAGAATATGCTAAGGGTAATATACAAAATGCAGATGATTTTACACCAATGTATATTAGAAAACCACAAGCTGAAAGAGAGTTAGAAGAAAATGCACATAAGGCAAGCCACAATATTTGATGTAGAGCAAATACATGATATAGAAAAACAGTGTTTTAGCCAACCTTGGAGTTTAAAAGACATATATGCTGATTTGGTTAGTCCGGTTGCAACTTACTTTGTGGCGACAATAGACAATAGTATAGTAGGCTATATTGGATTTTGGAATGTAGTGGGTGAAGGGCAATTAACTAATTTAGCTGTTAAAACAGAAGCTAGGGGAATGGGCATAGCCAACCAATTGATAAAAAAAGTAATAGATCAGGCAAAAATACACTCAGGAGAATATATTACATTAGAAGTTCGGCAAAGTAATCACATAGCATCTCATCTTTATAAAAAATATGACTTTAAGGAAATTGCAGTTAGAAAGGCGTATTATAAAGAGCCTACTGAAGATGCGACAATAATGAAACTAAACTTATAAGAGGGAGGTCTGTTAATGGGATATGCATTAATTACAGGTGCAAGCAGCGGCATAGGTGCAGCTTTGGCATTGAAGCTGGGTAAAGAAGGTTATGACTTGATTTTACTAGGCAGGGATACTGCAAAGTTAGATAAATTAAGTCGTATGATAACTGAACTATTTAGAGTGTGCGTATTAACATATAAAGTGGATCTAAGAAATGAAGCAGAGATAAAAAATTTTATTATAAAATTAGAAAAAATTAATAGGCCAATTACTATATTTGTAAATAATGCAGGAGTTGGCAGTTTTGGGGAATTTGCAAAGACAGAGATGGATATTGATATAATTAATGTTAATATAAAAGCGACAACCATGCTAGTAAAAATGATGATACCTTTGCTAGAAAAAGATGCACATATATTGCAAGTAGCTTCAACAGCCGGCTTTACTCCAGGGCCATATATGGCAATGTATTATGCTTCAAAGGCGTATATGATATCATTCTCTTTGGCATTGCGTAAAGAATTAGGAGATATAAAAGTAAGTGTATTATGCCCTGGAGCTGTAAAAACAAATTTTCAAGCAAGAGCAAATATACAAAAAGTAGGTTATGTTAAATTTTTGCAAGTTCACCCTAGTGTTGTTGCAAAAGTTGCTTATAAGGGGATTATGAAAAACAAACCTATTATAATAGTAGGATTAGCGAATAAAGTTATAGTAAATTTAGGTAAAATACTACCATATTCAATGCAAACAAATATTGTTACAGCAACTCAATCCAAAAAGTAACACATTTGTAATAAAAGTTTTTTTATATTTTGCCGAAATATAATGTAGAACGAAATTTATAAACTCACGCAAAGGGGAAACTAGATGAAGATAAAAAATATAGTGCCACTTATAGTGGCTTTAACTTTGGTTACCATACCTATAAATGCAGTATATTATACAGAAGCAGAATATGCAGAAGCAGAAACAGGTATGATTTTTGAGGACAAAGGGATTGTATTAGAAAATTACCCAGAACTAGGATACTTAGTATATAGAAATTTAAGTAATCAAACAGTTAGATTACCGTATTATACAAGTGATTTATCGGTCGAAAAAGAGGGTATAGAAGAAATAGAAGATAGGGTGGGATATTTAGATGAGTTATTTCCTTATTTTGAATATGACCCTAGAGATACAACTATAGATAAGATTGTACCGGGGGACAACATTTATGTAAGAACAAATGCAGAGGGCTATGTTACATACATTAGCGCCTATAATGACTATATGTTACGTTATGGAAAAGTAAATTCTTGGAAGACGACAGATGGTGTAGTAGGAGAGTTAGTGATCGAAGACGAAAAAGGACAAATATTTATTTATGAAGTGCCTCTAACAACGCCTACCTCAAAATTGGGTAGACCAGTAAATATTGGGACTGTGCAACCTGGTGAATGGGTTAAGTTGCTGGTATCAAATAAAATTATGGGAAGCGGGATAATAGAGGAGAATGTTGCAGAAGTAGTTATAGATGGAAATACAAGAGTAGTAAAAGATGTATATAGAGGTGAAATATTACAACTTAGAAGTTATGACAATACTCTAAGACTAGCATATGCACAACCATTAGAGCAAGCAGGATGGGGGAAATATACGGATATATTAACGCTAACAGCTGATGCAAATAGTTTTACAGCTTATTTAGACGGAACGCGCACATCGTTTGATTATGTTAGCAGATATTTCACGGGTTCTAGTGCAAATGCGTTTGTGGCAGTTGAATCCTTTATGGGAAAAGATTCTGTAGCAAAGATGAATATACAAGATGATTTTCAAAAACTTATTAGCCCAACTCGGGTAATAAGTGCAGTATCAAATGAGATAAGATTATTATCTGGAGAAACACTTTACTACGGCGAAGATACTATTGTATTAAAAAATGACAGGTTAATAGAACCGTATAATATTTTAGTGGGGGACACAATACAAACTGTAGTAACAGGAGATAACAAAATAGCAGTGGCAAAAATTATAGAAGATGTTGGGCAAGGTTCACTTCAAATATATAGAGGGCTGATCAAGAAGATTGATAACCGAGAAAGTTTTGTAGTAGAAACATTTTCAATGCTACAATACGACGAATGGTATTATCATCCACAACCTCGTACATTCAGTCTAGACCATACTACTCAATTTTATGATGATGGTGGATTTGTAGAAGATGGAATAGAAACATTTGTAGCATATGGAGAGGCATCTCAACTGAGTGAGATAGTAACAATTGTTGCAGCAGGAGACAAAGCAGTTCTTATAAGCAATATGCCATATACAAGAGAAGTTGTACGTGGTGAAGTTTATTCTGTAGAAGATCAAACAGCTTTCTTAAAAGATGTGTTCCATTACAATGTGGATGATAATTTATGGTCACAATACAGCACAACTAATGTGGGTATTAGTGCTACATTAAATCCAAACGGATTTATTCTAAAAAATGGTCAAGTTGTAACAGCAGATAAGCTAGAAGTGGGAGATAAAATATCTGTTATGCTAGAAGAAGAATTATTAGAGACAATAGGGGGAGGTGCAGACGGAGTATCGGATGTGCCGGCATATATAATGGTTGTTAAATAGGAGGGAATATGAAAAAAATATTAGCGATGGCAGTAGCACTGTTAACTATGACAACAAATGTACTTGCTCTAGAAGGAGAGATGGGTTACTTTGGAGGAATAACTCCAGGAACTAAAATTCCTACTGGAATAGCATTGGCACAAGAAAAATATCAACTAGATAAGAAATATGTATTGCCTTATAAAGAAAATGTATATTTAAGCGGTAGTGCAGCCACAGTTGAAGGTACACTAGAAATTAGACCAGGAGAAATTGACTTATCAAAAGCTCATACAGGTAGCTACAAAGAAGTTTATATAATGAAAGCAGTGAGTGATGATGCTTCTACAGAAATTAGTAGAAGTATAACGCTTGAAACACAATACGTGTATAATGAGGTAAGAGACCAATTGACAAAAACATCAACAGTAAGCCAGTGGACAGAGACTGTTGTAGCTTCAGGGCAAACGTATAGACTAGATAGTTCAAAATCTTCATTTTCTAAAAGTATATTAGAAGATTTTACTCCAGGGGTAAAATATTATAACGGTGATGTATATTACAAAGCAGTGTATGCAAATGCATCAGGCGGTGCAGATGTAACTGTAAATGTTGATGGCAGAATATATGGGTATGACCAAGCTTTTGCTAAGTCTGAAACCCAAGTGAGAAATGTTACTGTAGATACAGGTACAAGACAATATTTTATACAAGAAACTCCAACTATTACAATGAGCAAAGAAATAAGCTACGGAAGCAATGAGCCACAAGCTATTAGTTTTGCTGGTAACTATAGAGAGTTAATCCAAGGAGAAGGCGTACTTGCGTATAATATGATGGTTAGCGGAGCAACAGTACCAGCAGATTCACAATATGGTGCAGTTGCAGTGAGCGACACACCAACTATTGAGCAACTTACGTTGCCAAGCCTTACACAATTAGACGGGCACCCTGCAAAGTCTGATATTCAAAAGATGTATAGTATGGATTTATTCGACGTAAACCCTATTGCATTTTCTCCAAATCAAGTAGTAACACGTGGAGAATATATTACAATGTTAGTTAAAGCATTTAGAATACCTTTACGTGTAGAAGATACTAAAAAGAAAACAGATGTTGTAGAAGAAGTAATATTTACAGATGTGGATACAACAAGTGCAGTTTATCCATATTTGGTAGCAGCATATGATGCAGGATTAATAGCAGCTGGTGAAGCTAATCCAAATGGATTTTTAAATCGTGAACAAATGATAGTATTTAATGTAAGAGCTTTAGGGCTAGAAAGGCTAGGGTTGGGTATAGGGTTAATTCAAACACCATATATGGACGATAATAAAATATCTAGCTATGCTAAAAGTAGTATATATGCAGCAAGCAAATTGGGGATAATTCCAACAGTAAACGGATATATATTCCCACAACAGCATGTAACTTATGCAGAATGTGCTACATTTATGAATATATTAATTGATTATTTAAGATATGATTTACAAAAAGATTATAACCAACACATGATGATGTAGGAAAAAATGCATAAAAATCTGAAAAAGGCAAAATAGAGCGTATATCTATTTTGTCTTTTTATTGTATAATAATATGCAAATATTGGATTTATTAAAGAAAAGAGGGGATTTATGCAGTATGGAACATTAACTTTATGTGCAACACCTATAGGAAATTTAGATGACATAACTTTACGTACCATAAAAGTACTACAAAATGTAGACTACATCTTGGCAGAAGATACAAGGCATACTAGAAAATTGTTAAACCATTTAAACATAGATAAAAAACTAGTAAGTTATCATGAACATAATAAAATTGAAAAAGGCAAAAGCATTATTGAGCATTTAAAAAGCGGAACCAATATAGCTTTAGTCACAGATGCGGGGACGCCTGGAATATCTGACCCTGGAGAAGACTTGGTTAAACTATGTTTAGCAGAAGATATTGTTGTTACATCAACTCCAGGGGCCGCAGCATTTGTAACAGCGTTAATATTGTCTGGTAAATGCACGCGCAGATTTATATTTGAAGGATTTTTGCCTACTGATAAAAAACAAAAGAATACCGTGTTATCATCTATAGAAAATGATTGTCGTACGCTAATTTTTTATGAAGCACCGCACCGCTTAACTAAAACTTTAACCACTTTATACGAAATTTTAGGAGACCGAGAAATTTCTATTATAAAAGAACTTACAAAAAAGCATGAAACAATTATAAATACTACAATAGCACAGGCAATTAAATCTTATAACCAAAATCCTGCTAAGGGTGAATTTGTTTTGGTTATTGCTGGAAAAGATGCAGCAGAACTTAGGCAACAGCAGATAATGGAGTGGGACAAAGTTTCTATAGAAGAACATGTTAGTATGTATATAGAAAAAGGTGCAACCCAAAAAGAGGCTATGAAACTAGTTGCAAAAGATAGAGGTGTGACTAAAAGAGATATATATGCTAAAATAAAGTTATGAAGGAAGTGAATTATGAAAGGGATTATATTAGCAGGTGGAAAAGGTACAAGACTTTACCCGATGACAAAAGTAATATCTAAACAACTATTGCCCGTATATGATAAACCGATGATATATTATCCATTATCTACGCTAATGTTAAGTAATATAAAAGAGATACTTATAATATCAACCCCACGTGATTTGTCCATATATAAAGAATTATTAGGAGATGGGAGAAGCCTTGGTATGGAGCTATCATATCAAGTTCAACAAGAGCCAAAAGGATTGGCAGAGGCATTTATAATCTCGGAAAACTTTATTAAAGATGATAAAGTAACGTTGATATTAGGTGATAATATATTTTATGGTAGAGGATTTGGAGGTACATTAAAAAAACTGGCTAAACTAAAAAAAGGGGCTGTAATATTTGGTTACCAAGTTAGTAATCCTACTGAATATGGTGTAGTAGAATTTGATGAAAATCTTAATGTACTATCTATAGAAGAAAAACCAAAATGCCCTAGGTCAAAATACGCTATACCAGGCTTATATTTTTATGACAATGACGTGATTGAGATTGCAAAGTCTATACAACCGTCTAAAAGAAATGAGCTAGAAATCACGTCTATAAATGAGGTGTATCTGCAAAGAGGTAAGCTTAAGATAGAATTATTAGAACGGGGCATGGCGTGGCTAGACACTGGTACAAGCCAAGGGTTAAACGAAGCAAGTAACTTTGTGTATACAGTTCAAAAAAGACAAGGTATGTATATAGCATGTATAGAAGAGATTGCGTATCGTAATAAATGGATTGACGCAGAGCAACTAGAAAAGATTGCTATTCCAATGAAAAATACAGAGTATGGTCAATATATGCTAGCTTTAATATAAATAACTATAAAATAAAGGAGTATTTAGGTGAAAAATATATTAGTTACAGGTGGATTAGGCTTTATTGGTAGTAACTTTATACGGTATATGCTAGATAAATATCACTATCAAATTATTAATTTGGACTTACAAACCTATGCGGGGAGACCAGAAAATTTATCTGATGTAGAAGATAATCCTAATTATACATTTGTTAAAGGAGATATAAGAGATAAAACTTTAGTAGAAGAGGTTTTTTCTACTTATAATATTAATACAGTAATAAACTTTGCAGCACAATCTCATGTGGACAAAAGCATCATAGACCCTCAAATATTTTTAAGTACCAATGTAATAGGGACGCATACTCTACTTGAAGTGGCCAAGGCATATCATCAAGCAGGGCTAGAGATTAAATTTATACAAATATCTACGGATGAGGTGTATGGTACATTAGGTGCAACGGGTATGTTTACAGAAGATACGCCACTTGCCCCAAATAGCCCGTATTCTGCGTCAAAAGCTAGTGCAGATTTTTTTGTGCGAGCTTACCATGAAACTTTTGGATTGCCTGTCAATATAACAAGATGTTCAAATAATTACGGTCCATATCAGTTTCCAGAAAAGTTAATTCCTTTAATGATAAATAATTGCATCAATAACAAAAAGATGCCCATTTATGGCGATGGTCTGCAAATTAGAGACTGGTTACATGTTAAAGACCACTGCATAGCTATAGATAAAGTTTTGCACAAAGGAATGGACGGAGCAGTGTATAACATAGGTGGCAACAATGAAAAGGCTAATATAGATATAGTTAAGCTTATAATAGACACATTAGGCAAAGGTGAAGATTTGATAGAGTATGTGACAGATAGATTAGGACACGATAGACGATATGCGATTGATAATACAAAAATTACAACTGAATTAGGATTTTGTCCTGGTTATACATTTGAAGAAGGTATAAAAGAAACTATAGAGTGGTATTTGAAGAAGTCTCATTAAATTTGATGAGGCTTTTTTATATTTTAATAAAAGAGATTTTAATAAAAGAGATTTTAATAAAAGAGATTTTTTAAAATAGGTATTGACAATAGCAGAAGTATCAACTATAATAACTGTATTAACTCAATTAATACAGTTGAAAGGAGTTACAGATGGTAATATTAAATCTACATGATAAACGACCAATATATGTTCAACTAGTTGATGGGATAAAAGAACAGGTGATAAAAGGCATATTAAAGCCTGGAGACCAAATTTTATCTATCCGGCAACTGGCAGGACAATTGAGTATAACGCCTAATACAGTGTCACGGGCATATCAAGAGCTTGAACGGCAAAAGGTGATTATATCTGTTAAAGGGAAAGGTAATTATATAAATGATGTGCCAAACTTTAAAAGAAGCGAGGAAAAAATGGAGGAGCTGAAAAAACTATTGACGCAACTATGCATTGAATGGAACTTTGCTGGGTATAACCGAGGTGAACTGATAGAAGTGATTGATGAGATATATAATAATTTGAAAAAGGAGGAGTCAACATGCCAATAGAAATTTATAATGCAGGCAAATACTACGGCGACTTTAAGGCGTTAGATAACGTAAATATCAATGTTCAAGCAGGAACTATACACGGCCTAATAGGCATAAATGGTTCTGGTAAAACTACTTTAATCAAAGCTTTAGTAGGGATACATCACATTGATGAGGGTGAAATTAAAATACTTGGCGAACCTGTATATGAAAATGTAAATATAAAGTCAAAAATAGGCTATGTTGCAGATAGAAACAGGTTTTTTAAATCGTATACTATAGATGCACTGATAAAATTTTATAAGGGAATGTACCCTAGCTTTATGGAAACTAAATTTGATGAGTATAATCATAAGATGAAGTTAAATAAGAAAAAGCGTGTTAATGCGTTGTCTAAGGGAATGCAAATGAGACTATCTGTAATGTTAAACTTAGCAAGAAACCCAGAAGTGCTGATATTAGACGAGCCGACATCAGGGTTAGATGTGGTTGCAAAAAGAGACATACTTAATTTTATTATACAAGACGTGGAGGAGCGTGGCATGAGTGTATTAATTTCGTCGCATCACTTAGCAGAGCTTGAAATGCTTTGCGATGAGATAACTATGCTAAGTTCTGGGAAAATGCTATATCAAAGCACAGTAACTGATATAAAAGAGAAAATTAAGAAGATGCAAGTTGTATTTAAAATCCCATTAAAAGAGGGAACCATAAATGAATTAAGGCAACTAGACATTATACTGGATGTTTCAAATATAGGTAGCGTGTATTATATTGTTACCAATAACATAGAACAAGCCATAGAAAAATTAAAAGGGTTAGACGTTGTTTTGATAGAAAACATCCCTATGAGTATAGAAGAAATATTTATATATACAAATTTGGATAAGGAGTGGGAACATGAAGACATTAATAAAATATGAAATAAAAACTAATTTACCGATAATATTAATTTTTATGGTGGGAGCAGCCTTATTTGGCGGAACATTATTTTATGATAGTATGAATGCATACAACTCATATGTTAGATTAGGAACCAGCTCTTATATGGTTATAGATATGGTAAGTATTATCTTGCACCTTGCATTTTATTGCAGTGCAATACTAACGATGGTTATGGTGTTTTTCCAATTTAAGCAGGTGAAAAACGACGATATTAGCGAATTTATTTTATCTTTACCGGTTACAACAAAAACTATTATTATCTCAAAGATGATGGTTGGCATAGGCACTATATTAATTGTGAATACCATGGCAACAATATTTTTTATTTTAACCTGGGTAAAAACAAATTTTTGGATATCAGATGCAAGAGCATTAAGATTTGCAGGGGAGATAGAAAGTCAATATGATACTATACCAGCCATAATTACGATGGTTTTAATATATACGCTTAATATTATATTAGTATATCTATTTTTGGTAATGATGCAGTTTGTAATAAAACGTGCAGGAGCAAGCGTAACAGTTAGCCTGTTGGGTGCATTATCAATACCATATATATTAGTTTTTGTAGCCCAGCTATTCAAAAATTCGGGACTAGGCAACTTAATACAAGATATAACGACAAGATTTATAAAAACCTTCACATTTTATAACGTGAATACGGCTATATATCAAGAGGAGACGTTTATGGGGTTTATCTCATATCGTAAGATGGGTATACGGGAGTTGATTTTAGTATTTGGGATATTATTTTGTATAACAACAATATTTTATATGAACAAAAAAGTAGGATTTACCGAATTTAGGTCGTTTTGCTATTCAAAGAGGTGTGATATATTATTAAAGATGGGGGTGACGATATGCAGCCTTATAGCACCGTTTTATATAGCGTATATATGGTCAATCCAAAATTACTATATTTATATGCCTATCAGTGCAATAGGAGGATATTTAGTAATAAATAGATTTATTATTAAAGATAGAGAGAGCGGGGTTTAGACATGAAGTGGAGTATTTTATTTTTTATATTAACTATGGCAAGCTTTGGGACTTATGCATTGTTAGAAGATGAAATAGATATAGTTTTGGTTGATGCACATCGAGAAAGTGAAAATAGCGAGGCAGAATTTATTACTGATACTATCAGTGTGGAAACTCTTGGTAATATAGAATTCTATAGTAAGATGACTGAACTTGCTGATGTACTATGGGATATTATGTATAATAAGCATAATATAGATATGACGATATGGACAGATGCAGTTTATGGAAATGTGTATAGTTATTTTGGATATTACAATCCAGGGGATACTGATGAGATTGAGTTAATATTACAAACAATAGAAGAGTATTTAAAAATTCATAATCTAGAATTAACTGTAACGCAGGATTTAGACGGAAATGAATTTTTTAAATATACAGACGATGAATATCACGTAGAATTTTATACAGGTGAGATTGAGAGTTTGCCACATAATACAACTTTCTTTGATAGTTATTCTATAATCAATAGACACTATAATTACACAAATTATGTAGGGTTAATAGTTCGCCCAATTGAACTAGATTTTTCTGACTATACAAGACAGGTGGACATAGAGCCTGCACTTAAGCAACAAATGCAACAAATATATCAAAGGGTTAGCACAGATGGATTATTTGTGGAAAATTTTATGTTTGGTGGAACAAGGCAAGCAGTAAGGTATAGACAAGCGTTAAGTAGTATACGGTTAAATATGACACTAGAGATGGAAGATAATCAGATATGCAAAGTTGGTATTGCGGGAAGTTGCACTGCACCAGAATTAACAATAACTCAAATAGATATGATACAAAAAATGATGAATGAGCTGGGTATGCAAGATTGTAGTACAGTGATTACAAAAATAAACGAAATTTTACAAAATAACAATGTATCAAATTATGAGATATCTGAAGAGGGATTTAAATATAAGCTATGGGTAACTGGTGATTATAATTCATATGATGATAGATATTTTAGATTAAATATAGAAAAACCTAAATAAATGACTATTTGAAAACTACTTTTTAAATAATTTTAAATAAAAGGTAGTCCTTTTTTTGTGTAAAAAGGTTTAAATTTATTTGAAATGCATACCCTAATGATATGGGCATATAAACCGATATTAGAAAGTGTTAAATAAATAATAATAGGAGTGAATTAAATTATGATAAGAAGTAGTGGTATTATAATGCATATCTCTTCGTTGGATGAGAAATATGGTATAGGTACATTTGGTAGTGCAGCATATAAGTTTGCAGATTTTTTAAATAGAGCAGGACAAAAATATTGGCAGGTGTTGCCTCTGGGGCACACTGGATATGGAGATTCGCCGTATCAATCTTTTTCTGCGTTTGCAGGTAATCCATATTTTATTGACCTTGATATTTTAGAAGAAGAAGGTTTACTTAAAAAAGATGACTATGTAAATATAGACTTCGGGACTGATCCAGAATATATAGATTTTGGAAAGCTATTTAAACAACGTATAGCAGTACTAGAGATTGCATATGAAAATTCAAAAGGAAAGTTAGACAAGCAACTTGATAAATTTAAAGAAAAAGAAAATTTATGGCTAGAAGACTATGCTTTATTTATGGCAATAAAAGAACATACGGGTAATATTGCATATGTAGATTGGGAAGATGATATAAAACTGCGTAAACCTGAAGCTATTATAAAATATAAAACTGAGTTAAAAGATAGAATAGAATTTTGGAATTTTATTCAATACGAATTTTTTAGACAATGGATGTCTCTTAAAGCTTATACAAATAGTTTAGGAATAGAAATAATAGGAGATATCCCAATTTATGTATCAGCAGACAGTGCAGATGCCTGGGCAAACCCAAAAATGTTTAAATTAGACAAAGATAGAAATCCAACTGTAGTTGCGGGATGTCCTCCAGATGCATTTTCAAAAACAGGCCAATTATGGGGGAACCCAATATATGACTGGGAATATTTAAAAGATACAGAATACAGATGGTGGATAGACAGATTGCGAGAGAGTTTGAAACTATTTGATATAGTAAGAATTGACCACTTTAGAGGTTTTGAATCATACTGGGAAGTTCCATTTGGGGAAAACACTGCTATAAACGGTGAGTGGGTAAAAGGGCCTAAATTAAGATTATTTAAAGCTATTGAAAAAGAGCTAGGCGATATAAAAATTATTGCTGAAGATTTGGGATATTTGACCCCAGAAACTGTAGAATTTTTACAAGACACAGGGTATCCAGGTATGAAAGTTTTACAATTTGCGTTCGATTCACGAGAAGAGAGTGATTATATCCCTCACATATATGATAAGAATTGCATAGTATATACAGGAACGCATGACAATGACACTATCATGGGTTGGATGGAAGAAACTGGAAATAAAGACGATATTAACCATGCAAAAGAGTATCTACATCTTACAAAAGAGGAAGGATTAAACTGGGGATTTATTCGTGGAGCTTGGGCAAGCAACGGAAATGTGGCACTGACACAGTTACAAGATTTGCTGGGCCTAGGAAATGAGGCAAGAATGAATTATCCATCCACTTTAGGTGAGAACTGGATATGGCGTGTAAAACCGGGTGTAATAACTAATAAACTTGCAGATAAATTATATAAGATGACTAAGTTATATGGTAGGTGTAAGGAAGGGGCTGTTATTACGAAACGTAATTTAAATAAAGAGGACATTCTAAAGAGCATGGCAACCTATGCAAAAGTAAATTATGGAAGAAATATTAATACTGCAACCGATAAAGAATTGTTAAATTGTTTAGGCTTAGCACTACGAGAGCAAATGGTAGACGACATTGAAGCGACTGAAAACCTTTATAATACAGTGAGAAAAGCATATTATTTCTCAGCAGAATATTTAATGGGTAGAGCTTTGGGTAATAACTTAATTTCTCTAGGCCTTTATGATGAAATTAAGGAATTATTAGAAGAACTAGGCATTGATATTAATAG
>MDSQ01000062.1_pt1 | contig 19874 bp, 15 predicted proteins | sample 1008251 | NCBI WGS metagenome assembly MDSQ01 (sample SAMN05526597, study PRJNA338239) | gut metagenome | isolation source: Hindgut content | host: Naso unicornis | place: Saudi Arabia: Red Sea | collected 2016-05
GTACAAACCAAAATCTGAAGTGCCATATTGATTGATGCTAGTGGGCGTGGCCTATAACATATTTGCTCATAACTCAAAATCCTTATAAGCAATCATGACGAAACTCACTGGAGAAGTCCCTTTCTATGTCCTGAACATACACACCAAATTTCATTGATATCGGATAAAGGAGGTACGAATGGCTGAAGTTTTACTGCACAATCATTAAAGCGCCACAGGCATTGTGATGACGACACAAGTGTGCAAGTCTCCTTTAAAGAGGCTTAAACTAGCTGAAGTGACTTCACTCAACTTTGTGAAACCAGAAACCTGCCAGTGGCCGCAGCCAACTTCAATTTTGGCAGATTGAGCTTCTTCTTTCGGTTGAACGCGAAGAGGATTAGAACCCGGCGATCGCCGCTTGCGGCTATATTTAGAAATGTATTTCAACATTTGTGTTTCCACAGCAAAACAGCTTTGAAAGAATTTTTGACACTTCTGTTTTCACTGGAGACAACAAGGTGTACTGCAACGAATGTAACAACAAAACAGACGGCAAAAGTGTGAGTTTTGACCTTAAAATGAAAACACAATTTGTAGAAAGACCACATTTGAAAACAGAATTAAATGAAAATGTTGAAATGTATTACGTTTAAACGTTTAAAACAAAGGATATAGTGTTTGACAATGTTACTTGTGTTATTTAGGAATGTGAGATGGTGAAATCTCCACAAGTTTTGAGTCTGATGCTCCAAAGATTTGACACTGACTACAACACCATGTCATATGTGAAGTCACACTGCTTGGTGGATGTGCCACAGACTTTACAGACAAAGGCAAGGAAACTTTAAAAAAAAAAAACTTCAATTACTATCTAAATAGCTTCTTTTAGTTCTTGTAAGATATTTTCAATTAAGTCTACCTGTGTCCTTAATTGTAGGACAAGGAGTACAAGTTGTACTCAATGGTGCACCACATGGGTAGTGTGTATGGTGGACATTACACAGCCAGCATTCTGTCCAATGAGGACAACAACTGGTATAAGTGTAATGATGAACGTGTCGAAAAGGTAAGAAGGAGTTTTCTTCTACTTCAGCTGTTTCATTAGGATAGTGCCAACTGAAATCATAGCCTACCAACAGAAAGATTAAATATGAAAAAGAATTTCATTGATTGTGTTTGTTTTGTTTTTGTTCAATGGTGCAGGATCCGCAACAGCCATTTGCAAATGGGCCTTACAAGTATGTCTGAAAGAAACAATCATTATTCAGTTTATCATTGTTATTAATCTGAGATATTGCATATCTTTCTAGAAGATTTTACTGAATGCTATCACCTTTTTGATGTTCCTTGCAAATAATAACTTCAAAATTATTGTTCAACAGGTCCAGGAATGTTTATCTTCTCATGTACAGAGGTAGGATCACAAAAATACATAAAGAAATCAGTCAAGCTATAATTACATTTTTTCTAAATAGTTTCAGAGACATGCCACTTGCTCATAACTACTAAAATTTACTAATAATTGTAAGTGTCCCATAAAAAAACATAGAAATGTTAAAGGTGGAGTCAGTAGCATTCTCTGTTGCTACTCGCAAGCACAACATTCTGACCTCCTCCCGGCCTCAACACCACCACAAGAATCATAGTTTGTAGGTTACAACATAAAAGATTTGTTAATCCCTCCAATCAATCAATCAATCAATCAATCAATGCATTCTCCCACCTGGGCAAAAATCCCAATTAAAATTATCCTTCTTTATTCTTCTTTATTCATTTATAGAGTAGTAATACATGAAATAAATGTAATGAATCTAATGTTTTCCAGCTAGTAAAATGTCCTCTTTAAAAACCATCAATGACTGATAGAGTGAGAGAACCAAGCGGGGTCAAAGAAAATAAAGTGATGAGCTTACATCAGATACACTAATCTTGAAATACATATCTTTGAACTTTCTCACTTAAAGCAGACATTTTAATCGATAAATTGGTATAAACTGCAATTCAATCAGTTTTCCTATTCACACAGGAAGCAGAATGACATTGTCACAATAAAACATGACAGGGTGGTACATTTTATTGTAAAATGACTGCAGTTCTGTGTGGTCAGGTTCCTGACCTAGCATTAATGCATCCAGTGTGAAATATAATTTTATCTGCATAAACAGTGTAAAAATTTAAATATTAATCAGTTTTCCCTACATATTTTGCATGACAGGGTGGTTGGGTTGAGCTTGATGGACTCTAAAAACCAACAAATAAGTAATGTAAAAGAATGTTGCTTGCTTTTGATCCAGGCTACTCCCAAACGCTCAAATGATGTCAGTTCCTTGTTGTGATGTCATTTAAACCAACAGGACATTATTTATAATCAAAATGTGCGACAGGGTGGTAAGTCAAACTGGGGACGCACACAAGTCTAAAAATTAAAAAAAACAACAAAAAAAACGTTTTATATTGAATAAATATACTAATAACAATAAAATGTAAACTGGGACACAGATAGAAAATAAACAAAAAAGTTTGATCAAACTAAATCATTCATTTGGTGGTATTTTAGATGCATATGTCAACTTGATCAATGGCTATGTGTGAATAAAGAATTATTAAAGAAAATAATATGTTACTCAAAGAATAGTCTCTGTAAACAAGTTAGGGCGATCTTGGTACGGGAAAAACCCTGGTGTCCGGCTGTGGTCTTTTGTAGTCCGCGTAATTAACAGCAGACTGTTAACTGTTAACTGCGTATAAACTGGCTACTTGTGAAAAGATCCACTGGTAGATGTGGTCTCTCAACTCCAACTCCATTCTCACGTCAGACTGTAAACATTTAGACCGTAAACAGTCAGACTGTAAACAGCGAGCGGCACGCAGAGAAGGAAGTCAGAAACGGAAATTCGCCTCCTCCAACGGAAGCCCCAGAATAATGGGGCTTGCCCCCAGAGGCTGTATCGCAGTCTGCCGGAAGTCAGACGGCGAATGCAGCCGATGGGTTCCGCATTGCTCAAAGAATAGTGTTTTCTTATGGGTCATCTGATCAAGTAAAGTTGAATTAATATCTATAAGTTTTGAAAACACATGCTGGCATATTTTTTGTGCTCTGTACTCTCATCAAACACCGGGGACCCACCAGTCCAACAGAAGCAGACCAGCTCCACGTTGCCCCTCATTTCCAGCCTCTTCCTCAGTGCTCAAAAGTGAGTGAAAATCAAACTGAGATTAAGTCTTCATATATTAACACTTCATGAACAAGCTTTATCCACTTGCAGTTTCGCCTCACTAGTGCTATATTTCCCTTTCTAAGCTGCTACGTCCGCACCTGCAATGTTCTCCGATCTAAAAGCCGTCCAGTCCCTGTGTTTCATCCACTCCCAACCTCACCTGCGAACTGTCATTTGCTGGGGGCAGTGCACCCACCCAACAGCCCAGAAATGTCCCAACTCCCAGCTGAACCAAAACATCAAAATACAGGCAAAGACACCACACATGTCTACAAGAGTGATGACTGAACCAGAATATTTTAGTGTAAGTCTATGTTGTTTTAAGGAAAATGGTGCTGGCTCTACCTTTAGAGTGTCTTTCTCTTAAAGAGACATTATTCTGGGGCAGGCTTATATGTTGACATTTCAATCTGTTTTAGGGCGTAAAACAAGAAAATCTTAATATTTATCCTGCTGAAACTGATACTGATACAGATCAATTCTAAATATATCACTTTTCTTCCACTTTAAGGCACAGAGTGTCAGAGGCCTGTTAAGACCGACCAGAATGGAGACGAGGTAGAACAAAAAAGTGGTAAAAACAGACACTGATAAAGGCAGACAGATTAGATGAGTTAAGAATGAGGAGCCAATAAAAGTTAAGCTATTGGCAAAATTTAGAAATCAAGCTAAAACCTCAGTATTGAGTAATGATAAATGTCACAAAGTTCCTAACTTCAGCACCGTTAAATATGAATCTGAAACTGCCTTAATTTATTCCAACAAAACAAAATCTTTTTGTTGTGCATCACATTTAAATGCTGCTTAAAACTTCACAGAGGTCTAACTTGCTTGTGTGACTTCCAGTTGCTGTTATTTATGTTTGTCTGAAGAAATTAATTTCAGATTTACTTTTTTCCCCAGGTGAAAACTCCCGTGGAATCAACCAGAAAGAGTGCAAGATCAAAAGCACAAGATTTCGTGTGTTTTCTTATTGTTGTTTGTTGTTTATTATGGCTTGTAGTTATCGCTCTAGGGGTAACATCCTTTCTGCTCTAAAGAGAATTGGCCATTTTTGGCACAGTTATTTTAGTTGCAATGTACTCAAGTTCAGATCTGGACTTTTGTCCGGATCAATCCTAACTGGCCTACAATCACCTGATTTCTGGAACATGTGGTACCTCTCATCATAATGTACACAGGTCTGTGCTGAAGCCCAACAGGGCTGACATTAACAACCTAATGTATATAAAACCTATAGGTAGACTGCTGTATACATTTGCTCGATGGCCAGTGCCGTTATTTTTAAAATTGGTTTAGAAATGCAAAAAATACAAACAACCTCATATCAAATGAATAAAATAATCAAAGTATTTGGTCCTTTACTGCTCCTGCATACTTCCGGCTGCAGAAACCATTGAAATGACAAAATGCTCAGATCTTTTGGGAGATTCTTTCATAATTTTATATTTTATTTCAAAATATTATTTTGCCTCTTACAACTTGTCAAAATATAATACATTTTACATAGCCTGTTCTTTTTACAGTGTAATGAATTAATTCATTTAAGATTCAAATGGCTGAGACGACTTTATCCTCCAACTTGTGTTGAGCTTTTCCAAATCATTCAAAGTTGTGGAATGATCACAGTTTAAAGTTAAATTTTTTTTCTGCCTTTAGTTTCTGATTGTTGTCTTTAACTGAAGACCAGGGCCACTCATTAGTTTGACTGTGCTTTTATTATGTGTAGGACACATGAAACTTAAAGAGAAAAATAATTGTTTCAAATCACCTGCAGTTTATTAAATGACTGGTTACACCTGCAGATTGTTGAACCAGACCTTTTTCTCCTTTTTAGGTCTTAATAAATTTAACCGTGCTGTACTGTATTACAAAAATTGATACCATTGACCAGTGTTACAATAAAATGCCTTTGCAGTTCTATGATTTTTCAGTTTTTCATTTATAATAAAGCAATTGCAAAATTGCATGCATAAAAAAGTCTGTTAAAAAGCTGAAATGTTTTAGTAGCAGTGGTGAAGTTATGATTTTTAAACGTGATCGGAGGGTGTTGTATTATTTATTTGTTTAATCCCGATGACAGTTTCTCCTTATTTAAAGACACTTTTACCATCATCAGCTCTGTTTGGATGAATTTAATGTGAACCAACACCTTAATTTTGATTAATTGTTATTAATTGTAACTTTTTATAATAACTGTATTTCTCACATTTCAGATGGTCTTTTTTAACAACATTTTACATGCTGTAGTCGCCTCACTAAGCTAAAAAAAAAAAAAAAGAAACTTCAGTTTGCTCGGGCTTAAAAGTTAAGGACTTTCTCATTGTAAATGTGAATAAAAGGTAAAGAAAAAAGTCAGGGGTTTGAACATGATTTATTTAAAAATCTTCACAGATTCTGATATTGAATTTCGCTTTTTTTGAGTTGTTTTACTTCATAATAAATTACATTATCATTAGCTCAATACATAGAGAAGGGAAATCACAGCACAAAAAAATCTTCTGAGATCAACACCAACCCCTTGTTCTATGTGTGGTTACAATATGTAATTTACAGTCTGGCCAGAGGGAGGCAGTGTAGGGCTACAGGTAAAAAAGATGTTCATGTCATTCAGAGTTCTTGCGTATATTCTGTGTTTTTTGTCACATTTTGTGCATATCAACAATTGTTTACAGTTTATTAAGTAATATATTAATTTTACCTTCAAGAGCCATTGTAAAATTGCTTATCAAAGACGGATCAATGTTTTCATTTTCTCGGCCACACAGGGATAGATGTCTGTCTGGGAGCGACACCACTCGGACAGATTCTGTATGGTGAATATGCATCACACTTGCGACACTCACTCTTTAGTTTCAGGCAGACAAAACAGAACTCCACTTGGCAGCGAGGACACTTAATATTTTTGCAGTATAATCGACTATGTTCCACTTTCATGCCACATGTAGGACAGGCTCGGATAGAGGGGCAGTCGGTGACCCCCTCCACTTCAGGCAGACTGATGGTCTTACATGTCTGCAGAAGTTGCAGATCCCTGTTGACGCAGCCGTCGTTATCGCAGCGGTCAGATCGAGGGCCTGGACCTTTCCACTGCTTACGACACTGCCAGCAGAACTGATAGCTCTTCTTCTGCGCAGCTGTGCATATAGTACACTTGACACACAGGTTGGACAGATCCTTCCTCTCCACACTTGTACTGCAGCTCGGGCACTTAAAATATTGGACAAGGGGAAAAACAAACTATCAGGAATTCAGTGAACTTCATTTTGTTATATTATTGCTAAATCAAAGAGATTCCAAAGAGAAATCAACTAAACCACCGGACCACTTACTGACTGAAATTCACAGTATTCTGCAGCAGCCAGGTGGGCCATGGTCTCTTCAAAATACTGCATTTCCTCAACAGACAAATCAGCCAGTCTGCGCACCTCTTGGTACGACCACAGTTTATTGCACTGTCTGGTACCGTCCACCAACGCAGGGCACCTGAATCTGAAAATACCCTAAAAACAACAAAGAAAACAACATTCAGGGTTAATGAAAACAGGACGACTCACTGTCAGGTTTTAAACATTTTCTTGGCACCTGAATCAACAGTTTTCTTTTGTTTTTTGATAACAGTGGTGCTTTTCATTTCAATAAACATTTTGTTTACTGTAATACTGCAGAGCAGGAGCCCAAAATCTTCTGTTTATCTTCGGTTAGGTCAGTGCTAACCGAGTCTTGCTGGTGAAATAATAAAACTGACTGTGCTTTTACAGAACTATTCCTGCCAATATTGTTTAACACAAACAGGAGTTTACCACCTGACCCCATCTCCAGTACATTCATTTAAATTTCCACACAAAGAAGACATGAGATACCTCTTCCAGCTTGCTGCGACACCACTTTGTTAGAGAATCAGGAGTGACAGCATGTCCGCAGGACATCTCTGCTGTGAGAACCTCAAAGTCGTCGACTGAAATTAAGTTACACAACAATGAGTGCATTAACTACAGTATGTGCTGAATTACCAATACTGTCAAAATATGAAAAGGAACAGGAGGAGAATTAGGCCCATCTGTTTGAAAATGAGGTGAGGATACTTATGAAAGAAGTAAAAGTTTGATCTGTAAAAATGCATGTCAGTAATCGAATGATGAATAACACAGCAGCTGTCATATTTTGACACTTTTCCTTTCATATACTCAGTGAGACAGAAAAAGAAACTTACACAGTGGATCCAAGTCGTCCCCCCTGTTGACAAACGTCAGAGTCATATCCAGTGGGTCGTATTTCTTCACCTGTTCCTGGAGGCTCATTTTGATTCTGCTAAAAACAGAAAGTCTGAAACTATGATTACTGATGTTTGTTATGTCAATCCATGCTTAGGGTTTATTGATTCAGGACACAGGACAGGACAATAGCCAGCTGAATGACTTCTAGTTTGAAAAGCTTTTAAGTATTGAGACAAGTTGTTACCAAGACGAACATCAGGTTTATCTACAGCTCATTGACCTGTGTGTAACTGGGTCAAATAAACCTGAGTCACTGACTCACAGGGAATTTCCACCTGGTTCAAAAATACAGCACAAAAACACCTTGTAAAGCTAAACAAAAGAACAATTAAAATTAAGCTATTTCTAAATATTGTTGCTGCTATTATATTATTAGAATTAAAATGCTCAAAACATGTTCATTCTGTAGGCCTGCACCTATTAGCAGACTAATAAAATAATAACAAAGAACAGCCTATGAGAAAAAGACAGCGTCACTCCTCACCAAGGTCAAGACACAATCAAATTAAGGGCTATATTTTAATATAGATCAACTACTAGCCAAATGTAAGTAATAATCTACAACATGTAGCAACTTTAGGAAGTGTGAGCTTGCTTACAGTGAGCTTTACAAACGGGTTGGGCTAATTTAGGAGCAGAGTTGTTCCCTATAATAAAGACTTACCTCCTATTCCTGACACATATTAAACAACAGATTTACAGAAACACCTGAAACTGCACAACTCAGAAATAAAAGCTACTCAAATGTAATACTTACTTGGTTTGTATACTTTCACTTGTGAGTCCTGGGACTTGTCTGTGTTCCCCCCTCTGTCTTTTGCGGAATCTCCCTTTTAAACCCCTTGCTGGCATCGAAAGTGAAAGCAGGCAGAGCCATTTTAGGGTCTCTATCCACCTGTCAGGCTAACTTCTCATCCTTTTTCTGCTTTTTTTGGACTTATGATTATATTTTAGTTTTCTACAAACCAACTTGTGTTTTTTCATTGAATGTGGGTATCTTTTTTTCTTTTCAAATGATATTTCTATTAGTAATGTTTATATAATCCACTCTTCTCAGTGGATTTGGGTGTCATTACCTTCATCTTCACAAGAAGAAGTGCTGCACTGATGAATTTCCAGACAGATGTGGAGTGTCTAAACCCCTCAAGAATGGGTGAAATTTTGCTTTTTCAAAAATTTTAAAACTTTCTAGTCCTTTCAGATCGTTTATGTAATACCACGTAATCAAACTTGGCTACAAATCAAGTCCAGCATTCAAGATTAACAGTACATAAGTAGGCTATTATTGACAAAATGTACCTCAAGTATCAAAATAATAGCAACACATCATATTTTATGAAATGATCAGAGAAGTTCAGCACCTTGCTTAGGAGGTTGCTGTCATCAGTGTGTGTCTGTGTGTTTGTGTGTGTGATTGACAAGCAAAAATTGTAAACTCTCTGTGTTTAGGAGCTGTAGGTCTATAGTTCACCTATTTACGAATCTGGATTAATGTGAACTACAAAATAAACCAACAGAAATGACTTCTATTTTATAGCTGTAATCACAGATTTGAAATGATCTTTATTCTTCCTGCATTTCACAAGCTAAATTTTGCCACACACACTGCACAAGACATTTTCTGCAAGTCAACCATTTCAAATGCTTTGTGGAGGCATAACAATCAGACAAGTCAAAAAGAATTTCTTTCAAGAGTTTAAATTGTATGAATATAGAATTTATCTGATATTATTAGTGGCTCAGTATATAGTGATTAGATTGTATGCAACTTACTCATTTTATGCCTATAGCATATGCTGCCACCGTGTATATGTGTATGTGTGCCTGTGAGCAGTATGTGTTTTTTTATTGCTTTATTTTTAACGAGCTCCGTTTTACCTTGTGCCTTGAATTTTGTTGTATTTTTATACAACGACAATAAAAGGAATGTGATCTAGTGTAATGTCATGTAATGTAATCTAATCTAATCTAGAATTTACAGTGTAAAAAACATTGATCCTCTTGTTGTGTGCATTTTTAAACCTGCAGAGGGAGTCAGACTGGGGATGCAAATGAAGAAAAGGTTGCATTATCTTAGACCATTACACAGAAATATTCCCTATTAGACATATGGAGATTCATATGTACGTTATTGGTTGGTCTCTAACTACAAATTTAACTGAAGTCTCAACCTAACTGTTAATTTTGACAATCTTTTTTCCTTTTCCCTCCTGTTTTGGTGCATCATCTCTTTCCAGGATTGTTTCCAGGAGCTGATAATCTTTCCTCTCGAATCTCTTCCTGAGGACAAAACGTTAGGGCTACTTTATCTCACTTCATTCAGGTGAACAACTCATTTCACTTCCAAATGTGCTAGATGTTGCCTATAGCCTAACCTTCCATCAGTGAAAGTATTTTTTTCAGGTTTTTATGTGATGATAATGTCAAGCCTAATTTTTCTTCCAGCACACAATAAAAGAGCCCGTGGCTGCTTTAAATTGAGGTTTAATTATTTCTTGTCACACACCTGCCTGGATTAAAACCTCACCCTTTTCGTACACTTCTTGCATATGGCTAGAACTGAAGCAGTCCTACTGTAAGAGAAGTATTGCCTCACTGAAAAGACCAGCTGTCAATAGAATTCACACTTACAGTGTTGTCCAGAAGGTGGCGCTTTCACTCCACTGACTCACAGGGATAGTTCACATCTGTTCAGTAGAAATATGTAACCCAGCTGTAGATCAGCTGTAGCATACAAGCAAGTTCACAATAAAAGTTAAGGGTTTAACACATAGGGATGCACACTCGGCCGTTTATGCATTCTGTCCTCTTACAGTATGGGCCCACAGCCTGATGCAAAGCTTCATTCTCACTCAGGAATATTTAGCCTAAAATAATTAAAGAAAAACTCAATGACAGATGACCTTTTAAAGTTTATTTTTTTTAAAGTACCTTTGATAGGCCTGTAAAGTACAGCATGGCTCATGGTGGCAAAGGCCTATTGATTATCTTAATTTTTTTCATTTGCAAGTGAAGTAACTTTGAGCATCGATGTAAATGTCTCAGCGTGGTTTTGTTGAGAGCCCTTGTGTTGTTTTCTTCATCAGAAGCCTCCGGGCAGAATCACCACCACAAAAATAACAGACATGTGCTTGATCCCATAGGACACCAGACGTACATTGTCCTCCAATGTCTTGCTTGTATGGATCAGCCGAAAGTTTTCAGCTAAAAGCAGAGGAAAATGATCAAATCATTAAAATGTATGCTTTCATACACATTCTATTAAGGCCATTTTAAACTTGTTTCTTCTGGAGTTAGCAGACTAGACCTGCAAAGGTTTTTTTTTCTTTTTGTTGCTGGTTTAAAGAGCTATCTGTGACAGCTACAAAACCTCAGATCATGTTAAAATAGGCTAGTAAATAAAAAATCAAAAGGCCTTTAAATTTTAACTATAAACTTTAAATGGGCAATAGAGCAAAATATAAACGATAAATAACTTAAACACAAACAACAACAAAGCAACAACACAAATTTTAAGTGTATAGGACTATAAAATAATAATAAATAAGATATAGGCCTACGCTTCCTAAAACAGTTTGAACCCTTAACTCTTTTTAAAAGGTTGAACCTGTAGGCCTAATTCCTTGATGATGTACAAACCAACATGGGGCTAAAACAATCTCCTTACAGGTGAAGAAAAAGTAATTACACACCTGTGTTAAACTTTTCAGCAATTTTGCAGCGAAGTTCCTTCACAGTGAGCAGATTTAGTTGCTGCTCATTTTCACACAGATCGAGGAGCGTGTTCTTTCCCTCTTTGGACATTACTTGGATTTGGATGACCATTTTTCAGTGAAACCTGTGTGAGGACTGCACAGACTGCTCTTCAGATGCTTCACTGAGTACAGAAAGAGAAACAGGTCAGGCAACAGAGCAAATGGGCTGCTGTCCCCCCTGCCCCCACGTCACATATAATACTAAGAATCACATGACTTCTGGGAAAGTAGCCACTACAGAAATAGACAGAAAACTCCAAAGACTTTAGTCTGCCTTGAGTATAGCCTGTAGGCAACATACTTCAGTCAGTCAAGATGGGCAACACTGAGTCAACTTCAAACCAACCTCAGAGCTCCGTCGTCCGCTCACAAGAGATTTACAGACTGGAATCTGTCCTACAGAAGCTTGACTCCGAACTACAGAGTCGCATTGAGGCAGCTGCGCGGAAGAATAACTCGGAACATCAGAAGAATGTGGCAACTAAAGGGAAGTGTTATGACCCTCAAGATAAAACACTTACATTGGTAGGCCCAGAGGAAAGTGATGACACAGACTGTAAGTAACCAGTTTCACACTTAGCCAGCCTTACCATAAAACGTAATAAAATGTAATTGTTGAATAGGCTATAAACTTCTGTTATCTTTGATTTATAGGCACAGGCCACTTTTGAATATAATAGTCTTATTATCCTATAGCCTGTAACACTACGCATCTCTTCCTGTTTGTGTGTGCCTCATAGATCTGTGTAATGACTACCAGACTCGCAGAGCAAAGTTGTCCTGTGGTCATACTTGCACTCCGATGTCTCTCACCGACTATGGTCGCTATTTGCTGGACGACGTAAGCTGCCAACATTCATCAAAAAATTCAAGATGTTTCTGTTTCTTAAATCTACTCTCCAAACGCATAACGTGTACGGAACCAGGGAGGCGACATGAATGTGCTTATTTTATTTTATTTTATTTTATAACATACGCACGTTTAGGCCTATTGTGCGCCTGTGTTATTAAAACATCCGTGTGATTTATAAAACGTAAGCGTGAAAGAAAAAACACGCATGCGTTTAAAAACAAACAAACAAACAAAAAAACCCCACATCCATGTCATCTCCCGGGCCTCATACATGTGTAGTCTAATTCTGTAATAGTTTTAAAATGTGATTTATCTGCCGTTTCTTTTTCTTTGAGTTAAACGTTCAGTTGAGTCAAATGAAAAACGTTTAGGCTCATTTCCGATGCTGACGTCGAGAGCAACAGACCGTAGACTCGTGTAAACAGTAGCCGAAAGTTAATTTCCTCATCTTAATAATTTCTAAATATGTTTCCTTGATTTTCTCTTTAATGTTGAAGGGTAAGAGCAGATTTGTATGTGGCCAAACTGGCTGTGACCGCGAGTGGCCATATAAGGAGGTTTGTAAATTGGCTCTTCTGACCCAAGAGGAAATGACAGAATTCGAGATAAAACTTTTTAATAACGCCAGGAAGTACTTGCAGTTCAAAGTGGTAAGTATCTTGATGACATTAATGACAAACTGTATCCAGAAAAGAAACGTAAAGCGTCCAGACAGACACACAAGTGAATTTAAAAACATCTTCTTCTGTCTTTCACTCATCAGTGTCCTGGTTGCAAGTCTTATGCGGCCAGAAGAGATCCTCATGATCTGAGTGTAAAGTGCGCAGAGTGCACGGCTGAGAAAAACAGGACCTTCATGTTCTGCTGGCAGTGTTTGAAGGAATGGAAAGGTCCGGTTCCTCGTTCAGATTGCTGTGAAAATGAAGGCTGCATGAACCCACTGGTAATACTGAAGACGTGTCCAGATATCAAATTTGATTCAGTGAGTGGAGTCACCGGCTGCCCCTCCATCCGTGCCTGCCCCACATGTGGTTTGCTGGTGGAGCATAACAAAACTCAGTGTAAAAACATCGTATGTTCTGACTGTAAGGTTGAGTTCTGTTTTGTGTGCTTGAAGCTCACCAAAGAGTGCCAGGAAATAAACCCACACTCACACTACACTGTATGCTCCACTGGTGTAGCACCCAGACAAACCTCTATACCTGTGCAACAGAGATTATATTAATGTGGTAACACTTTACTTGAAGCATCCATGTTTAATATGGTGCTGTGTAATCATAGTTATAAACAATGTAAGGGGTTACCCTAACACCAAACAACATATTATGCATTATAAGTCTGTTTATTATGTGTTATAATGTGTTGTTTATGTTCATAACGTGTTATAATGCAGTATAGAGACAGGGTTAATAGAAAGTGTTACCACTGATTTGGAAAAGGAGAACTCGATCATTAAAAAATGGAGCTCAAGATGATTATTTTTGCAGTTAGGCTACACTAGCATGAAAATGATCTTGTTTTTCTCTCTTGAAACATTTACAATCACAGCTTCACAGATTGCAGTGTCGAACATGTCTCCTGACTTTTCTGGTATTTGAAATCAGCTTATTCTGCTTCAGTCAATCATTCTGCTGTATTATTTTACCTGCATATTTTTAAACCAAAACACTTGCTTATTTTCATAGCGTGGCATTGTTGTTTTCCCTGTAAAATAAAAAATAAACATATTGCTAAAAGGTCTTCTGCTGGCTTCAAAATTATTTCTATTTAAGCTGTGATAAGGAGCAGGACATATCACACATATTTTTAAGGTTGTGGCCAACCTATTGTAAAATAGGCTTAGGCTACTGTTGATTGTTGTTATTGATTGATGGTTAACATAAATCTGGCCTAAGTGCTCTTTTGGAAAAACTGAAGTGCAGGAGTTCAGTCCCCAGTCTTAAATTATAATCCAAAGACATAAAGATAGATGTGTATCCTACATTTATCAGGAGGAATAGTAACATTGTGATGAACTGAAGGAATCCCTAAGCCTTTATAACCTGCAAGTCATTACAAATGGTTTGGGTGGATTAGGCCTTTAAAACAATAAACTTCAACTTTAGGCCCAACAGTTTGGCTGGAAAAAACCTTTGAAAGTGTTGGACAGAAAATGTAAGTTCCATAGATCATGTTAAGTGAATGAAGATGGGAATAGTGCAATAATACATCTATATTATTATAGCCTATTTGTTTTTCACAAAATACAAACAAGAAACAAACCAAAAACTGTAAACTGAGAGGATGGGTCATAGGTCACAGATTTTTTTTAAAATTCAAACTTTAAGGAGTGAAATGTGAAATGCTTTGAAATTTCAGTTCAAGCGATGATCAAACTGTTGGGGTTTTTTTGTTTGTTTGTTTGTTTTTTTTTATCTGTGCAGCAGGTTAAGATTAAAATAAAACAAACAAACAAACAAACAAACAAACAAGCAAAAATCCGGGTGCAATGCTCTGTTTGTGTCCCTCCTGAATTTCGACGTTTGAAGCAACTAAAAATCCAGCATATACTCACCTGGTAAATGCGAAATAAATACAGAAATAAAAACTGAAAAAGAGAAAGTGGACGGCATTACGCAATTGATCCAGAAGCTTAGACCTATTTATTATTGTTTTAAAACTGGCTGCATGGATTTATTTTCTCATTAGACTGTTGATCTAATCTTGCCTTTTTGAAGGCTGAGCTACATAAAGTTAAAAATGGCAGCCTGCTGATAACTGAGGAACTTTTACCTGCTGTTCTGAGAAATCACATGACTTCTTAAAAGGGTGTGGTGACCCCATTTTCTGCGCGTTGAAGTTTTGGGGATTTCCAATCCAGTTGTAAAATAACAGCCACGACAGCCACAAAAGCCTCATCACAGTTGGCCTATATAATTTTCAGTTTTAGACTGTCAGATTATTCATCATGAAATTTTTGTAAAGGATTTCTAATTGGGTATCCATTCGCTACTCGGCCGCAATTTGATTTTCACAGAATAGGCTATAAACGTGAAATAAACCCACACAAATAAAGTGAAGGAAGACTTCTGGGTAGGTTCTTCCAGGAAATCATGTGCTTTTCAATAGATAAGAGTTAAAGAAATGATGAAATGAAAAGCTAAAGCAAAATTAAATATAGCAACTGATGACGTGTTGACATCTAAACTTTCCACTCGCATCTAAGCACACTGCTGCTAGCAGTTGACAGTTCTCTTGTTGGTAATTTGCTAATGATAAATAGCTGTTAGTTGTGTCATTTCCTCTGGTGGTGTGGCCATAGCCTGGTCCTATAAGCACGTAGCTGAGAGCTGTGTGTAAAAATGAAAGTAAAACTTGGTTTCACTCTCCATCCAACAGCATCGACAGACCCGGTAAGCACTCTATCCGTCTCTAATTTTCATTTAGTCTACCGCAAAACAGCATTAAATAGACTGTCCCAGTTATTAATTTTAATTTTTTCACTTCTATTTGCTTCATATTCAACTACACAGAAACAGTAGCCTCTTAAGTTTGCACATAATTGTTTTTAATGTACCTCGCAATTATGAAGACACTAAGTCATCTGATAACTGTGCAGGCTATTATTTCGCATAATCTAGGCTTTGAGATCCGAAAACAATTGTATGTGGCCCACAGAATTTATTGATAAGAAAAGTCTCTGCTGATTTTGTTCTCAGGAACGGTGCAGTATATTTCTGCATTTTTGAGCAGTTTACTGACTTTCAATCCCGTTTTTATGATGACAGTCAGGGATACAGATCATGTCACAGGCTAAGAGAAAAACTGAAACACAAGCGAGAATACCCGACAGCTAAAATATTACAGTCATGGTAGGCATCACATAATGCCATTAAATTACAGACATATTATTAATGGATAAAAATTATTGTCTGCAGTGATGCCTCTCACAAGAGTCTAAGACCAGCAGTTGATGAGTTCTATCTGTTTCTGTCCTCCACCCTTTTCTGGGATTCTGCAAAGCTAATTTTTTGTCCATTCTCCGATGTTGTCCTCCCACCTCCTTCCTTGTCTTCTTCGTCTGTGGCTTCCTCTTGCAGGAATGTCTCGGCAAGGCCTCCTGAGAGGTCACCACTGAGTGGAAACAACACACGGAGACAGCCACGTAAAATAAAGGCCCTATTCATTTCAGCGTCACATGTAAACTTGGACAAAGTCGGGGAAACTGAAGGGATGGACAAACATGCTTCTCTTAAATCTGGGAAAAGATACGGGGGTGTGGAAGAAAAGAAGAAACAAAAAGGTATTCTGCGCGAACTAAATTCCACTTTAAATGACTCTGTATGTCTTTTTGACCTTGACCTTTCTTTACTTCATTCAACCAAAGTTATGCTCATTTCTCTGAACTGTAACAGGTGAGGTGAAACTGTCATTTTCATATCAACAGATTTTTGCTAAATGATTTACTGAGTAAATATAATAATTCTTTTAAATACACAGAGTGTAAGAAGCCCCGTGTGCATCATCTATCAGATGAAGAGAATGATGAACAGGATGAAACAGGTAATGTGGACAAACTGATGCAGGATGAAATGGAAAAAAGGTTCAATGATAATGAAGAGAAAAGATGGATGGGACTGAGTGGCATGGTGAGGGACATGTCAAAAGAATAAAAAACTCTGGTGGAAGAGATCAGGGGAATGCACAGTAGGAAAGAAGTTCAACCATGAGATTAAATGCAAGATTTAGATTTCTGAAAGTTCAGAAATGTCAGAAATAAAGTAGACGTGGTGGTTGAATCAAAATTAAAAAAACAAAAAACAAAAAACAAAAGATGACATATCAATCATGAGAAAAAGTCATGACATTGAGGCAGCAAAATTCACAAAGTTTGGAACACTGAAGAAAATAATATGCAGTGAAGAACAGCAACAGGAATATCTGTTCATAAACAGAGACAGAACTCAGTTCACCACCACACAGAAAATCACAAGCAACAAGTTGGAAGAGTTGGATGAAGTGACAGAAGATGATGCTCTCCTAAATCATGAATAAAAGACCACTGAATCAAACATTTTGAGAAAATATAAAGTTACAGATGATTTATGAGATCTCTGTAGTCATTCAGAATTGGTTTTCCGTAATAATGACCTGTTTTGTCTCTAAAGGTCTGAAGGAAAAAACATGTGGAACTGAGAACATCACAGAGGGCTTAGAGAGTAAAAATGGTGAGTTAAACAGTGATAAACAGGGAAAACATTCACTGGTAAAGAATTTCTCAATAAAAAAACATCACGTCAGTATATTAAATGATATTTTTTTTGGAATCAGTAGATTATCATATCCCAAACTTTTTCTCTTCCTTTTACAGTCACAAATTTCCAGCTTCTCTGTGAGACCAATTCAGAAGGTCTGACAGACAATGCATCACCAAAACAAGATGACACCAGTTATGTGAATGACCTGAAGCCAGACGATGTGAAAGAAGAACGAAATGTAGGAGAAAATGATGCTGATCATGACAAGATGAGAAACACAGTGGAGGCAAAAACAGATGATGCATCACGCTACCAGACTGGACAAGAGGAGGGTAACGAAGGTAAGGAAAATGTAAAATGAAATATCAAACACAGATTCATGACACAAACATGAACACTAAGTCAGTGATAATTAAAAACCCTGACCTGATGGTTGTGCTCGAGGAACAGTCAGAAAATTCTTCCAGTAGTTTCTGAGATATTTCACTGGAAAGTTTTTGGAACAGCGGCGCTGCAGAACAAGTGATGATCACAGATATAGACTGAATTGATTCCTTGTGGACCTCAAACGTCTGTGCAAAACATGATGGAAATCCATAAAACAGTTGTTGAAATATTTCAGTCTGGAACAAAATGATGGACAGATGACTTGAAAATGTAACCTCTGGAGTCTTGCTAACAATGAAGCTTCGCTAATGAAACAGAATTAAGAAACCAAAAAACTGAGATGAAAATATCTCCCCTAACGAAGGCACAATACTGTTGGCACTATGATATATGTACATTATTAGCGTGTGTCTATAAGAAAAAATGTCGATGAGCCTTCCAAATATGGTTTGGAAGATTGTTGTCCACAACAATTGGTTAAAATAATTTATTAAATGATTGGAGATGTTGTGTTTCTCTCTGTAGAGACTCATCCAAAGAGACCTTGTTATGCTGTGTGCAATCAGGGAGCCACAAGTGACCTTAACAATCCTCTGCAAGTTCTCAACATGACACCAGGGATCCACAGCAGGTTTGTAGCAGCTGCTTTCATCTGTAGCAAATATGCAAGAAGAACAATTTGAATGCAAACAGAGCCTCGTGTAAAAACTCTGGACAGACAACACTGTAAGTGTTTCATTTGGCTGTACTTGGGTGTTAAAAATGTACCCAAAAAAAAAGAAAAAAAAGAAATCAGTGAGTATATTAAGATGAGCAGTTTAACGGCAGCCTAATTCTTCACTGAGAAACTTCTCTCTTCTCAAAGGTTGGATACAACGAAAGGACTGAGGGAAAAAACATGTGGAATTGAGAACATCAGAGAGGGCTTAGAGAGTAAAATTGGTGAGTTAAACAGTGATAAACAGGGAGAACATTCACTGAGCAAAGCTTTATCAAGAAAAAACATCACATGTCAGTTTGTTGAAATATTTCAGTCTGGAACAAAATGATGAACAGATGACTTGAAAATGCAACTGAGGAGCCAAATGTGAAAACCTATAAATATGAAAATATCTTCTCACAAAGGCACATTACTAGTGGCATTATGATATATTTACATTATTAGCATGTGTCTATGAGAAGGCACATTGATGAGCCTTCCTAGTATAGCTCGGAATGTTTTTGTCTATAACAACCAGCTAAAACAATTTGTTAAATAAGACTGTGTTTCTCTCTGTAGAGCCTCGTCTAAGGAGACCTCGTTATGGTCTGTATAATCAAGGAGCCACATGTTACCTCAACAGTGTCCTGCAAGTTCTCTCTGTCACACCAGAGATCCACAACAGGTTTGAAGATCTGCCATCAACCCCAGCAAATATCAGTCCAAAACGATAAAAACAACACATTATACAAAATATTATCAGGGAAATTGCATTATGAAGTGATTCATCTGGATGTGTTCAGGTGTTTCCAACTTAACAAAACTCCAACAGTGAGTAATCTTTATGAATCTGTTCTCCTTCTGAAGGTTGAATCCAGAATCTCCAACAGACAAAGAGCTGAGAAACATCTTCAAATGCCTGAAGGAAACAACATGTGGAACAGAAAAGCTCACAATGATTTTGGAGATTGAAAATGGTAATTTGAATAGTGATACGATTAAATTAATATGTCAGATCAAATTTTAATTTATGCATCATTTTGCAGTTTATCAACAACAGGATGCTCCTCACTGCCTGGAGTCGATCTTACATAAGATGAGCCCAGACGCCTCTGAGGTGAGCACTTACCAAATCTACAAAGTTAATTACAGGAGAAAAACTAAAAAAGCCGTTTTGTAAGTGGTGTTTCTGTCTGAAGGTTTTCCGTGGAAAGCTGGCACACACAACAAAGTGCTCCAAAGGCCACTGCATCATTGAAGAGACAAATCCATTTTTCACTCTTCCAATATCACTGAAAGACAGCAATGATAAAACCTTCAGTGTGGTAAGCAAAGCTCAGAGCTCTAGTTCAGTGTTTTAAAATGTTGTGAGCATACTGCTTTAATTAGGGTTAGGGTTAATATGAACCCTATGTTTGTGCTGGTTTATTATTTTTCTGCCGCATTTGCTCAAATTCCCGTGAGA
>MDSQ01000063.1_pt1 | contig 19491 bp, 16 predicted proteins | sample 1008251 | NCBI WGS metagenome assembly MDSQ01 (sample SAMN05526597, study PRJNA338239) | gut metagenome | isolation source: Hindgut content | host: Naso unicornis | place: Saudi Arabia: Red Sea | collected 2016-05
TCGCTAAGTGCATAAATATCCTTGCCATTAATAAGAACCTTTCCTTTTGAAGGGTTGTCTATACCACTAATAATATTTAGTAGCGTACTTTTACCACTTCCACTAGGTCCAATGATGGATACAAATTCATTGTCTTTCACCTCCATACTGACATCATTTAATGCTACTACTTTGCTTTCGTTGTCACCATATTGTTTGAAAATATGTTCAACTTTAATCATAAAATCTCCTCCTTATAAATATGTTCTAAGATTAATATACCTTTAAATTTGCCAATTATGCGTTACGTTAAATTTATATATATACTATAGTTTATTTATACTGTAAGTATGAACTACCTAGATTTTTTTGGATTTTTGCATGTCAATAGGGAAATAAATAATGGAAAAACCATACTTTGGATAAGTTTAGCACTGATTATTGTATAGGTTATTGATAATGAGATAATTGGGATTACTTTAGAATACGCCTATTCAGTGTCCCAACTTCTGATTTAACTTTTATTGGTTTATATATAATCTTAGATAATAATAGATTAATCAGAATTTTACAATGCATTTTTTGCAATAATATGGAAATATTATCCTTATAAATACCATATATTGGTATATGAGGAATGTCATTGAAGATACATGTTTTCCTCACTCAAGCAGCCTAGGGAGAATATGTAAATGAAACAATATAAATATAATATCAAACTATTAATTAATAACTTTAGGCTACCCTAATACAATTTGTTCATAACAATATTTTGTTTAGAGGCTATCTCCCAGTCTGATATTTTTCTTAACTTGAGCAATACTACAACTTACTCATTCCAAGTTGTAGTATTTTTTATATCAATTTTAATATATTCCATTAATAGCAAAGGCGTATTTTATTCCAAGGATAAAGTACGCCTTTTTTTAGTTGAAACAGGTAAGTTATCACGTCTTAGGCACATCAAAGGCTGTCGTGACCCTCCAGTTTGTTTGGATTCGTACAACAACGACATTTAAACAATTCGGAGGGAAAGACATCATGAAAATGACAATTACAGTTACAGATACTTTAACAGGAAAAGTAACAAGCGTAGAGGTTACCCCAGAGGTAAAAGAAATATATGAAGCAGGTGTAAGACAAGAACTTGCTCAAGAAAAGCAAGCACAACGTCACAATGATATGGGTGAATTCGATGAGAATATTTTATCAGATAGAATAGCTCCAAACGCATTGTTAGAATTAATCATCAATAGTTGCCCACCAACACAAGCACAAAGAGCCTATATGCATTGGATAGAAGGCTTAACTATTACGGAAATGCCAGCTTACAAAATTGTTCACGTAGAGCAATCAGCCTGTCAATTGAAGAAGTAACAAAGAAGATTATGGGTGAAATAAAAAAATAAGAGTTGCAATACCTTAGCACTAACACTCATATAACAATATGAATAGTTAGGTAAGACGGGTACTACTCGTGGGTAGGTTATTAGAATGTAACCTACCCATTTTTTATATATAACTATAGTAAATTACATATTATAGGACAATATATACAAAATATCAGTATATATTTTAGTGGTATTTCACAAAGTTAAATTTTTTTAGTAATTTACCCTCCCAAAACACCCTCTAAGTGTCCTATATAGTGAGAGGGTTATTTCTGAGTAAAAAAATTAGCATTAAAACCTAACTAGAAAATCAGAAAAACAACTCTCATTGTACATTGAAAAATAAATATTCAATATTCAAGATTTAGTTACTCATCAATATACTATCACAAAATATTATGACACAAACAGATGATGCAACTAAAAATGTACTAAGATTACCCTCTCAAGTGTTGTAGGGTCTTCTGCGAATTAGGTAAATGGATTAGTCACCCATACTTTTTTACCAATCGGCAGATGAATACTACATTTTAATTGAATATTCCTAACATCAGGGGCGTGCAGTAAGATGACCTTGTTATCTGATAAAGTGATGTAAGTAAGATGATAGCACTATTACAATTTATGATAGTGCTATCAAATTCATTAAATATAAAAATACTAACCAAACGGAGGAAAACATATGGATAATTTTAGCAACTTAGTAGACAGTAGTGAAATGGAATTAGTGGACATTAGAACAATAAAGGTAGATAAATCATTACCTAAACCAGAAAGAATCAAAGAATTTGTAAGGCAAGTTAAAAACCCATACAGATTTAAGTGCGATGAAATGATAATTGCTATAGAGTTTACACCAACAGGACGAACATTGGATGAAAGTATATTAGATATAATGGGAAGATAAAGTTACAAAAAAAATAAAAAGACGTTGACTATCTCGTAATTAAGTGTTAAGATTAAGGTGGAAAAAGAAAGAAGAAAAACTTAATAGCTTTAAACATAGAAAGCACTCTTTATGGTAGGTAGGATTAGTCCGTCTTACAGTAAGGAGTGTTTTTTTATGCAAAAAAAGTATAAAGCAGCGATTTATCTAAGATTGTCTTTTACTGATGATAAAAGCATTGAAAGTGATAGTATTATAAATCAACGTGCAATTATTATGGACTTCTTGCAATCTCATACTGATATAGAGGTGGTATCAGAAAAAGTTGATAATGGATATAGTGGGTTAGTATTTGATAGACCAGAGTTTAAGGAAATGATGGATGACATTGTTAGTGGCAAGATTGACTGTGTTGTAGTAAAGGATTTATCAAGACTTGGGAGGGAATATATAGAAACTGGGGAATATCTACGAAAGACGTTCCCAAAGTACGGGGTACGTTTCATAGCTGTGACAGATAATATTGATACTATTAAGGATAGAGAATTGGGTGGCAAGTTAGATGTCACCCTAAAGACATTAATGAATGATTCATATAGTAGAGATATTTCCAAAAAGACTAGAACTGCACTAGATATTAAAAGAAAAAATGGAGAATGTGTCTTGTCCTCTATTAGCTATGGATATAAGCGGTCAGAAACTAACAAGAATAAATTAGAAATAGATGAAATATCAGCAATTGTAGTACAGGATATTTATATGTGGAAGAAAGAAGGTATTAGCCCTACTAAAATAGCCACTAGATTAAATGAACAAGGTGTCCTCTCCCCTAGTGACTATAAGGCAAACAAACAAAATAAGCCCATAAAAAATACTAGATGGACTACTAAAACAGTGATACGAATTTTACAAAATCCTATATATATAGGAACTTTAACACAAGGTAAAGTAACAACACATAATTACAAATTAAAGCAAACTTTTGTTAAACCAAAAGATGAATGGAGCATAACAGAAAATGCTCACACCCCAATCATTGAAAAAGACCTGTTTGACCTTATACAACAACTGATGTTGATTGATACTAGGACAGCACCAAATAAAGAACAGGTACATTTATTTGCAGGTATGCTTATTTGTGGATGTTGTGGGAATAGGTATTCACGTAAAACAGAGAGATACAAAGACAAGGTATACCACTACTACTATTGTATGACTGGCAAGAAAAATGGTTGTACAGATTCTAAACCTATAAAACAGGAGGAGTTAATAGCGAGTGTGATATACAGCATTAAGGCTTATATACAAAATGTTATGGACGTAGATAAGTTAGAAGAAAAGGCTATGTTAAGAGATATGAATAGTGAGAAATTAAAGAAATATGAATTGAAACTAGCCGAAACCGATAGATTGATACAAGAAGCCAAGAAATACAAACAAGGGTTATATGAAAGCCTCAACAATAATATTATATCAAGGGCTGAGTACAAGGAATTTAAGTCAACATATGATATGAGAATAAAAAAATTCAGCAATAGCCGACTAGACATATTGCAATCAATTGATGACTTAAAAAACAACCCAGAACTACTTGCCAAATGGCGTGAGCAGATAATCCAATTTGCAAATCTTGAAACCTTAGATAGGGCTACATTAGTACAACTAATACATTCTATAACTGTTAATGGCAAAGATGGTATAGTGATTTCTTTTAGAAACAAAGATGAATACACAATAATTTAAGAGGAGGAAATATTATGGCTAGAGTAAGTAGAAAAAATAAAGCTACTAATATTACTCCTATACAAGTAGTAATACCAACAGCTTTTTATATTAGAAGTTCTCATGAAGATGTAACATTAGATGGGACTATTGGTAATCAGCAAGCACTGTTAGAAAATTATATTAGTGATAAGCCAGATTTCCAGTTAATCGAAAAATACATTGATAACGGCTACACAGGTACAAGTTCCTCAAGACCAGAATTCAAACGTATGTTAGCAGATATTGAATCAAATAAAATTAAATGTGTAATAGTAAAGGATTTATCAAGGCTAGGTAGAAATATGCTTGATACAGGATTTTATACAGAAAAATACTTTCCCCAATTAGGAGTTAGGTTTATTTCTGTAACAGATAATTACGATAGTTATACATTAAATAATATGGATTTAACGCTACCTATTAAAAATATGGTTAATGAAGCATACTCAAGAGATTTATCTAAGAAAATCAAAACTCAGCGTCAGATAGCTATGAAGGCAGGTGATTATGTTAAGGCAGTACCGTATGGCTATAAAAGGTCAGTGGAAAATCCTAAAAGACTGGTCATTGATAAAGAAGCAGCCGATACTGTAAAGAGAATTTTTGATATGATTGATAGTGGACTCAGCTATAGAATCGTTAGCAATATTTTAAATGCTGAAGGCATATTTGTACCAATTGAATATGCTAAACTAAAAAAAGGAATAACAAATTTAGAACCAAATCTTAATAGATGTTGGAACGCAAGTAGAATTGTAAATATATTAAAGCAAGAAAGTTATACTGGAAAAACTGTACAAGGCAAGACTGTAAAATACGAGAATGTAGCAATGCCTGTATCACCAGACCAATGGATAGTGGTAGAAAATACACATGAGGCTATAATAAGTCAAGAAGTATTTGATAGAATTAAGGAAAAATTATTATCACGGAAGATTAATGCTGTACCAGTAGAAAATAGAAAACCCAATATATTTGCTAGAAAGCTTTTTTGTAAATGTTGTGGCGTTCCACTAGAAAGAAAAACAAAGAGGAAAGGAGTATATTCTTTTGTGTGTCCAACGGCTATTAATAATGCTATAGCCTGTGATAACTTAAAACAACTACCTGAAAATAAGATTATAAATGTGTTGAAAGAGATATTTATAATGTATTTAGATGTTGTAGTTGAACAAAAAGTAATGGTAAATAATTATTTAAGACAAACAAAACAAACTAAGCAACATCTAAAAAATAACTTACAAAAGCTAGGGAAGGATATTGAGGATATTAAAAGATACCAACTAAGATTGTATGAAACATTTGCTAGTGGTGATATTAACTCTCTTGAGTACAAGGAATTTAAGTTGAACTATGAGGAGAAACTAGCAGATAAACAACAGGAGTATCACAAGGTAGCAACAAATATAGATAAGGAAGTTAAGGCATTTAGTTTATTGAGTGATTTTGAGATTGACCTAAGACATTTAATAACTAACAATTCCTTAACTAAACTTGATATAGATAAATATATTAAAAGAATAGAATATTTAGCACCCAATCAGATAGATGTACAATTTACTTTTAAAGATATGCTTGCTGAACTGACGGAGGATGTAGAAAATGCAGAAAATAGCCTTTTATATGCGACTATCAGTAGAAGATATTAAGACGCAAAGCCAAAGTATACAATCTCAAAGAGCATTGCTTTATGATATAATGGCAGACTACTCTGAATATGCTAATTATACAATTCAAGAATATATTGATAACGGTTATTCTGGTACAAACTTTGAAAGACCTGTGAGTTCTACACCCCTAAGAGCATTGTAAATTTAATTGCTGAAATGATAGAACCGTATGAAGGTATAATTTATGACCCATGTTGTGGTTCAGCAGGTATGTTTGTGCAATCAGTAAAATTTATAGAGAATCATAATGGCAACAAAAAGAATATTTCAATATATGGACAAGAATATACTAATGTAACATATAAACTAGCAAAAATGAATTTAGCAATAAGAGGAATATCAGGAAATTTGGGTGAAATGGCTGCTAATACATTCGCCAATGACCAACACAAAGATTTGAAAGCAGATTTTATAATGGCTAATCCACCCTTTAACCAAAAGGCTTGGAGAGCAGAAAATGAACTAAAAGATGATTCGCGTTGGAATGGATACGAAGTTCCTCCTGTAAGTAATGCGAACTATGGTTGGATTTTAAACATTGTTTCTAAACTTTCACAAAATGGCGTGGCAGGTTTTTTGTTGGCAAATGGGGCATTATCAGATGATGGGTTAGAACTAAAAATAAGAAAACAGTTAATTGAGAATGATTTAGTTGAGGCTATAATTATTTTGCCTAGAAACTTGTTTTATACTACTGATATTAGTGTGACATTGTGGATATTAAATAAAAATAAAACTGAACGAACTATTAAGAAAAACGGGATAGATAAAGCTTATAGAAACCGAAAAAATGAAATTTTGTTTATGGATTTAAGACAAATGGGAACACCGTATGAGAAAAATATGTGGAACTAGGTGGGGAAGATAGAAAAAAGGTAACGGAAGTATATCACAACTGGCAACAGGACAAGCAGTTTGAGAATGTACCAGAATTTTGTTATAGTGCTAAAGTTGAGGAAGTCAGAGAGAAAAACTATTCTCTAGTACCTAGTAGATATATTGAGTTTGTTAATCAAGATGAGAATGTGGATTATGATGAGCAGATGAAGGTTTTGCAAGTGGAATTAAAAGAGTTATTAATTCAAGAAGAAGCGTCTAAAAGTGATTTGCTTGAAGTTTTTAAGGAGATGGGTTATGAAATCGAATTATAAGGAGTTAGGGCAATTTATTAGGCAGGTTGATGTTAGAAATAAAGATTTGAAAGTAGAAAGGCTGTTAGGGGTTTCAGTACAAAAAAAGTTTATCCCTTCTATAGCTAATACCATTGGAACAGATTTTAGCAAATATAAAGTTGTGAAAAAAATGCAGTTTGGGTATATACCTGATACCTCTAGAAGAGGTGATAAAATTGGGATTGCATTGTTAGTAGAAAAAGAATGTATAATTTCTAGTTCTTATACTGTTTTTGAGATAACAAATACGACTATGCTTAATCCAGAATATCTAATGTTATGGTTTTCAAGAGATGAATTTGATAGGTACGCACGGTTTAAATCTCATGGTAGCGTTAGGGAAATATTTGATTGGGAACAATTATGTAAAATTGAATTACCTGTACCACCTATTGAGGAACAGGTAAAAATAGTAAGGCGATATAAAGTTATTACAGATAGGATAGAGTTGTTGCAGAAGATTAATAGAAATTTATATCAGGCAATTAGGTTAGCTTATAAAAGAGTGTTAAAAGATAAAAATGTTAATTATTTACAACAGCTATTAAAGGATTTATGTAGTAAAATAGGAAGTGGTTCAACTCCTAAAGGTGGAAAGGACACCTATATTACTGATGGAGTTACCTTAATTCGTAGTATGAATGTATTGGATTATACTTTTTCGTATGATGGACTAGCAAATATTAGTGAAGGCCAAGCAAAAGCGTTGAAAAATGTTGAGATTCATCAGAATGATGTACTGTTTAATATAACAGGAGCGTCAGTAACTCGCTGTTGTATTACCCCTATTAATGTAATTCCAGCAAGAGTTAATCAACATGTTATGATTATGCGACCAAAAGCAGGGATATACATGAGTTTATATATTATGTGTTCATTGTGCGATGCAAAAAATAAATCTAAACTATTAGGGTTAGCACAATCTGGGTCAACTCGTGAATCTATAAATAAGCAAGAACTAGAAAATTTTATTATAGATGTTCCATCAACAAAAGAGCTTGATAAATTTGGGGCAGTAACCAGTATAATTTACAACAATATTCAAATTAATATAGAGGAGATAAGGAAATTTAATCTAGTTTTGAAATATATAAAGGATTAATGCCATTCATGTTTTTATTTTATAAATATTAGATGTATAAGTTAGCTACTATAAGAATATAGATAACTTTAAGGTAATTTGATTAATTAACAAGCTTTATTGAGAAGTAATCTGAACTTAGTATAGAAGTTTATAAAGATAGAGTTATTGAAGTTATTACTAACTCAAACATTAAAATTATGACAACAATAAATTAACCGTAGCAATGAAGATAGGAGATTAAATAACATGATAGTTTATGATGTAATAAATAGAAAACATATATTAAAAGCAGTATATGAGTTATCATTATTGCCTGAAACCGAAAGCTTAATAAACTATATATCAAGTTTATCAGCAGAAGATAGATTAGTTTTGAAAATAGTTATGGCTATAGGGCGTGAAATTTTTTATAATACGCAACAAGAGTACTACTCGAAAAATCCATCCCCATTAACAATTTATGAGGATGAAAAATCAACTCAATTTACAGGAGATAGTCATAATGATGCTGAATATTTAGCTAGTAAAATTCATTTGACAGAGTATATTAAATGTGGCACAACAATCTTAAATTGTGATATAAGTTAGTCGATTAGGGGTGGTGGCATAATGAAATTTAATGAGCAAATACTAGAACAAGCTATAATAGAATTATTTACAGATGAAGGCTACACTTCTTGCAAAGGGAAAGACCTATCCCGTGAAAAATCAGAAGTTTTACTAATTGAAGATTTACACCAATACCTAGTTAATCGTTATAGCATTACCTACAATGAAGTACAAACCATTATCCGAATGCTAAAGAATATCACAGGAACAATATATGAAGCAAACAAAGCCGTTTTTAAGATGTTATCAAACGGCTTTATCTTCAATAGAGAAGACAGAACTCAAAAGGATATTTTTATAGAGTTTATGGACTTTGAAAACTCACACAACAATAATTTTAAAATAGTAAATCAAATAGAAATTGATGGCTACTCGTTACGTATTCCAGATGGGATTGTATATATAAATGGCATTCCAGTTGTTGTATTAGAGTTTAAAAGTACTATCAGAGAAAATACACCAATTTATGAAGCGTATGAGAAGTTAACAATAAGGTATAAAAGGGATATCCCAGAACTGTTTAAATACAATGCTTTTGTAGTTATTAGAGATGGGGTAAACACCAAGTATGGTTCAATGTTTGCCCTATATGATTTCTTTTATACTTGGAGAAAAATAGATGATTTAGATAAAGAAGTTGACGGAATAAATTCACTTATAACTATGATTAAGGGATTATTTAGTAAGGAACGCCTACTTGATGTAATCAAAAATTATATTTATTTTCCAGATAACTCTACTAGCGAAGAAAAAATTGTTTGTAGATACCCCCAATATTTTGCCACTAAAAAATTATTTGCGAATATCAAACAACAAATAAAACCATATGGAGATGGTAAAGGTGGTACATATTTTGGGACAACAGGCTGTGGGAAAAGTTATACGATGGTATTTTTATCACGCCTACTAATGAAAAGTCAATATTTTGGTAGCCCCACAATTGTCATTATTACGGATAGAACTGATTTAGATGACCAACTTTCAAATTTATTTATTAACTCTAAGGAATATATAGGTGATAATACAATAATAAATATGCAGTCACGAGAAAAACTAAAAGCTAATCTACAAGGTAGAGAAAGTGGGGGCGTATATTTAACTACTATTCATAAATTTACAGAAGATATTAGTCTTTTAACAGATAGAAACAATGTAATTTGTATATCAGACGAAGCACACCGTTCGCAAATAAACCTCAATAAAAAGGTAACAATTACTGAAAAAGGAGTTAAGCAAAAGTATGGATTTGCAAAATACCTGCACGATTCACTACCAAATGCTACTTATGTAGGATTTACAGATACTCCTATTGATGCCACAATCAAAGTATTTGGAAGTGTTGTAGATGCATATACAATGACAGAATCAGTAAAAGATGGAATAACAGTAAATTTGGTGTATGAAGGACGCTCGGCAAAAGTGAATCTTGATACATATAAGGTAGAAGAGATAGAAGCATATTATGAGCAATGTGAAAAGGCAGGAGCAAACGAATATCAACTTGAGGCAAGCAAAAAAGCAGTTATTAACTTAAATATAATTTTAGGTAGTCCAGATAGATTGCAATTGATTGTACAAGATTTTGTTAATCATTATGAAAGACGTGTATATGAGGGAGCAACTGTCCTTGGTAAGGCTATGTTTGTGTGTGCCGATAGAGTTATTGCATATGAGTTTTATAAATTGCTGATACAAATGTATCCAGAATGGGCTGAATTAAAAGAATGTGATGAAGGTTTAGTATTAAGTGATGACGAGAAAAAAGAAATTAAGCCAATGGCAAAAGTTAATCTAGTTATGACTAGAGATAAGAAAAGAGATAGTAAAGAATTATATGATATGTTGGGAAGTAAGGATTATAGGAAAGAATTAGACCGCCAGTATAAAAAAGTAAAATCTAATTTTAAAATAGCAATAGTTGTAGACATGTGGTTGACAGGTTTTGATGTGCCAAGCCTTGATACAATCTATATTGATAAACCTATTAATAGTCATAACTTAATACAAACTATTTCAAGGGTAAATAGAGTTTATGAAGGTAAGGACAAAGGACTAATTGTGGATTATATAGGTATCAAGGATAACTTAAACAACGCACTAGCTACTTATACAAACTATAAAGAAGATCAGTTTGAGGAAGTGGAGCATAGTGTTATAATTGTTAAAGATGAACTTGAAGTCCTAGCGAATATTTTTTATAAATTTAATAATAATAAATATTTTAACGGTACGCCTAAAGAGCAGTTGGATTGTCTAAATAAAGCGGTTGAATATGTACAATTAAGTGAAGAACTAGAAAGAAGGTTTATGCAGGCAGTAACACGATTAAAAAAAGCATTTAACTTATGTAGTGGCAGTGAATTACTTACTGAAGATGAAATGGATTATAGCAATTTTTATTTTGCTGTAAAGTCCATACTTTTTAAACTGACTAAAGGTGAGACACCAGATGTATCACAAATGAATAAAAAGGTTATAGAAATGATTGAGGCGGCTATCAAATCCGAAGGAATAGAGGAACTATTTAATATTAGTTCAGATATGGAAAGCTTACCAATAGATATTTTTAGCGATGAATACATTAATAAGATAGCTAGTATCACGTTACCAAATACAAAAATCAAAGTGCTGCAATCTTTATTAAGTAAAGCGATAGATAAGTTTAAAAAAGTAAATAAAGTTAAGGGTATCGAGTTTTCAAATAAATTACAAAGCATTATAAATAAATATAATAATAGGCGAAAAGACGAAGGATACGCTGCTGAGGTATTACAAGATATAGCAGAACAATTAGCAGATTTACTTGCACAACTACGAGAAGAGGAAAATTCAGGCACAGATAAAGGAATTGACATTGAAGAAAAAGCATTTTATGATATATTAGCACTGATTGCTAAAAAATATGAGTTTGAATATGCTGAAGATAGGTTAATTGCACTTGCTAAACAGATAAAGAAAATTGTTGATGACAAGGCAAAGTATATAGATTGGACAACACGAGATGACATTAAGGCAGAACTAGAAGTAGATTTAATAATACTACTGGATGAGTACGAATATCCTCCTGTTACAATAGATGATGTATTTAAAGAAGTTCTTGAGCAAGCAGAAAACTTTAAGAAGTACAAAGATTAAAATATTATCTTGCTTCCTAAGTATTTACTAGAAAGGCAAGATCCCACCACTAATTATTTAATATACGCGCCATTTCCTAAGCCGACTCTTATGGAAAACTCACCTAGCAGATACTATAAGATATTCTAAGGAGTTTTTTCCGGATAGAGCGTCTTTAATTATGGTGGATTTAAGAATAGATAAGAAATATAAAAACGTTATTACACAGCATATTAATTTTTTTGGTACTAAGGATAGAATTCAGAAGTTTTTCGCGCTAGAAATAGAACATTTCTATGAGAATCTAATTAAGATTGGAATTATGAGTGTTATTTGTAACGTGGCAAATACCTCTTTTGAAGTGGGCATGGCTTTGTTTGAGATGTTGCAAGCAGATGAAAAATGCAAAGAAGTTAATTTTCCTTCTATGCAAAGTATGTTACCATCAAGTACTAGGCTAGGTATGTCGGCATCACTACCACGTACTAGGATTGAAATGAATGAGGAATTCAAAACTTTAGTTGATGGGAAAGAACGGCATGACTTGAAGTCACGAGAGGAAGTTTTAAAGACTCACAATAAAAATAGCAAGGCGATTAGGTTTGACGAGGTTAAATCTATTAATGATGCAAGGAAAATCATAAAGGGACAAGAAGTAGTTTATATGTACCACGACCAAATAGACGCTAGAGGTGATAAACTTGTTACTGAAAATGAGGTTTTTGTGGCGTGTGAGGAAGCAATAGCAGAAATTTATGCTATGATTAAAAGGTTATCAAGTGCAAATACTACCAGATTTATTATTACTGCTGACCATGGATTTATTTATAAAAAAGAAAAACTATCGGCTAGTGACAAAATAACTGCCCCAAAAGATAGCTTAAAAGGTAGGCGTTATATTATATCGGAATATGATTTTGCAATAGAGGGGACTTATAAAATTCCTCTTGGGACGATATTTAGAAATCAAGATAGAAGAAATGTCTATTTGCCAATAGGTACTGATGTGTTTAGTATTGCAGGCGGTGGGAATAACTTTGTGCATGGTGGTAGTTCGTTGCAAGAAATGATTGTGGCTGTAGATGAAAAATCTTTACTGGAGATATTCCGACATGAGGTAAAAATGGATTTGGCATTTGTAGATGATTATGGATTTTAGTTTAAGATACAAGGATGGGTTACACCACAGAAGAAGTCTAAGATAAGCTGCGTACCTATTGTGATGTCAAATTTATAAATAGAAATACTTGTAAATACTACCTAACCATAGTAAAATATGGATATAATTAGGTTATGGATTGTTAGGAGTAAGTTTGATTGCTTAAATATAGTAAAAAATATTTTTAGGGAGAGGTTGACACAACGCGGAGGATATCGACCACTTCAGTATTTTTTACTATAAAAGGTTGACCGAACGGTTTTCATGTGGTAAGTTAACAAGACCGATAAAAATTAAGGAGAATAGTATGGAATTTCAAAATATAAATGAACGACTAGTAGAAGGGCTTAAGAAACAAAATATACAAACACCAATGTCTATACAGGTTAAAGCGATAGATAAGATATTAGAAGGTAAAGATGTGGTGATTGAGGCTTGTACAGGGAGTGGAAAAACGTTAGCATATTTGCTACCTATTATGCACCGAATGAATACGAGTGTAAAGCAATGTCAAGCGCTTATATTAGCACCAACGCATGAGCTGGTTATTCAAATTAATGAGCAAATTAAGTTGTTAAGTAAAAATAGCGAACTAAATATTACTTCAACTGCATTGATTGGAGGGACAAACATTAGTAGACAGGTGGAAATATTAAAGAAGACTAAGCCAAATATTTTAGTAGCATCAACAGGAAGAGCATTAGAGTTAATTAAAAGTAAGAAACTACCAATCCAATCTATTAAAACGTTAGTAATAGATGAGGCAGACCACTTGTTACAAAAGGACCATCGTAGCGAGGTGATGCAAATTATAAAAGCTGCAAGGCAACAAGCGCAGATTATACTATGTACAGCGACTATGACGTTTGAAGCGGATGATATATTGAATGAGGCTCAATTTTTAAATTCAACAGAGCAGGTGTTAACAAATCCAAATATTACGCATGTAGCATATGTAACTGAAAAGCGTAAAAAAGTAGACAAACTTAAAACGTTATTAAATAAGGCAAATCCGACTAGGGCGTTAATTTTTATTAATAATGGTCATGAGGTTAATGTAGTTACAGAAAAGTTAAGGCATGCTAATTTTAAAGTAAATTGTTTAAGCAGTAATCAAACGAAGCAAGAAAGAGCTACGTCATTATCACAGTTTCGCACTGGTAAAGCGAATATATTAGTATCATCGGATTTAACGGCTAGAGGGTTAGATATACCAGAAATAACTCATGTATTTAATTTAGATTTACCACCACATGCGCCGCATTATTTGCATAGAGCTGGTAGAACAGCACGAGCGGATAGGAGGGGTGAATGCATTTCGATAATTACAGAAGGGGAGCAAAAAATTATTAAGGAGTATAAGAAGAAGTTAAATATAGAAATAGAACAACTAGAATTTTAAAGGAGGACTAGCGAGATGTTACAAAAATTAAAGGAGCCCATTGACTTAACAGTGGGCAATCCGATTCACAAAATTGTGCTATTTATGATTCCAATGCTATTTGGGAATTTGGCACAGCAGTTATATAGCACAGTAGATAGTATAATAGTAGGAAAGTTTAGCGGTGATAATGCTTTAGCGGCAGTGGGAAGTTCTGGGGCAATATTAAATCTGTTTGTGGTAGTTTTAATGGGAATTTCGGTAGGAGCAAGTATTATGGTATCACAATATGTGGGGTCGAAGGATAAGAAGAATTTAGGGGCCGCTATAGAGTGTTGCATAGTGTTAACAGCATTAACATGTGTAATTATGATGGTAACAGCACCGTTAGCAGTAAAGCCGCTACTAAGTTTGCTAGGAACGCCAGAATCTATAATAGAGCAGGCGTATGATTACTTATTGATTACGTTTGTGGGAGGCTGGGGTCTTGCGTATTTTTACATATTAATGGGCGTGTTAAGAGGTCTAGGAGATGCAATTTCACCACTATTTTATTTATGTATATCCACTGTAATAAATATAATATTGGATATAGTGTTTGTAGCGTATTTTAAATGGGATACAGCTGGAGTAGCTTTAGCTACAGTAATTGCACAGTCGATTTCAGCATTGCTATGTTTACGAAAGTTATTTAAAATGCAAGATTTGTTTACTATTAGCTTTAAAAAGCCAAAAATGCAACTTAGTCATATGAAGACGATATTTAGATTAGGGTTACCTTCGGGATTAAACCAGCTTATATTATCTTCAGCGTTAATTATGGTGCAATCATTAACAAATAGTTACGGCGAATTATTTATAGCGGCAAACGTAATAGTTATGAGAATTGATGGATTTGCAATGATGCCAAACTTTTCGTTTGGAACGGCAATGAGTACATTTGCAGGGCAGAACATTGGGGCAAGACAGTATGATAGAGTGGAGAAGGGAGCAAGGGACGGTACTATATTTGCAGTGGCAACGGCAACGGTTATTACATCAATATTGTTGTTGTTTGGTAGAAACTTAATGAGCATTTTTACAGATACGCCGGAATTGGTAGATTTAAGTATGCAAATGTTACAAATTTTAGCGGTAGGATATATGGCAATGGCAGTGACGCAGTGTTTGTTTGGAGTAATGAGAGGTTCGGGCGATACATTAACACCGATGTGGATTTCTATATTTATATCTGTAGTAGTAAGGGTGCCAGTTGCATATACATTAGCTTATTTAACAAGAACGCCAGAATTACCAAATGGAAGATGCGAGAGCGTATTTATATCACTGCTGGCATCGTGGATATTAGGAGCAGTAATAACTACGATATTTTATAAAAAAGGCAACTGGAAAACTAAAGCGTTAGAACGCCTTGAAGAAAATACTGAAACAACTAATAATGATATAACTAATAATGACGAAGCTACTGATATAGCTAATAACGATATAACTAGTACTAACGAAGCTGCTGAAAAATTTTAATTACTAGCAATCTAAAAACTCCCTTTTACATCACTAAGGGAGTTTTTTTAGTTATCAAAATTTTTTTCAATCACATAATTCTTTATATAATAGCTCAATGTCTCTACGTGTAGCTAACAAATCAGAAAATGCTGATGCACTACCAGCAGCAATACCCCATTTGAATGCTTCACAGTAAGAGTTATACTTAACAAATCCAGCCAAAAACCCTGCTACCATCGAATCACCTGCGCCAACAGAATTTACTACAAACCCTTTCAGCCCATTATGCTTAAATATATCACCTGCAGCAGTTAATAACACAGCTCCATCGCCAGCCATAGAAACTAGTACATTTCTAGCACCTAAAGTTTGCAGCCGTTTAGCATATACTATTACTTCGTCTTTAGATGAAATATTTACGCCGAATAATTCACCTAATTCAATATGGTTAGGCTTAATTAAAAACGGCCGATGTTTAAGTGTATTTTTTAGTAAATCGCCCGCAGCATCTATTACTATCATAACGCCTAAATCTTCTAACATTTCTATGATTTCATTATAAATAGTACAAGGAACGGAGGGGGGTATGCTACCAGCCAAGACTACAATATCTCCTGATTGTAACCATCGAAGCTTTTCTTCTAGCTTAGATAAGTCAGTTGACTTAATAACAGGCCCATTTCCGTTAATTTCAGTTTCTTTAATTCGTCCTCTTAGTTTTACATTAATTCTAGATAGCCCTTCTTCTACTTTAATAAAATCGGATGCAACATGGTATTTAGCTAATAACTGCTCAATATCATGACCTATAAATCCAGCTGTAAACCCTAATGCTTTAGTTGGTATATGCAATCTATTAAGAATTATAGATACGTTAATACCTTTACCTCCCGGCAAAACATGTTCACATGTTGAACGATTAACAGCACCCAATTCAAATTTATCCATTTCTACTATATAATCTAACGAAGGATTAAGCGTAATAGTAATTATCATAAATAAACGCCCCTTTACATTTTGACTAGAAATAGTATAACATACTAAATAGGTTCCATATACCTTTTTTTTATATTTAAAATTTTTTGGCTTAATTAATTTTTTGCAAAGTTATTTAGTAGCAAAATAATCTCTAACTTCAACCATGCGTTCAGGAATTTGAATATGCTGAGGACATAGCGGTACACATGCCTCACACGAAACGCATTTATCCGCTCTATTTTCTTCAGCTATTTCAGTATAATTTGCTTTACCAAAGATTTGAGCAGTATTATATTTTTCAAAACATGTAGGTATATGCACACCAAAAGGGCAAGGCATACAATAGTCGCAGGCCGTACAAGGAATGCTCTTTAAATTGTCTAAAACATTAATTGCTTTATTTAATATTTTACTTTCATCATCTGTCAGTTCAATAGACTGTTCAGTAGCAAAAGTAGCAAGGTTATCCTCAACTTGTTCTATAGTAGACATTCCACTTAAAATTAGCTTAACGTTATCTAAATTCGCCACAAACCTAAAAGCCCAGTTAGCATAAGATAAATCTGGTGAATGCTCTTTTAATAAACTCGCAACTTCAGGTGCTGGATTTGCAAGCATTCCACCCCTAACAGGCTCCATAACAATTATAGGCACGCCAGCGTTTGTAGCTATCTCGTACATATCTTTAGCATTAAACCTATTCCAGTCAGCATAATTAATTTGAAGTTGACAAAAATCCCAATCATAAAGACTGAGCATATCTTTTAAGCAATCTAAATCATCATGAAAAGAAAACCCAATATGACGGATTTTACCTTGAGCTTTTTTTTGTATAAGCCAATCAATAAGCTGCATATCTTTTACCCTTTGCACACGTTCCTTATTGACAGCATGTACTAAATAATAATCTATATAATCCATATTAAGGCTACTTAAATGCCTATTAAAAACTACATCTAAGTCATCATATCCATCCACATGCCAAAGTGGCAGTTTAGTAGCAATAAAGAAACTTTCCCTAGGATATTTAGCCAAAGCCTTTCCTAAAAACTCTTCGGACTTCATCTTATGATACACATATGCTGTGTCAAAATAATTTACACCGGCATTATAAGCAGTATCAATCATCTTTTCGGCTAACTCGAAATTGATACTAGCATCCTCATTAGTCGGCATTCTCATTATTCCAAATCCTAATAAAGAATGCTCCTTATCTCCATCGTCAAAACTCCTATATATCATAGTAATTACCTCACATTTGTAGTTTGTTATCAGTAGTATAATCTCAATTGAGAAATTTTTCAACCCCAAGTTTTACCACATTTTCCATCTTTTTAATAATTTCCTTAATAAATGGATTGTTTAGAACTTCCTTATAATGGGTATAATATTTATTGGTTAAGTATTATAGAATGAGAGAAGGAGGTTAAGCGAGGGGGTTCCTTGCTAATTTTAGATGAAAAAAGTTATATTTGCAACTCAAAACTTGGGAAAGATTAAAGAAATACAAAGTATGCTAGATAATTTAGAAGTAGTTACAATGGCGCAGGCAGGATTTAATATTGATATTAAAGAAACAGGTGATACGTTTGTCCAAAATGCTATTATTAAAGCTGAAACTTTAGCTAAGTTTACGGATGTAGCGGTTATTGCAGATGATTCGGGTCTGGAGATTGATTTTTTAAATAAACAGCCTGGTGTTCACTCGGCTAGGTATTTGGGGAAAGAAACTCCTTATGGTGAAAAGAATATAAAGATTTTGGAACAACTACATGGGGTAGAAAAGTCTAAGAGAACTGCTAGATTTGTGTGTGCTATGGCTGTTGCTAAAAAAGGACTGCCTACTCGTACGGTTAGTGCCACTCTCGAAGGATTTATTGGCTATGAAGCTAAAGGAGATAATGGTTTTGGTTATGACCCAATTTTTTATATAGAAGATGAGGTTTCTCTTGCTATGCTTTCTCAGGAACAAAAGAATGCAATTAGTCATAGAGGGCAGGCGCTTCAATTAATTGCAAATGAGATTATGGATTTTTTATGAATAGAAACTATTGATATTTTGCTATGTAGAGGAGGTTAAGGATTGAAAATTTTAGTTATTAGCGACACCCATAGTAATATAAAATTAGTAGATTCCATTTTTGAAATATTTAAAGACGATAATATTGACACGGTTATTCATTGTGGGGATAATCTTGTAGACGCTAAGAAGTTACAGAAAAAATATTCTAATATTAAATTTTACATGGTAGCCGGTAATTGTGACCCTGAAGGTAACGGGCCAGAGGCTATTTTAGAAGCTGACATTGGTGGTGTGCATACTATGGTGGTTCATGGGCATAAGCATTACGTGAATTTAAATTTAGACACACTGTTATCCGAGGCTAAGGAAAGTGGTGCTAAGTTAGTGGCATTTGGGCATACACATATTGCTACTGTGCAGGTGAGAGATGGAATTACTATAGTTAATCCAGGGAGTTTATCGCAACCTCGCGATGGTATATATAAATCATTTGCTATTGTTACAATATGTAATGGAGTAGTTAATGATGTGCAGATGTGGCAATTTACCCACAAAACCGAGGTAACACTTAATACTAAATTACAGATTGTAAGCTAGTACAAACTGATTACACCAAAAACTTACAAAAAAACTAATTTTTTTTAAAAAAGGTATTGACTTCCATGAAAAATTTTTGTATAATTCATTGTGTCAGGAACATTTGCGGGTGTAGTTCAATGGTAGAACACCAGCCTTCCAAGCTGGTTACGTGGGTTCGATTCCCATCACCCGCTTATGT
>MDSQ01000064.1_pt1 | contig 19353 bp, 17 predicted proteins | sample 1008251 | NCBI WGS metagenome assembly MDSQ01 (sample SAMN05526597, study PRJNA338239) | gut metagenome | isolation source: Hindgut content | host: Naso unicornis | place: Saudi Arabia: Red Sea | collected 2016-05
ATTGTAAATAAGCTTGAATACGCTTGTAAAACTGCCATAAAGCATGCACCCAAAAAATTTCCCAATAAAACTATAGCAATATTTTTTATAAACTCTGCTGCTTTAGTCTGTTTATCATATACACTCATTACAACTAAACAATTTCCTGTAAACAAATCAGCACCATTAATTATTACAAACATAAAGCCTACAGGAAATACTATTCCTGTTACAAGCTTTGTTATACCAACATCTGCTATATTATGTGCTGCAAGCGAAGAAGCCATAGCACCCAGTGCCACATACATTCCTGCCAAAACACCCATAAGTAATACTTCCATAAATGAACGGTTAACTTTTGCAACGCCTGCATGTATAGTATAGTCAGTAATTTCTGGTGGGGTTAAATAATTTGCCATTTCAATTCTCCTTTTTCTTCATTGATAATGAAATCTTTCTTACTTTTGGTTCCACACTCAATACATAAACATCTACAATATCGCCAACTTTAACCACATCTAATGGATGTTTTACATATCTATCAGCCATTTGCGATAGGTGTACTAAACCATCTTGATGAACTCCTATGTCCACAAATGCACCAAAATCAACAATATTTCTTACTGTCCCTTTTAACTTCATGCCTACCTCTAAATCTTCAATTTCTAATACTTCACTATGCAGTATAGGGCTTGGCATATCTGCTCTCGGGTCTCGTCCTGGTTTTTCAAGCTCTTTTATTATATCTACTAAAGTAGGCTCACCAACTTCAAACTCAATTGCAAGCGACGCAATATCCACTTTATCATACTTGCCTTTTTCGATCAATTTATTAGCCACTTTATACGATTCTGGATGTACTCCAGTTGCATCAAGCAAATTCTTTCCTCCAATTATTCTTAAAAAACCTGCACATTGTTCAAACACTTTGGGACCTAATCCTTTTACCTTTTTAATTTCTGTTCTTGAGTTAAAGGCACCATTTTCTTCTCTATATGTGACTATATTTTCAGATACACTCTTTTTAATCCCTGATACATATTGAAGCAATGATGCAGATGCAGTATTTATATCCACTCCAACCTCATTAACTGCACTTTCTACTACTCCTCCTAAGCTTTCCTCCAATCTTTTTTGATTTATATCATGTTGATATTGCCCCACTCCAATAGATTGTGGGTCAATTTTAACAAGCTCTGCTAATGGGTCTTGCAACCTTCTTGCAATCGAAACTGCACTTCTTGTACCTACGTCGTCATTTGGAAATTCATGCGTTGCAAGTTTTGATGCAGAATACACTGATGCCCCTGCCTCATTGACTATCACATAACTTACTTTTATTCCACTTTCTTTTATCATGTCTGCTACAACTTTTTCACTCTCTCTTGAAGCGGTGCCATTTCCAATAGCTATAATCGTAACATTGTATTTTTTTATCAACTCTAATAGAGTTTTCTTAGTATTTTCTATATCTTCTTTTGGAATAGTTGGATAAACTACTGTATTTGCAAGCTTTTTGCCTGTTTCATCCACTACTGCAATTTTACATCCTGTTCTAAATCCTGGGTCTAGCCCTAATATGGTATGGCCTGCTAGCGGTCTTATCATAAGCAATTGATATAAATTTTTCTTAAACACATTAACAGCACTCTCTTCTGCTTTTTGTGTCAATTCGTTTCTTATATCTCTTTCAATTGAAGGTGCAATAAGCCGTTTATAACTATCCGCAATTGCTTCCTTTAATATAGGGAAATTTTTTGTAGTTATAATTTGCCTTGCTAGATAATTTAATATTACTTCTATATCAATATCTATTTTAGCGGTAATAATTTTTTCCTTTTCTCCACGATTAATCGCTAAAATTCTATGTGGCGGTATAGTTTTCACACTCTCTTGGTAGTTATAATACATCTTAAATACTTGCTTTTCATCTTTTTTCTCATCTTTGACTTTAGTCACAATTTGTGCTTCTTCTAATGTTTTATCTCGAATAAATCCACGATAAACCGCATTATCACTGATGTTTTCTGCAATAATATCTTTCGCTCCGTCTATAGCTGATGTTATGTCTGCAACCCCTTTTTCTTCATCTATAAATCTAGTTGCAACTTCATCTATATCTTCGCCCATTTGACTTAGTATAATATTAGCCAATTCCTCTAATCCTTTTTCCCTAGCTATTGTAGCTCTGGTCCGTTTTTTAGACTTGTATGGTAAATATAAATCTTCTACTAGTGTTAAAGTTGTAGCATTATCAATTTGCAATTTCAAATCAGGTGTCAATTTCTGTTGTTCATCAATCAGTCGTATCACCTGTTCTTTTCTACTTTCTAAATTTCTAAGGTAGTTAAGCCGTTGATAAAATTCTCTCAAAATCTCATCATTTAAGCCGCCCGTCAGCTCTTTTCTATACCTTGCTATAAACGGAATTGTATTATCTTCGTCTATTAGCTTTATAGTATTTTTCACTTGCTCTGTAGTAATATTTAATTCTTCAGTTAAAGTCTTGATTATATCCATTTATTTCTCCTAAAACGCCATAAGTAGTTGGCTTACTGAGCCTATTAACAATGTTGCTACTATAATTATACTAACTATAGTTAATATTTTCTTTCTATGCTTATTCATTCTTTCATGAATATTTGGCTTATAACCGTTATTTTGCTTCTTATTTTGCTTCATCTTATCACCTCAATAATATGTTGTTTTATACAAAAATTGTAATCTATTTTTTTAGTATCATCTTTAAATTTTACAACTATAAATTTATTATCTGCTTTGGTAACTACTCCTTTTTTATATATCTTATGGTGTATTACAGTACCTACTTCAATACTACCTGGAAACATCTCACTAAGAAATTGCGATGCTTCTGTAGGCTTGTCATATCTTTGTTTTGGTATATATATATTCAAATTATATCTAGCTCTAGTTAAGGCTACATAAAAAAGTCGTCTTTCTTCTTCAATCTTGAATATAGAGTCTTTTTTTGTACTAGGAATAATTTCATTTACTACATCAATTATAAATACAGTATCAAATTCTAATCCTTTAGCACTGTGCATCGTTGTTAAGGTTACTGCATTATTATTAGGCTTACATTGTTTTATGTCATTTTCTATCTCAGTTAATTTGTTTTCCCAAGAAACAAAGTCGGTAAACTCTTTTACGGATTCTCCTATTTCATTTAAAATCTCAAACAAAGAGTCTGTCGATATTCTTCTAAACTTTGCATAATCTATTAGATAATCCTCATATCCTATGTTTTTTCTAATATATTTTATACTTTCTGGTAACGGCATAGTGTTAATCTTTTTCAAATCTACTGCAAGGTTAATAATTCTTTCTTCTTGCCATTCCTCTAATTGATGGATTTGAATAAAATTAAGTAGAGGTTGGTTTGAATTTTTCATATACTTTATAACTTGTTTTGAAATGTATCTGCTAGGTTTATTAATTATTCTTGATATTTCATTCATATTAGTTAAATCGTCTGCAGCTCTTAGGTATGCAAGAATATCTTTAGTTACCCAGTGATTGTGTAATGAAGATACGCCGTCTTTCATTCTAAATGGTATATTGCTATTTAACAATTCTATAACAAGAGGTCTAGCTTGTATATTATTTCTATAAATTATTGCAGTTTTTGATAACTCTTCTTTGTTTAATATTATTAAGTTTTCTACAATCTGCTTAGTTTGCTCTCTAATATTTTTGCAGTAAATAATATTAGGTTTCGTCTCCCCCGTATTATGGGCAACCATTTCTTTATTAAATCTTTTAGTATTAACTTTAATAAGTTGGTTGCTCTTTTTTATAATTTCTGGGTTTGATCTATAATTAATATCTAATATAACTTTATTGGTATTTTTAAAATAATTATCCAGATTTAGTAGAAATTCTGGTTTGGAGCCTCTGAAACAATAAATACTCTGATCATCGTCTCCTACTATAAATATGTTATCATCATTTTGCTTTAAGAGTAAAATAGTTTCAAACTGTACTGCATTAATATCCTGGAATTCATCAATTAAAATATATTTATATTTTTTTTGAAAATATTCTCGTATTTCATCTACTTCTTTTAATATATAATAACAATCTACTAGCATATCGTCAAAATCATATTTATTATGCATTTCTTTATAAGATTCATATTCGTTATATACTTTAATAAAATCTTGTTTTGAAATCTCTATAGGATTATAGTTTTTAAGCTCTATTAATTGATTTTTCATAAGAGTAAGTTCCGACAAAAATGCATCTACAAAATCTTCAATATCATCTATTTGTAAACCAATATAAATTTTGGTTATTAATTTCCTCTTATCATCTTCTTGTATAAGATTTTCTAAGCTATATTTTGTCTTATTCACATACTTAAGTATCCTATAAAATATTGAATGAAACGTACCAAAGACTACTTTATCTACACCATATTTTGTCTGATAACGTGCCTTCATTTCATTTGCTGCAGCTTTTGTAAATGTAATTACCAATATATTATCAGGATGTACGCCTAGATTGTTTATCATATAGTGTATTCGCTCAACAATTACATAAGTTTTTCCTGAGCCCGGCCCTGCTACGACCATTGTAGGACCTAGTCCACTTGCTACAGCCTTATATTGATTATCATTTAACAATTTCTCAACCCTCCTTAATACATATGCCCCTTATCCACGCATTGGCGAACTTCATCTGGCATGTTTTCATATAACTTTAACAATCCAAACGGACAGTTTATATTAAACATACACTCTTGACACTTTGGCGAGCGTGCTGTACAAATCGCTCTGCCATGCATTATAACTTGCGTATTATATCTTATCCAATGCTCCTCTGGTAATATATTCATAAGATCAAATTCTATCAAAGTTGGGTCTGTATTTAGAGTAAATCCCCATCTGATGCTAATCCTTTTTACATGAGTGTCTACCACTACACTAGGTATTTTATAGATATTACCTCTTATTACATTAGCAGTTTTTCTTCCCACTCCATAGAGCGTTGTAAGTTCTTCTATAGTTGTAGGCACAGTATTATTATACTTATCCACAATTATTTGTGCTGTTTTGATTATATTTTTTGCTTTATTTTTATAAAATCCTGTGCTTTTTATACTCATCTCCAATTCGTCAAGCGATGCCTGTGCAAAGCTATTCGCATCTGGATATCTTTTAAATAAATTTTCTGTAACTATGTTCACTCTATCATCTGTACATTGTGCACTTAAAATAGTAGCTACTAGAAGTTCAAATGGTGTTGTATAATTTAAAAAGCACGGCACTTCTTTCTCGTAATGTTCATCTAATATCCGTAGTATGTTCTTAACATGTTTTTTCATATCTTTGTCCATGTTACTTTTTTATTATAGTTAAATAAAATCGCAGTTTGTTCTAGTTTTGGTTGTCTGTTGTATACATCATATCTAAAATGTTCTATTCTTAACGACCTATGGCTAACTGCACCTATTTTATTAAGCACATCTACATCTTTTAATACTTCTAAGTTAAATTGTTTAAACTTATCTTGGTCAATTGTTTCAAGCTCTGTAATATGATTATGCACATTTTCATGCAACAGCCAATCCCATTTTATCAATTCTTTAATTAATTCTAGATTAATATTTTCTAAACTACTTGCAAATTTTAAAAGCAATAAATAGTATGCTTGTTTCTTATGACTAACTTCATCATATCCATTTTCTTCCCAAAAAATAGCAAATTGTTCAAAAAAGTTAAATGGCGACTTAAACATATTATATAAATATTCAAGGCTTGCACCAAATCTATTCGTGTTATAATATCTGTCCACTAAGTTACATACTGTATACAATCTACTTATTTTATCATAGTTTATATATTTTGTAAACAAAACTTCATACGGTGGACTACTTTTATATATTATTCCATATTTATCTGCTTCATAATATAACTGTGAACCTTTTAACACCTTTAAAAATCCTAATTGCAGTTGCTCTGGTCTTAACGCAATCACATCATTAAATGATTGCTTAAAAGAATTATAATCTTCATGTGGTAAGCCTACAATCAAATCTAAATGCTGATGTATATTTGGCAATTGATATTTAATATTGTCTAAATCTCTATTAATTGCACTTAAAGTTTTTATATTAGTCGACTGTACTCCTATCTCAAATTGGATTAGACCTACTCGTGCCTCTTTTAATATTTCTACCATATCATCTGTTAATAAATTGGTAGCTATTTCAAAATGAAAATTAGTAACTTGATTATCATGTTCTATAATATGTCTAAAAATTTTCATAGCAAATTCTTTGTTAGCATTAAAGGTTCTATCTACAAATTTTACTTGAGCTACATTATGTTGCAAAAAATGGTCTAATTCATTTAATACTCTTTCTATTGGCATAAACCTTACGCCCTTTTGTATGCTGGATAAGCAATAGCTACATCTAAAAGGGCATCCTCTACTAGCTTCATAGTAAATTATCTTATTGTTAAATTGATTTATATCCTTATATACAAATGGCAACTGATCCATTGATAATGGCTTTCGTTCCTTAGTAACCATGATCTTATCATCTTTTTTATACACAATGCCATCTATATCAGATAATTTTATTTTATTATATTCCCAATAGTCTAAACATTCTTTAAAAGCAGCCTCACCCTCACCTTCTATTATAATATCTACAATATCCAGTAACTCTCGTGAATTATAACTTACTTCTGGGCCTCCTAGGATAATTTTTATGTCTGGTAGAATTTTCTTTATAGTTGGAATGATTTCTAAAATCATGCTAATACTCCAAATATAACAAGAAAATCCTAAGATGTCTGGCTTGCTTTTATATATTGATTTTATAATATCATTACTGTACTGATTTATTGTAAATTCTGCTGTTTGTACATTATGATTTTTCCCACAGTAATGTTTTAGATAATAAATTGCTAAATTTGAATGGATGTACTTTGCGTTAATTGCTGCTATTAAAGTTTTCATATATAATTTTTCCATTCACTAAAGTATAATTTACAACTCCGAATACTTCCATATTATTAAAAGGAGTATTACAAGCTTTTGATACAAAATCTTTATTATCTATTATATAAGACTGATTTACATCAATAATTGCAATATCTGCAACTTTTCCTACATCAATATTTCCTTTATCTATATTTATTATGCTAGCCGGTATTGTACTCATTTTTCTAACAAGCTCTATTGCAGATAAAAATTTAGTTTTAACCAAATACGTATAGCTTATTGCAAAACTAGTTTCTAGACCTATTACCCCAAACGGAGCATGTTGAATTGGCACATTCTTTTCTTCTTCTTGGTGTGGTGCATGGTCTGTGGCAATATTATCTATTATACCGTTTTTCAGTGCATCTCGTATTGCCTCAACATCATCTTTGGTCCTAAGAGGCGGGTTCATCTTTTTATTAGCATCAAAATCACTCAGGGCAGTATCATCTAATACAAAATAATGTGGTGCCGTTTCAGCTGTCACTTGTACTCCAAGGCTTTTTGCAAACTCAATAAGCTCAGCCCCTCCTCGTGTACTTACATGACATATATGCAGTTTTGATCCTGTATGCCTTGCTAATATCATATCTCTTGCTATAATAATTTCTTCGGCTTCTCTCCCAATTCCTTTTATGCCAAATAACATAGCATTGTCACCTTCATTCATGCTTCCACCAATTAAGGCCATATCCTCTGCATGTGAAAACACCGGAATATCAAGCTCAGCCGCACAAAGCATAGCCTGTTTCATAATAGATGAATTCATCACTGTTTTACCATCTTCGCTAATGGCACATATTCCTGCGTCTTTCATCTTACTGATATCGGTTATAGTCTGACCCTGCTGTCCTTTAGTAATCGCTCCAATCGGAATAACATTTACTCCATTTGCACGCATAGCCTTAATTTTTATATACTCAACAATACATTCATTATCTACTACAGGTTCTGTATTTGGCATGCAGCACATAGTGGTTACTCCTCCACGAGCGGCAGCACAGCAACCGGATTTTATGTCCTCTTTATGAGTAAACCCTGGTTCTCTAAGATGCACATGCAAATCTACTAACCCTGGAATTACCCATTTATTTGTAGCATCTATTACCCTATACCCTACGTCTTCCTTTTCGCCTATAAATACTACATGGCCATCTTCTATAAATATATTAGTTACTTGTTCTAAATTGGTCGCTGGATTTATAACTAATCCATTTTTTATACAAATTTTCATATAATTACCTCACAATCTTTTCTACTATTTATAATATAACCAATTCCATGCATATTCAAGCCTAGGAGAAGATTTTTAAATATTTAGTTATTTTCCTGTCACCACACAAAAATGAGAGATGCTCTGCATCCCTCAAAGTATATAATTATTTCAAAAATTGTTTGCCAATTACCTACTGTTTGCTTTTAAAATAATTTTCAATGCTATCAAGGGTTGTTTCTAATTCTGCATCTTTATGAGCAGCTGATATAAACATAGCTTCAAATTGCGAAGGAGATGTATAAACTCCATTACTTAGCATATATCTAAAAAAGTCGGCGAATTTACCTGTATTAGTCTGTTTTGCACTTTCGTAATCGTATACTATTTCTTCGCTAAAAAATATTGTCCCTATCGACCCTATATAATTGCATCTTAATGGCATCTTATATTGTTTTATTAATATCTCAATACTATTAAAAAACTTTCCAGCACGTAAGTTTAACTTCTTATAAAAATTCTCATCTTCATGGATTATTTTCAGCTGAGTCAACCCAGCTGTCATGGCAATCGGGTTGCCACTTAGCGTGCCCGCTTGGTACACACTTCCTAAAGGTGCAACAAGACTCATAATTTCACGTCTGCCTCCATACGCCCCAACAGGCATACCTCCTCCAATAATTTTACCATATACTGAAAGGTCTGGTGTTATATCAAATTGTTGAGCAGCCCCACCAAATTGCAACCTAAACCCTGTTATTACCTCATCAAATATTAGTAGCGTTTTATTATCGTCACATAATTGTCGCAACTTCTGCAAAAAGTCTTTTTTGGGTAGTACTACGCCCATGTTTGCGGCAACTGGCTCTATAATTACTGCTGCAATTTGTCCTCGATTTGCTATAAATAATTCTTCTACACTATCTATATCATTATAGTTTGCAGTTAACGTATCCGCTGCATTCCCCTCTGTCACTCCTGCACTATCTGGTGTGCCTGCTGTCATAGCTCCTGAGCCTGCTTTTACTAGCATATAATCACTATGTCCATGATAGCAGCCTATAAATTTTATTATTTTATCTTTTTTTGTATATCCTCGAGCAAGGCGAATTGCACTCATCACAGCTTCTGTACCGGAATTTACCATTCTCACCATGTCTATATGTGCTATATTATCACATATAAATTGTGCCATTTCAACTTCAATTTCTGTTACAGCTCCAAAGCTTAATCCGTCACATATTGCCCGACTTACGTTTTGTCTTATTTTTTCGTTATTATGGCCTAAAATCATAGGTCCCCATGAGCAAACATAATCAATATATTTATTTCCATCTACATCTGTCATGTAACAACCGTCAGCAGATTTTATAAATCTTGGTGTATCAGAAACGGAGCCAAATGCTCTGACTGGGCTATTCACCCCTCCTGGTATATATTGCTTTGCTACATCAAAAAGTCTTCTTGATTTTTTTATATCGCTCATTTATCCGATCCTTCCTTCATCAATAAAGCGTGCTATTTCTTTTGCAAAATATGTTATATACATAGAAACTCCTGCTCTAAATGCAGATACTGCCATCTCACAGATGATACCATCTTCATCAACAAAACCTGCAGCCGCCGTTGCTTTTACCATAGCATACTCACCGCTTACACTATATGCACATATAGGTAAATTTATAACTTTGCTTATATTCGATATAATGTCTAAGTATGATAATGCCGGCTTAATCATTATTATATCTGCACCTTCTTCAACGTCTAGCAACACTTCTTTCATAGCTTCATCTGTATTATGGTAATCCATTTGGTAACTTTTTCTGTCTCCAAAAGACGGGGCAGAGCCTGCTGCTTCTCGAAACGGACCATAAAAAGCTGATGCATATTTTGCAGAGTATGACATTATAGGCGTGTTTATATATCCATTATCGTCTAATTTTTTTCGAATTGCTTTCACACGGCCATCCATCATATCAGATGGTGCCACCATATCAGCCCCAGCTTGTGCATGGGATATTGCAATATTCGCCAAAACTTCTACCGTAGCATTATTTTGTACTTCTTTTCCCTCTAAAATTCCACAATGCCCATGAGAAGTGTATTCACACATGCATATGTCTGTTATGCAATAAATCGCTGGAAAATTTCTTTTTGTATAGCGTAAAGCTTGTTGCACTATGCCGTCTTGTGCATAAGCCCCGCTGCCAATCTCATCTTTTTCCTTTGGTATACCAAAAAATATTACTGCCAATACTCCGCTAGCTAATGTTTCTGTTAAAACTTCGTTTAATCTATCAACACTATACCTAAACTGCCCAGGCATTGATAATATTTCTTCTTTAATATTATCACCTTCTATTACAAATATAGGATATATTAGTGCCGATTTGTCTAGCCTTGTCTCTCTTACCATTTTTCTTAGTGTAGGCGTGTTTCTTAATCTACGAGGTTTCATCTGTACGCTCCTTAATATCTATTACCAATTGAACTAATTCATCTATTGTAGCTTCTTTTGCCACATAAGTTTTAAATCCATATTTATCTGCACACTCTTTTGTCTTTTCACCAATGCATGCACACTTATACTCAGAATATGTGCCCCACTTGGTATTATTCACAAAGCCTTCCACAGAAGATGCACTAGTAAATACAATACAGTCTATATCATCTACTATTATCGGAAAGGACGTAAAATGAGTATCATACATAGGAATATCATAAACAGTAGTGTGACTTAACATATCTACTATTTCATTATCTGCCTTTGTCGCACGAAACAGCAATATATTGTTTTGTTCCTTTAATGCTTTGGCAAGACTTGCCCCGTCATATATATCAGGCATTAAATCAGCTATTATGCCCCTTTTAGCTAACGCAGCTTTTGTACTAGGCCCGACTACAGCAAATTTTACATATTTAAATGTACGAATATCTTTTTGGTGCTTTTCTAAGTTATAAAAAAATGATTCTACTCCTTGCGGACTTGTAAATGCTATCCAATCCATTTTAAGGCGTAGTGCGTCTGTAAAAGCTCTGTTTTGTTCGATAATCGTCGTTGTGATACTTGGCAACTCAATTACTTCTGCACCTAGTTTTCTAAGTTTTGTCGCAGTTTTTGATACATTACTAGTGGATGTTGAAACTGCTACTTTATATCCGAATAATGGTAATTTTGAGTACCAGTCTAAATCATTACTTAGTTTGCATACTTTTCCTACCACAATAATAGCCGGTGTTCTAATCGCTTGATTTACTACAGCTTCTCTTAATGTGCTTATAGTTGCAACCACCTTTTTTTGATGCGATGTAGTCGCTTGTTGCAAAACTGCAGCCGGCATATCTTTATCCATCCCTGCTTTTATTAGCCCTGTTGTAATTTGTTCTAAACTAGAAATTCCCATCAAAAATATAAGAGTGCCATTTAATTTTACTAAAGCTTCAAAATTCATATCCAGTGGTTCATCTTGCTTTTTATGCCCTGTGATTATATGGATTGAGGAGCAATAATCTCTATGCGTTACTGGAATTCCATTATATGCAGGTCCAGAGATTGCTGATGTCACACCAGGGACTACTTCAAAGTCAATTTTGTGTTTTACCAGCAATTCTAATTCTTCGCCACCTCGGCCAAACAGAAATGGATCTCCTCCTTTTAGCCTAACCACTTTATTCCCTTTCAAAGCCTCGTCTAATAGTAACTTATTCGTATCCTCTTGTTGCATAATGTGATGTGCTGCACGCTTACCAACATTTATACAGCGTTTATTTGAATCAATAGTAGCCAGAATACTATCCCCAACTAATGCATCATATACGATTACATCTGCAGTTTGCAGTAATTCTTTTGCTTTTATAGTAAGTAGCCCTATATCCCCTGGACCAGCACCTACTAAGTATACTTTACCTTGCATACATTTCCCTCATTTCCTTTGCTAAATTAGTCCCTAATTGATAACTATCTTGTATTTTACCCGTAACTTTACGTGTCGTATAGGTATCCGTATCTTCATTGTAATATAATCCCGTCACTGTTATACAATCATCTTCTATTACACTATATGCTGTATGAGGCGATGTACAACCTCCATCTAGCTCTTTTATAAAAGCTCTCTCACTCATCGCTATATAATATGATTCTTTATCGCAAAATCCGTCTAGACACGAATAGTCCTCATCCTCTCTGCCTTGAATTGCGATAATTCCTTGACCAGCGGACGGAATTATTTCTTCTGTTGTAAAATATCTACTAATTCTTTCTGCAAGACCTAATCTTTTAATTCCTGCCGCAGCCAAAACTAATGCACTATATTCGCCATTATCTAATTTTCTAAGGCGAGTTTGCAAATTGCCTCGAACAGGTGCAAAGGTTGCTTCTGGGTATAGCTTTTGCAATTGTATTATTCTACGTTTACTAGATGTACCTATAGGTTTGCTTAAGTCTAGCTCATTTTTACCCTCTGGTAAAATTAGTACATCTCTTGGATCTTCTCTTTTAGAATAACCTATAATCGGCAGTTCCACTTCTGCCGGCATATCTTTTAGGCTATGCACCGATATATCGCTTCTTTTTTCTATTAAGGCTACATCAAGTTCTTTAACAAAAAGTCCTTTGCCTCCAATTTTTTCTAACGTCTTATCTAAAATAATATCTCCTGTAGTTTTCATTGTTAACAAAGTAGTATTAATATTATTTTGTTTTAAATAATCTATTACCATTTGGCTTTGAACCACAGCAAGTTTACTCTCTCTGCTTCCCACAACAATTGTTTTTTTTATCATCTTTTCAATATCTTCCCTTATCTTTTTAGTTTGTGCGTAGTTTTTACCACTTGATGAGATAGCAATAACTGTATTATCATCAACAATTACTGCCGGAAAATAAAAACTACATTTGCTTTTATCGGTTGATACATTTATTGCTATATTCTTTTTTATACAATACTCATATATTTGGTTGTTTAAGTCTTTGTCATTAGTCATTGCAAAGACAATATCAGCCTCGGCTAAATCCTCAAAAGCAAATTCTCTCTCAATGATTGTTACCTTATCATGACAATATAATAGTTTAGGTATTTCCTTTGCAATCACTGTAATACTGTCTACAAATTGTAACAACGTCAAAATTCGTCTACTGCCAATTTCACCAGCTCCTACGGCTACAATTTTCTTATGTGCTAAATTTACAAAAACCGGAAAAAATGGTTTACTCATCATATAACCTCTCAATGGTTTCTAAGTATTGTTCAAAATCATCGTCATCTAAGTTATCTCGCAAATGAAATAATAATTTATTTATTACATTTGTAGTAGAAGCATTTACAGCATTGCTTAATACCACTATTTCATCATGAGTTAAAGGTAGTTTCGCATACTTTTTCTTAAGCCTTGAATGTATATCTTTTGAAATATGATACTTTATAGCTTGAATTTGTGAGATGTGGTCAGTATGCTTAAGCCAAGTATAGAAGTTATCTAATTCTTCATCTATAATTATTTTTGCCTTAGTCAACGCCTCATCATCTTCTGCAGATAATGTAAAGTCATCAATATCGTATAGCATTATATTTGCAATGTCACATACTTGGGTATCAATATCTCGTGGCACGGCTAGGTCAATTAAAATCAGCGGCGTACGCCTATCCTTTACCATATCATAGCTAATCGTAAAGTGAGGGCTGCTTGTGGCACTTACAATCACATCGCATTTATCTATATATCTTTTTCGCTCTTCATACTCTATCGGCATACACCCTTCTGGCACCTCTACCGTCTTATGTCTGTCCGAGCGTACAGTTACATATACTTTGCTATTTTTATTTGCCAATTTTGTTGCTACTAATTTGCCAATTTGGCCATTTCCTATTACCATGCAATAACTAATTGGTTTGTTTTCAAGCACTTCTATTGCTTGTTGAGCCGCTCCTAAGTTTCCACGCACAAAAGTAACAGAAGTTTTAATTTTTTTTGCAGAAGTTATTGCCATTCTAAACAGCACTTCTAAAGTATTTGATAAAAATTTATTTTCTCTTGCTAAAAGCAATGCATCTTTTACTTGTGATATAATTTGGTCTTCTCCAAAAATCTGAGATTTTAGCCCAGCTGTTAGTTGAAACAGATGCTTATATGCCTCTTCATTTATTCGGTAAGCAAAAATATTTTTAATATCTTGACCAAAATATTTTGTCAAATACTCTAATATATCTATATCACCTTCTATGTCAAACCATAATTCTGTTCTATTACAAGTTGAAATTATTATGCATCCCGAAAGCATTGTATTTTTCTTAAAAATCGCCATAGACTCTATTATTTTCTTTTTTGTAAACGAAAATATACTTCTTTCGTCAATTGTCGCCGTACTATAATCAATTCCCACCATCTGTATACTCATAAATTACTCCATTATAATATGTTTAATTAATAATTGCCTAATTCCTTCGTATTCTCCTAATCCTTTAAGGTGACATTCTACCTCAAACCCATTATCTAAAAAGATTGACTTATATGAATCTGGCTCATCTCCAGCCAAATCATTTTTTGCATGGTCTCCTGCCACTATCATAAGAGGAGCCAAAACTACTTTGGTAAAATTTTCAGCTTTAACATAATTTAATACTACATCAATTTCTGGATACCCTTCTACAGTTGAAACAAAAAAGTTTTTATGCCCCATTTGTTTAAATTGATAATCTAATGCAGGATATATTGAATTTGCATAATGCGTTGTACCGTGCCCCATTAATACTACGGCCGTATCTGATTTTACAAATGCAAATTCAGATAAAATAGCTTCTATTAGTTGACAACTATCTTCATGTGTTGTCAGCAACGGGTCTCCTATAGATATTTTAGAAAATTTATCAGTATACTCTAATATTTCTGCTTTCATAATATCATTTTCTATTCCGTTTAATACATGAGTCGGTTGAACCACAACTTCTTTCACACCGTCACTTATCATCTGTTCCATCGCAGATTTTACAGGCAAAACTACCTCGTTGTATTTCTTTTTCATAATCGAAATTATCATCTTACTTGTAAATGCTCGATATACTTTATAGTCTTTATATGCTTCTGCTATATCTTGTTCTATCTTATCTATTGTTTTTTCTCGTGTATCTCTATGGCTTGTGCCAAAGCTCACTACTAAAATCGCCTTCATATTTTATACTTCTCCTTTATCCTTAACAATTATCAGCGAATAATATCCACTGCTATCCGGAATTTCATCTAGGCTATTATATACTTTTTCATTTGGCATACCACAATTTTCAATCATCACTGCCGTAGAATTAGCTTTTTTTAGTTGCTCCTTAACTTCTTTCATCTTGCTTGCAGCTTTCATTAATACTTTAGTACCACTTAGTTTAAGAGCCTCTTCTATTTGATAAGAAGCTGGGATAATGTGCAACATTTCACTTCTTTCTACAAGGCTCATATTAAGTCTTGCCGCTACAGAACAAAATGACGGTATACCACTTACTATTTCTGTTTCATACCCTAAATCTAAAATCTTTTTGTGGATATATACATAAGTTGCATATATAGTGGCATCTCCTAAGGTTAAATATGCAACGTTTTTACCCTCATCTAAGTATTTAGCAATTATTTGCGTAGATTTAGTATAACTTTCTTCTAACTTATCTGCATCTTTTGTCATTACAATTGGAACGCCAACTATCTCTTTATTCTTCATCTCCGGACAGACCGGTAACGCAATCTTATATGCCACTGTTTCTTTTGGATTTTCGCTAGGTAATACAATTATATCACTTTCTTTTATTACTCTAACTGCTTTTAATGTCATAAGCTCTGGATCCCCAGGACCTACGCCAATACCATATAATTTTCCACTCATGTTTAATATTCTCCTTAAAATAATTTATTTTACAAAGCCTTTTGTAAATATACTGATAATCTTTAGTATACCAAAAAAAGTAAGATATATAAATACCTTTTTTTCTAATATTTTTATATATTTTTACTAACACTTTCTACATAAAATCTATATCAATTATACAACTTTAAAATTATAATATTTCTTTTAAATTTTTTTGGGTGTTAACTGAATTAATTTACTTTATACTTACCATAGTCTAATGCTACTATTTTATTTATAATTATAAATTTATTTATATTCATTTATAATTATGTCAAAAAATAAACTAGCATTTTGATAAAAATTTTATTTTTTTACAAAACCCCTATGCAAAACCCAATAATCGTGTTATACTACATTTAAGTATTTTTATTGACATATTTTATTACATATTTCGTCAAAGGAGCAACTGTGTATGAAAATTCTTAGTATATTTGGTACTCGTCCTGAAGCTGTGAAAATGGCCCCATTAATTAAGGAATTGGAAAATGATTGCGAATTAGAAAGTTTTATTTGCATTACCGCACAGCATAGAGAAATGCTTGACCAAGTTATGGAGATTTTTAATTTGACGGCTGATTACGATCTCGACATTATGACTAAAAGTCAAACACTAGTCGATATTACTACTAAAGTTTTAACCGGAGTATCTATTATATTAGATGACTTGCATCCTGATTTAGTCTTGGTTCATGGAGATACGACTACTTCTTTTGCGGCATCGCTTGCAGCATTTTATAAACAAATACCCGTAGGAGATGTTGAGGCTGGGTTGCGCTCATTTAATAAATATGAGCCGTTTCCTGAAGAGATTAATCGTCGTCTTACTGGGGTAATAGCAGATGTGCATTTTTCACCTACCGCTACTTCTAAACAAAATTTGCTAGCTGAAGGTGTGTCTGCAGAATCTATTTTTATAACTGGTAATACAGTAATAGATGTGTTAAAAACAACCATAATACCAAACTATCGTTTTAAGACTTCCATTTTAAATTTACTTAATAATAAAGATAATAAAATCATTACCATAACTGCACATAGACGTGAAAATTTAGGGCAGCCTTTAAGAAATATCTGCTGTGCTATAAAAGAGCTTATTTCTACTCATGGCGATTTAGAGATTGTATATGCAGTACATAAAAATCCTGCTGTTATGAATATAGTAGACGAAGTTTTATCTGGTGTAGACAGAGTACACTTAGTCCCGCCACTCGATTTAAAAGATATGCATAATTTATTGAATTTATCATATCTTATATTAACCGACTCTGGTGGGCTACAAGAAGAAGTTCCTGCTCTTAATAAACCTGTTCTTGTTCTACGAAACGTAACTGAACGTCCAGAAGGGATCGAAGCTGGTACCTTAAAGCTTGTAGGTACCGATACTGCCAATATAGTGTATAATGTAAATACTTTACTAACTAATCAAGTAGAATATAAAAAAATGTCTACCGCTAAAAATCCATTTGGAGATGGTTTTAGCTCTGCTAGAATTGTATCTGCTATAAAATATTTTCTTAATCTAAGCGATATTAGAATAAAAGACTATAATTAGTAAATATTAATAAGGTGAAAACATGAAAAGTAAAAAAGGACTTGCTACTACTTTTGCTCTGGTTACACAATTAGGATTTTCTATGGTTATCCCTATTTTCCTATGTTTTTTTATAGGAATATTTTTAGATAAAATTACAACACTTAGTCCTTTATTTTTAATTATATTTATATTTCTAGGGGTAGGCGCTGCATTTAGAAATATGTTTTATATCATTTTAAAGGAAGCGAAAAAGGGTGAGCATCATGAAAAAAGAGATTTTAAAAGATAGGTTAATTATTACAATGATTATTTATTCGTTTGTAATATCTATAATAGGAATAATATTTAATGCCGATATTTCCTATGTCATAGGGGTATGTTGTGGTACTTTAGTTGCAATATATAGACTTATATCACTTAATATATCTCTTAATAAAGCAGTGCATTTACCTGAGGATAAAGCAATCAACTATTCAAGGGGACAGTACTTAATTAGATATGTTATTACAGGTGCTACACTGATTTTGGCTGCCCTACTGGGGATTTCTACTCTAATAGGCGTTTTTCTGGGATTAATAGGAATAAAAGTAGCTGTATTTTCAGAGCTATTTTATCATAAATGAAAACTGTTGTTTTTGTTGCATAGTACACAAAGCAGTTCTTAACTCTTTGTGCCTCTACTATATCAAAATTTCTATTGTGGATAATCTCTAGTAAATAATTTTTGGCAGTAACGCCTAGGCGTTTTGCATATATATTTTTAAACAGAAGGGAGGGAAAAGAGTGGACGAACAATTAGATTTTGGCATACACATGATAATACCCCTGTTTGAAACGAGTGACGGAAGTGTTTTTGGTTTTACTACAACCCATATAAATACTTGGATTGTTATAGCAGTCCTTACTATATTTGGTTTATACGTAAACGCAAAAGTGAAAAACTTCAAAACTATTCCAGATACAAAATTTCAAGTACTTATTGAAGCTATAGTTGATATGTTTGAATCGTTTACCGCAAGTACGATGGGAGAGAAAAACAAAAGTTTTTCTATGTTTTACGGACCGTTATTTTTGTTTATATTACTATCAAATTTATCAGGTCTTGTAGGGCTAAGACCACCTACGGCTGACATTGCAACAACTTTTGCACTATCACTTACTACATTTTTTATGATTCAGTGGTACGGGGTAAAATCAAAAGGTTTTGGTTACTACAAAGAGCTTATGGAGCCTATACCTCTACTTTTACCACTTAACGTCATCGGTGAGCTTTCAAACCCAATATCACTAAGTTTTCGTCTATTTGGTAATATTCTAGGTGGAACAATTATTATGGGATTATATTATTCTATGATTCCGTGGTTTGGTTTAATTGGAATACCATCTTTATTACACATGTATTTTGACATTTTTGCAGGGGCTCTGCAAACACTGATATTTATCATGCTTAGTATGACATTTGTATCTGGTGCTATGGAATAGGAGGAGTGAAATGAACATTTTAGATGTATTATTTGGTTGGATGGCTTATACAGACCCTACCGCACTCGTCCTAGGAGCTAGTGCGATAGGTGCTGGGCTTGCGATGATTGCAGGAATTGGGCCTGGAATAGGACAAGGATTTGCAGCTGGTAAAGCAGCTGAGGCTATGGGCAAAAACCCAAAACATGGCGGAAGACCTGCAACTTTAGTAATGCTACTTGGAGCTGCAGTTGCAGAAACTTCAGG
>MDSQ01000065.1_pt1 | contig 19074 bp, 12 predicted proteins | sample 1008251 | NCBI WGS metagenome assembly MDSQ01 (sample SAMN05526597, study PRJNA338239) | gut metagenome | isolation source: Hindgut content | host: Naso unicornis | place: Saudi Arabia: Red Sea | collected 2016-05
ATACCCTCATCATCTGTAACATATACCATTCCATATGAGTCAAAGCTTATTCTACTCATTCCTACACCGTCTTCAAAAGTAATAGCCTCTCCGTCCGTAGACAATACCGGATATCCTTCTGCTGTTACCAAGGCTAGCGTGCCATCAGAAGTTTGTGCTAAGCTAAAATTACCGTCCCTTGTATATACAGTTTCTTCTTCGCTAAGGGAGACGGCAAAAAAACCATTTCCGATTAAAGCTAAGTCATGCGGATTACCAGTCTCTACTAATGTACCTTGTGCAAAATTCCTACTAATACTTCCCACTCGCACACCGTGACCTACCTGCATTGGCGTAGGGTTGTTTGACTCTGCTGCTTGCTCTTCTGATTGTAGACTTTGATATAATAGTGATTTAAAGTTTACATTTTCTTGTTTATATGCAACTGTATTTACGTTTGCTAAGTTATTTGATATCGTGTCAACTTGTGCTTGTTGAGAAGTCATTCCCGACGCTGCTGTCCAAAGGGATCTCATCATAGTATTATCTCTCCTTTATAAAAAAATATACATTACGCTTTACCCACTTCATTTACTGCCTTATTCAGCAGTTCATCGTGTACTTGAACCATTCTTTGACTTGCCTCATATATTCTTGAAACAGTAATCATATCTACCATAGCAGTTACAGGATTTACATTTGAGCTTTCTAAATATCCTTGTAATACTGTCGCTGTACTAGCTATAGTGTCTCCTTGTGCTTCATATAAGTTATCCGCACCTTTAATTAACATCTGCGGGTCTTCAACATTTACAATAGATAAAGTATCCACAATTTCATCTCCAACCTGTATTTGTCCATCTTGTCTTATATACATAGGAGATCCACTTTCAAAAAAATCTGCTCCCAAATTTATTGGGCCATCTTCTCCCATTACACCATACCCTTCTTTTGTTACCAATGCACCTGTTTGATCAATAGAAAAACCCCCGTCCCTAGTCAACCTAACCCCTGCATCTGTCTCCACTTGAAAAAATCCATCTCCTTGTAAAGCTAAGTTATTATTATGGTCAGTTTTTATCAAAGAACCTTGCATATAATGTGTGTATACATCACTTATTTTAGCTCCATAAGTCATACTTCCAATATCTACTAACTGAAAAGGTGAATCTTGCGGACCGTATAGTCTTTTCATCAACACTTCATCAAACGATTCTGCCACTGCTACATCTTTTTTATATGCTGTAGTATTTACATTAGCTAGGTCATTAGAAATCAAGTCCATTCTTGTAGTTTGTACCAACATTCCTGTAGCCGCAGTATATAATCCTCTTACCATTTAAATTTTTCCTTTCTTAATTTTTGGTTCTTTATCAAAGGCGTGCATTGCAAATAATCCCGTGCCTATCGCCACGCACTTTACGGGTTCAGTGGCAATATTCGCTGCAATGCCTAATCTTTCATATATTAATTTATCCAGTCCGTATAGCAAGCTGCCTCCTCCAGTTAATATCATGCCCTTTTCTAATATATCGGCAATAAGTTCTGGTGGCGTTAGTTCTAATACATTATAAATTGTCTGTATTATACTATCAACTATTTCAGAAATACTTTGTGTAATCTCTGTAGAAGTTATTTCTATGCGTTTAGGTAAGCCGTCTACAATGTTTACTCCTTTAATTTCCATAGTTGTAGGCTGATTTCTATCTAGGGCACCTCCAATTTCAATTTTTATATTTTCCGCCGTAACCTCACCTATCGCTAAATTATAAGTTTTTCTTATATAAACTATGATAGCATCGTCAAAATTATCTCCTGCTATCCTTAATGAACTATTTATAACCTCTCCACTTAAAGAGATAACTGCTATATCTGAAGTCCCACCTCCTATATCCACTACCATATTTCCATACGGTTGTCTAACATCTAACTGTGCACCAATAGCAGCCGCTAGAGGTTCTGTTATAATTTTGACTCTCCTAGCTCCTGACTGCCTTGTCGCATTTTCAACAGCTCTTTTTTCAATTTCAGTAATACCGCTAGGTACACAAACCGCTATGCGAGGTTTAATTAAACGTTTTCCTATAGCTTTTTTTATAAAATGTTTTAACATGATTTCTGTTACATCATAATCGGATATAACTCCTTGACGTAGGGGACGAATAATTTTTATATTTCTCGGTGCTTTTCCTCTCATTTTATGCGCTTCTTCACCTATAGCGAGTACTGAACCTGTAAATTCATTCATTGCTACTACTGATGGTTCTTGAAGAACAATGCCTTTTTTATCATTATATACAAGAACTGAGGTTGTTCCTAAATCAATTCCTATACCACTTCCTTTAAAAAACACATTTTTTCTCCTTCCTATTAGTTTATTTGGATATGGCTTTATTATACAGGATAAGAGGATTTTTTTCAAAAGAAAATTATGTAATTTTGGAAAAAAAAAGACCTTTTTACAAAGGCCTTGATTTTTACAACTATCTTACTGTAAGCTACTCCTACCTATTAGCGGCGGGAAAATTCTTGTTAAATCTAATCTATAGTTACAAAAGTTTCTGGATTAACTACTTCTCCATCACGAGTAACTTGAAGATAAATATTGCTCTCTTCTGCTATAAATGGTCCTGTTGGCGTACCTACTTTTCCTATTACATCACCAATTTGTACAGTTTGTCCAATTAGAGATTCATCAGCTTGTCCGTTTTGGAACCCATATATACTTTGGATACCATTACCATGGTCTATTACCATCATAGAACCTATGTTACCAACATTTACTGTAGTGTCAAAGCTTAAAAAGTCAGACGTTACCTCTACCACAACACCATCTGCAACTGCCACTACTTCTGTACCAACTTCTGCACCAACACAAATTCCTTGTGTACGCATAGTTTGGTTTAAGCCTTGGCTAATCCAAGCTGATGTATTATCGTCTGTATAAGGTACGACTACCTCTCCTACTACTGGTAGCTGGAACATATCTCCTTCGCTAAACTGAGGTACTTCTGGAGTTATAGGCTCTGTTGTCACAGGCTCTTCTACTATTTGCTCTTCTTCAGCTGGCTCTGCCACTTGCTCTACTGGTAAGTTTTCAGATGGTTGTATATCTTCGCCAACTGTTGTTGATAAAGCTTGTTCAGTGGGTTCAACTATTTCAGTGCTATCTTCTTCAATAGCTGGTATTTCAGATGTAGAAGATACTGCATCTTTAATTATCTCATCGTCATCTACAAATGTTTGTGTTATATCATCTGGCACATATATTTGTATATCATCTGATGGTATATCATCAACTATCGTAACATTTTGTCCACCCACTGCCTGCCCTACATCATATGGAATTTCTTCTTGTTCAGCTTGCGGTATTGTAAATACTGCTATTATTGCACCAATACTTACTACGGCTACTGATAGATAAAAACCATATTTTTTAAAGAATTCTTGTATTTTTTCGTTTTTCATTCTTTACACCTCCAACGACTAGATTATCGCCAGAGTACTAAAATTTTATACATTTATTGGGAAAAATTTTTAATATTTATATCCGTATAATAGTATTCTAATATTTCTTTATATGTACTGCCCAATTTTGCATATTCACTTGCTCCATTTTGGCTAAGTCCTACGCCTATTCCATCCCCTGTTACGCTAAAAGTTAGTGTATTATTTTTTACTGAAATCTCTACACAACTTGATGGTAAGTTAAATGCACTTTTAAAGCTTTCCTCATCTAATAATGCACTTCCAAATTGAATTTGTTTTATATACCCACTCTTATCTACTTCAACTACCTGAATTTGTTTATCTAAATACTGCCCATTAATTACTATATCACTAACATATGATTTAAGTATTTGAACCACTTCCTCAACTTCATATTCTATAGTAGTAATAATTTTATCATCTGCCATACTTTCAACAGCTTGTAAGTACGGTACCTCAATCCCATAAGCTGACAGTGCACTGCGAGTTGAACCAGAGCTTGCAACGTGGTAAACCGGCTCTATTAATTCATCTCCATAATATATTACATGCTCTTGCGTATCTTCTATAGCTTGCGCATATATATTATATATTTCATTATAGTTAGTTTGCCAAATCTCTTGCATAGCACTTGTAGTCAAAGGAACCAATTCAACATTTGTGCTTAACCCAGTTTGCCTCCTTAATAGATACGTTCTTATCATTACAGCGTTAGCTTTTATCAGTTCTTCATGTTCTGTATGGCTTACTTCCTTTGCAAGTATTCCTATCATTTGTTCTTTAAAATAATTATTCTCTTCTACTATTTCCACCACATTCTGACTTACAGCATGTACCATATTTTTATCATGGTATCCCCCCGAAAATATAATTACACTTGGAATTACAAGTACACTGCCTAATAATATTAAGATATATGATATAATTTTTTGCATCTCACTCCCCACCTTTTTTTGCACAATAAAAAACATCCACACTAAGTATGAATGTTTTATAATATATGAATTGTCCAAGCGATTTATTACTACATGCCAAGATTTACTAATATATCACATATATAGTCATAATCTGCTATAGCAGTTGGATTATGAATACCACTTATTACACCTAATGAATATGCTTTTGAAACATTTTCACTATACTGAGCGCTGACATCTTCAAATGTTCTACTAGATGCTTGCACCCTATAACCCATTTTCAATTCATAAAGTTTTATCAACCCGCTTACCGCTTCTTCACGTGTTACCATTCCATCTGTTGAAGAAGTGTATATTCCAGAGTTACTAGCTTGATTTTGCTTATCAGCACTTATAGTTGCATCTAAATCTATTGCTTGTTGATTAAATGCAATACCTAATGCCAGATTAACAAATTGTTGCGAACCTACTAACGTATTACCAAAATATTTCGTACCGATTTGGCTTATTCCATATCTTTCTGATACATCAGATAAGTTTATTGGCATATCTTGTAGCTGAGCATAACTTTGACTGTAATATAAAGTATTTATCCCTAACATACTTGTGTCATATTGCAGATAAGCTTGCTCACTTGTCTCAAACATATCATGTGATACAGTTGACCAGCTTGCCGTAGTTGGATTATATATATGCATCTTTAAGTCGTCTACCTTAGTGCTATCATCCACCTTAAAGTTAACATGCATATCTTCTTCCAAAACTATCAGCGAGTCATAAATTCTAGACGTACTACTGATACCAACGCTTACTTGTTCAGCACTGTAAAATCTAAGTGGATATTCTTTTGTTATATCCTCCATATCATAGTTTGTTACAGTTCTAAAGCTCATTACTAAGTTATCTTTACTAGTTGTTAAACTAGTATACTGTTCTACTGCAGCAGGTTTTATTTCGTATTCTGCTATATTTGTTATAACTTCTAACTTCATATTTTTATTATCAAGTGTTGTTATAACTGACATAGGAATGCTTACATTACGTAATACTGTATCAACTTTACCATTATATAAGCTCACATCTATTACTAGCCTTGATGCATTTGTATTAAGTAAATTTGATATTATCCCTTCTGCATTTTCAATAGTATAGTTCCATACCCCATTTTCATAAGTTTCAGTATAATCTTCTACATATACTATTACATTGTCTGGGTCTCCCCCATTATATTCATCATCTGATACACTAGTAAAAATTCTAATCCAAGTTGTGTTATCAGACTCTCTTTGAATTTCTCTGTCACTTTCTGCATCCGTTACTGTTAAAACAGTTTTTACTTGTGCATAATATGGTGTATTAGGCTTTAAGCCAGAAAACTGTACTATATTTTTTGCAAGTATCGTCGCACCACTCCCAGCGTCTCCACCAGCATCTGTTGTAGTAACTACTGTGCTATCTAAAAATTCCACATTATCCGCAAATTCTAACACATATGAATAACTTTTAGTTACGCTTCCGTCAACAATAGTACCTAAATCATCTGGAACTTTTGTCCATTCCACAATTATAGTATCTTTTGTTACAGAGTCAGTTTCAATTCCTATTTCAAGTAAACTTAAACTTGCCGCCTGACCAAATCCTGTCGGTGCGTCTGGGTCTCCAATCTCATCTGTTTTGGCATAAACTGGGTTACTCCAATCTGATTCTTTAACCCCCACTTTCTGCCTAGCTTTTAACCATACATTATAATACGTATCTGGGAACAACCCTCGTATTGTAATATATGCCGTATCACCGTCTGGTATATAATACTCAGATGTCGCATCATCAGATATTGTAAAATCCCATACGGTCGCAGTAGTTGGTTCATCCAATCTGCTGTAAACTATATCATATTCAAAAGCAGCATTATACTTAAAAGATACTTCTATACTTGTATCTGTTACGCCTTCCAATGCCAAATATGGTACAGTCGGTGTTTCTTCTTCTGTCACAAAATCGGTTAAAGTATTAAATATTACATAACTTGGATATGACTGTACTAATTTTGTGCCATCGTCTAATATTCTATATGCACGTATCATGCTAATATAAGAAGTATTAGGCTTTAAGCCATTTACAGTTTGGTCCATCCAAGAAAGACCTCTCTCATCCACATATTCATTTGCAGATGACACATATTCCCAGTTTTGGTTAAAGTCATCATCACTCGCCATGCCTATATTGTCAAATAGCCACTCTTCTAGCGGAGTTCCTTGTAAATATAAATTTTGCATAACGTCGTATTCTAATGTTTTCATTTCATAATAGATATTTGACCCTAGCGTTAATTGTCTATCTATAAAGTTATTATCATACCCTGATACATTTTCTTTAACATACTCTAAGTCTGCTTCTATAATAAGCTCTACCGCTTCTGTATTTACTCCATCCATAGCTTGATAGTATAAAAATGGTGACACTACATCTGTTAAATATACTTTAGAGTTCCAATATTGAGATAATAGCTGTTGTTTTTCATCTGCATTTGCATACAACGTGTCTGGGTCTTTTGCGATTATTTCGTACCAGTTGTCACGCCATATAATATCTGCACTAGTTGTAGTTAAACTATCAGGTTTTACTTTAAGTGGTGGCTTACCTAATACTGGTGGAGTAAAGATTTCTCCATTAGGCCCTATAGTAATTGCCACAACAGTCGGCTCTGAATAAATATAGTTTCCGCCATCTCTTTGCTTTGCTACTATCTGAATATAATAAGTTTTATTTGATTGTAACATCTGTGCAGTACCTGCTGAATCATAATATCTGGCTAATGTAGTTTTAAAACCAATAACGGAATTAACTTCATTTTTAATAAGTGCAGTGTTATCTGCTGAAGATATCTCCACATTTGCATATAACGCATTTATTCCTGCTTCCGTTAAGGTAGTATCTAGCATACTTTTCTCTTCTGTTACCCAAATATCGTAGTATAAATCGTAGTTAACTTGTTCTACTTCATCAACCGTTGTTGTTGGAGCATCCCAAACTAATTGTATTTCAACTGGCAAAGTGTTAATAACAGTAAAAGTACGGTCAATAAAGTCAGCATCCGTAAAAACTGCCGTATCATATTTTACTGTATAGTCTGATGCATCCCCTGTATTTGTTTGGTCCCACGCATCTGGTACTTGAGGTGAATGCGGTTTATCCTGCACTGAAAATGGCACATAAACATATTCGTTACTGCAAGGCCAAGTGGTATAATCCGCTGCATCTCCTAATACTTCCCCTTCGGCCGTTTGAAATTTAAAATAAACTATAAAATTGGTTGTTACATCTGGTTCAAACATCTCGTAATATCCGACTAATCCAGTATTTCCATATAATGTAATTACATCATAGGTATCCCCGCCACTTCCGATAGGTTCTGCGATTATTCTTGTTTCCACCAAGTTGTATGCACCAGCTTCAATAGCATCTTCTATTTCCCACTCAAGTCTAATTTGGTTACTACCAATGTTATATACTTTTAAAGGTATTTCTGTCATAACACTTACAATTTTATGGTCTTGAGTTGATGGGTCAGCGTCTAATTTTCCATATAAATAGTGCGTAGATGGAATCATAGGTCTTACTTGTAATGAATATATCAGACCTGGTGAAATACCAGATGTGATATTATATTTAACACGTTCTCTACCTGTTGACTCATCTATATATATTTGGTCTTCTAGTATTGATGAACCTGCCAATATTCTTGTAGATGTACTATCTTCTGGAAATTCCCCATCTGCTGACGGTCCTTGCATATACATTATTTCGTAGTTAATGTTTGGTATATATTCAAATGTAATTTCTATACCCCCATCTGATGTAGATGTAGCCTCAGTATCAAACTGAGTTACAAAATATTTATACTCAGGAGTCGATGATATTACATATGAAGTACCTTGGTCAACGTTAACTTGTTGCGTACGTTTTGCCACAAGTTCAATTTCGTAAAAAATACCATTTAATAGCAGGTCACCTATTTCCACTTCATATTGTGCCCCTGCCTTTACAGCGTTATAGTCTACCCCGTTGATATCTCCGACTGAACCTTCTATGTTATTAGGTGTAATAGTATATTTATCTGCTAAATCCGGTTCTGTCCATCTTACTGATACATTTGGTTCTATTCTAGTTGTAGTTTGCAATGTAGTATGCCCCACAGCTACTTGTATGTTTGTTGGCGGATCTTGTGTATTGGCAAAAAGATTTGTTGGCAATAGTGATAGTGTCATAATTGCTGCCATACCAAATGCTGCTATTTTTTTCATTATATTCCCCCTTATCAAAAGAGGTGGATATAATCCACCTCGTTAACTTATATTTCGACTAAAAAGTCTATTACTTTAGTAATTGTTACTTTACAATATTTACCATAATGTCAATTACTTCGCTTACTTTAAGTGGTTGCGATGGATATACTTGAGCGTCTACTGTTTGCACAAATCCTAACTGCACTCCCGCATAAACATATTCTCTATATATTGGTGTAAATGCTCCTATATTTGTAACTGATTGTCTGTCTGTTATAACAATTTGTGATACACTTCTATAGGTAACTTTTTCATACAATTGCATTAATACAAATATCGCTTCGTCTTGTCTTATGCCACTGTTTAAATTAGCACTCGTTATGCCTTGCAGCCCACTATTTTGTAAATACAATACAGAGTTCACACCGTCTGGAGCATTTAGTACTTTTGCTACAGCATCATAAACTTGTTGTTTAGTAGCAGTTTGTTCAAGCCCTGTTGTTAAGTTGAAAATCTCGCCTAACCCGTATTTATTTATTATGCTACTTCCCGCTATAGTTGGTATCTCAAAATCTACTACTAAAGTACCGCTAAATGCATATGAACCCATATCTTCTATTTCTAATGCATATCCAGATGGTAATTGGAATGAGAATATACTTTTCCACCCATCATTATAGTAATATGCAACAATGTTAGAACCTGTTATAGATGTTTCTAATAACATTTTATTGCTAACACTAATTATTCTCTCAGTGCCTTGAATTGCATATTCAAGAATTTCTTTAGCATCACTTTGGTGTTCTAATGATATTTCATATACTATCTCTGCCACCAATTCTTCTAATTCTGTGTTGTCTAAATCCGCATTTTCTATCTCTATACGCAGTTCATCTTCTGCTTCTACTCTGCCTAGCGTAATTAATTCACTCATTCTTTGTTCTATATCAATTTCTATAAATACATCTTCAGTTTTTAATTCTACAACTTCAAGTCCTACTACAAATTCTTGCGTAAGAGCTGGTTGATAATTTACATTATCAATCTTTTGAGTATCTAAAGAAAGTCTAATATAATAATCATCTAACGTCCCTGCCGCAGTTGCTGACATAACCTTATTAACTTCTTTTATAGCAGAGTTAATAGTGTTTGGTCTAATTGTTAAGGTAAATTCATCAATTTCCACTTGAATCATAGTATTATTCTCATTTGCTGTCTCAAATGTGCTGGCTGGAAAATAGTAATCTAAACTATTTGTTCCACCTTCTAACTTATAAACATCATTTATAACTAATTCACTTTTTAGATAGCTGTTTTTGTACTTATATACTGCTGAATTGTTAGTTTGTTTTATTATCCAATAAGGGCTGTTTGATAAATCTGCTGTTAAATCATCATATAAATCTAACATTTCCTCTAATTTTGCCTTATTGTTTTCGTCTGTTTCATCTAAATCTGTTCTATATACTAATGTATCTGAGTATCCTGAGCGTGGTCTTTCCTCTCCCTCATCTACTTCTGTTACATAGTCTACTACTCTAATTTTAATGTCATAACGACTATTAGAATTAAGGTTTTCAATTTTATAAACATAATATTGATATCCCATTGGGGTCGTATTTGGTACTGTAACTGGTATCATTGGTGTTACAGTATACTTACTGTCTTCTCCTGCTAAGATATAATCTGAATCATCCTCACCTTTTACAATAAATTCAAAATCATAATCAGTTGGAATTTCTGCATCTTCAGGTATTGGTCCCAAAAAGCTTATTACAACTTCAGAAGTTGGGTCATAATAATAATCCGAAACTTTTTCAGCACTAAGGTTTATAGGCTTTGCAAGCGGAGACGTTGTTACAGGTATGTTTATCCACTCAGAACTTACTGGAACCCCGTCTACTATTACTACAGTTCTTACATAATAGTAATAAACTTTATTTGGTATTAAAGTTATATCTGTTAATTGCAGTGCCGCACTGTATTGCATAGGATCCAAAGTTTCTCCGTCTAGATTTTCTGCTGTATAAGTGCGAACTAGTTGCTCTCTTGTATCAAATCCTATTATAGTATTCTCTTCAGATATTATCTCACTTAACGATAGTGACGAATCTAATAAAGTAACATCTGCTTGACCGTCAGTTGAACGAATTAATTCATAAAACATCTCATATTCAGTTGAATAAACTGGTGCTTCCCAGCCTAATTTAACTGCTGTTTGAGACGGGATATTATCGTCTTCAACTATCCAGATATCTCCAGGTGCTGGTGGTTTTTGCTCATCTGGCGTTGGTGGTTTTGGGTCTGTATGAGTTGTAAATGTTAATTCTTTTGAAATTCCAGAGTAATGAGGATCAACACTTGAATCTCCACTTTCTATTTTTACTCTAATCTTTACATAATACGTTTGATTTTCATCTAAACCAGTTATATCTACCACTGGCCATACAGAGCTAGACGCTACGTTAACATCATCCACGTACTCAATCTTTACGGTTTCTCCAGCACGAATTTCGTCTATAAACGTCTCCCCTGTAGAAGAGGTTTGCGTCACATCTGCTGTTAAAGTTCCAATGCTGAGACTATTGTTTCTTTCCACTACTAAATTAGTATCTGGATTAAAATTATTTTCTGTTGCTGCAGTGTTTGCACTTGGTTCTGCTTGTTGATATAAAAATACTTCATAAGTTCTAAGATTTTTGTTTTCTACCCCATTCATAGTTGCAAAATCCCAGTGAACAGGTTCTAGCATAAGGTCAATATAATCTCTTATATCCACAACATTAAAACTTATTTGGTTTATTCCTTGTTCTAAATATTCTGTATGAGATATACTTGATACTATCGGTAGTATCTCTTCTTTTGGGTTAAATGTTAAAGAATACATATTAGATTCATTACTAATTTGTAACTTCTTTTCTTCTGTACCATCATTATTATTATCATAGTCAAACACGGCTCTAATTGTTACATAATAAGTTGATGGTATCTCATATGCCACGTCTGGTTTTTCTTCTACTATACCTGAATCTTTATCAATATAGTCAACATCTTCAAGGTATCCATCTGGGAATGTTAATAATCGGTTTATTTTATTATCATTGCCATTGTATAAATATGATTTTATCTCAATATCTTCCATAGTAAAGCTACCATCCACTTCACTATATACACCTTGCTTAATGTCATTTCCATTATCATCTACGCCGACTTTTGTACCCGCTTCCCCTAAGTATGGATTTAACTCAATCACTTGGCTTTCTGGGTCATCAAACTCTACTTCAAATACTTTACTATATATTCTAGTAGCTGCTCTTTCAGCTTCGTCTTGTATCTCTGCGTCTGCTTGTGATTCATAAAGCATCATTTCATAATATAGTGTACCTTCTTCTAACATTTCGTTTAACATTCTGTTATACGTACTATTAGTTGGTGCCGTCCACTTCATGTCAAATCCGATTGCATATGCCTTATTTATATCATCATCACTTTCAGGCGGTACAACGTAAACATTTGATATACTCTCAATTTGTGGCGTAGGAGGAGTTATTAAAACTTCTTCTGTACCATCATAAAGGTATACTTGAGATACTAATACTAACCCGTTAAAGTTAACAACGATATAATAACGGTTATCATCGGTATTTGAGTTGAAAATAACCGGTATTTTCGTACTATTTCCACCTAATACTGATGCTATTTTATACTGATCTTCTGGTATTACACTGTTACCTGTCGGTTCATTATTATATACTGTATAACTAACTGTCGAAGTTCCCAGCCCTTTATATGCATCAAATTCAATTGTTGCTGCACTTGTTGACTCTCTATTTACGTAATACTCTAGATACGTATATATAGGGTCTGTTGGGTAATATCTTGAACTTGTAAATGTCGGAGAAGTTGTTGAAATTTGTATATAAGACTGAGCATTATTCATAAGCTCACTCATTGTCAATTCGTCCCATTGCAAGAACTCATTGTTTAATTCTTCTACCAAATCTGGATGTGTTGTTGCATCCACTCCTAATGTCTCATCTGCAACAATTTTTAAAGTATGGACACCATCTTCATAAAATTTAGTCCCTTCATCTGGTGAGTTAAATACTGTAACATCACTCTCTGTTTGAGCAAAGTCAAATCTAATATCTATATTTTTGCTTTCACTATATGATGTTAAAATTAAACTTGCTGTTATCTCTTCTCCACCATCTACTAAGTCTAGCGTATAGACTCCGGCGTAATCTTCAGAAATCTGTTTAGGATGGTCAAATTGCACATCAAAACCAGGTCTGTTTCCGGCAACTTCTGGAGAATAAATATACTTTGAATTTTCTATTTCACCATTTTCATTTACAACGTAATGTGTTGGAGTTGCCCCAAAGTTTGAAAGTGCTGTTAATACAGATAATTCTTGCCCTCCATCAGTTCCATATGGTTGGCCACCTGTTATCTTAAAGTCAACTACATTACCATTATTTACACTATTTGTTGTAAAGTGAATTTTATTAGTATCACTATCTATTATATATCTAAACTCTATACCTGTTGATAATACAGCAACAACGTTACCACTGTCACCTTTAAAGTTACTATCACTATTTGTTGTTGTTACAATATCCATATTGGTTACTGCACTGTCTGGTACAAGTTCTTCATCTGGATTATAACCAAAGTCAAAATCTACGTATCTTGAACTTGCATTGTTATACACTTGGTACTGGCCATCTACCATTTGCTCAGCTGTACCGCCGTCATCTGCTCTATATACATTTGTAATTACATAGTGTTCATTGTTATTTCCTATTTTAAATTCATGTACCATTTTTACTAACTTATTAGTATTATCCACTACATAATACTCTAATGTATATGTGTTATCATTAGTATAATCAAATATTATACCTGCCCAGCCACTAGAAAATGTATAGGTATTATCACCCGTAAAGTTATTTAAGTTTTCTGGTAGTTGGTATTGTTTCTTAGTAATATTAGTCGCTGATGATAAAACACTAGGCGTATTACTTGCCTCTATAGAATACTCACTTTCTAGTGGTGTTGCATAAATTGTAGGACATATTCCTATAACCATTACAAAAGCCAACATTAATGATATTATTCTTTTTGCACTCATAGCCTCATCCCCTTCTTTTATAGTTTTATATGTTTTCTCTATATATGTATATCGGAGCGTTTTTAAAAAAGTTTACACAAAAAAAGTATTCTGCTATCTAGTAGCAAAATACTTCTCCCTTACTCCATTATTACCTTCCCCTGCAACCAACAACTTCCTAAAAATCTCATTCCAACCATCGGCATGCCTATTAAGGTTTTTTTATTTATTATAATTTCTACTAACATACTATTTATATCAAGTTTAAAAACATACATCTTCTCATTAGTTTGTTCATTTTTTCGTTCTTTTATCTCAATTATATCTCCTAATATTGCATACATAGACTCATCATAGCTTAGCGGAATAAAATATCCACTCATAATACTTAAAAAGTCTTCTTCTTTTAATCTCTCTATCAGTTGTGCATCAAGCTCTTTTTCTTCTTCTTCTAGTAATTCAGAAGCCTCTTCGTCTCCTTGTTTAATCCTCTCAACTATCTCTCTTATCTTATCTCTTTCTTCGTTTTCAAATTCAATCTCATCTTCATCCTTTATAATAGGTAAAATAATTGTACCCTCTAACGCAAGCCCTAATATGCTTGCCCCTATTATTGTTTTACCTTTTTGTTTCTCATTCAAATACTCTACTAAGTTTTGCATCCAAAATATAATCTGCATAGACGTATTTTTTTCTTCGCAAATAACATAATATAATGTGCCGTCAATACATTCCACTTCTATATCTTCAAATTCTGATTTTATGGTTGATTCTACGCAAGCTTCGCACTCTTCCACATTAAATTTAGTAACCTCTTTAATATTTTCTTCTACACTAACACGCACTAAAATATAGGTGTGTGGTGCGACTTTTTTTCTATATTCTGCAATTTGCAATTTATTCTTATCTACTGCTATGCTTTGATAGGTAGGACTCCTTAAAGTGGTTTCTACTAATTTATTTAAGTGCTTTTGTTCGGTGATATCTGAAAAGCCTATTGCATTAATTGGTATCTCCATCCGTTGTCTCCTTTACATTTATTTATTTATATATTATATGCGTAACCTTTGACTACAATTATATCATTTTAAAATATATTGTACATCTTTTTTATGTTAGCATAGCATTGGGTTATTCTCTCTTATAAATCTTAGGCAAATTCTACTAATTTAGAATACAAAAGGGTAAGCATAAGCCTACCCTTTTGTATTACTCTTTAATCCATTTTCCAATTTGTCCACAGTTTGGACATGCAATAGAATTTGTTGTAGCTGATAAAAACGTACTTGGAAAAGCTTCTTGCAAATATTGGTCATATGAAATATATCCAAAATTATTATTTGCAAAACTTTCAATGCCTGTTACATCATAGCCACAATTTTCACACTCATACTGACTCATGTTAGCACCTCTTTATCTAGTAGTACTATTAGTTTTTGAAAAATCATAAAAAATATACCTTAAAACTGTACAATCATTGTATCACTCGTTAGTCTATCAAATGCAAATCCCATATTTTTTAACCCGTCAATAATCTCTGGCAATGCCTCTACTGTAGTTGTTTTATACCTTGAGTCATGCATAAGTATTACCGCTTGGTCTAGTGCAGATGATTGCTTTAACACTGCATTTACAATAATTTCCTTATCTTGTACACCTTTTGATGCATCAAGAGAGTCTACATTCCAGTCAAAATAAATATATCCTGATTCTTCAACAGCAGTAATAATCTCTTCCATTATATCTACTCCACCGTATCTGTGGCTAACTGTATTATTTGATCCACCTGGAAATCTAAGTATTTCAGGGGTATATCCTGTTATGTCTAATATTAGTTGCTTAAGAATTGCTATATCTTCTAAAAATGCATCTGTAGTTCTATAAATATCTGAATACTCGTGAGTATTTGAATGTAACGCTATAGTATGTCCCTCATCCACTATTCTTTTATAAACTTCATCTTGTTGAGTTTTACCTAGTACAAAAAAAGTTGCTTTAATATTTTGCTCTTGTAATATATCCAGTATTTTTACTGTATTTTCACTAGGTCCATCGTCAAAAGTTAAATATGCTACCTTAGCCGGTATCTCAGATTCTGCATTAGTTGTAGCTTCATCTTCCGCTAAATCTTCTATCTCAATGCTAAGTGCATTTATTTTATCTAGAGTTTTTTTACTATGCGAGATGTTTATAACCTTTTCTTTTGCAGTATCATTATTTTCTCGTGCGTTTACCGGCACCACAGCAATAGTTTTATTTACGGCTGCTGTTTGTGTTGTCCAGCTTAATACTAATATAGCTACTAAGCACATCAAACTAAATATTACTATATTCTTTTCCTTCACCGTTCTCCTACCTCCACGTAATTTTCCGTATGTCTACAATCTTATTATTACACATTATAATAAAAAAAACAAGCATATCTTTAGAAATTTAATCATACGCTTGTTTTGACTTTTTGTATATGTAATAGTTATTGTGCTATATCGTCTTCACAATTTTCATCATACCCGCAAGTAGTGCAGTGATAACCTGTTACTTCTCCAGATTTTAAGTCTACATCTTCACAAAAAGTATCTACTTTGCCACAATCAGGACATTTCATAACGGTTCCCCCTTCCATCATATTACCTGTTTATATAAGAATATTACCACTTCTTTAAATTGTTGTCAATAATTGTAATAAAACTTATTATTTTTTTATTTTTTTGGATATTATATTTTTTTTATATAGCCTATAAGTTTTCTGGATTATTGTCAATAGATATTTTCTGTTGATATGCTCATTCCTCATAGGTGGCATGGCTGTTCAAAAGATAGCATTGCCTTATCTTACATAAATTTACCTAAAAATTCGTAGTTTTTTCATATTTTTTTAGGTAATATGCTATTTTTATTATTTTTACTTAATATTTCCTATTATTTTGTTCTGTTATATGTTATATTAATGCTCATAAAGCTTACAAAAGCTTAATTATTTTATAAGGAGACTCATATGGCAAAAATGATGGGTCCTCGTTTTAAGATGTGCCGAAGCCTTGGACTAAACGTAGTAGGGCATCCTAAAGCGATGGATAGAGCAAAAGCAGGAACAAGTAGAGACGCAAGAAAATTATCAGAGTATGGTGTTCAGCTTCTAGAAAAGCAAAGATTAAGAGCATACTATGGTGTACTGGAGAAACAGTTTACAAGATACGTAGATAAGGCATTTCGTGCTGGTAGTAACCCAGGTCCAATTATTCTTACTTCTCTTGAAATGCGTCTTGACAATATTGTATATAGAATGGGATTTGCACGTTCTATTAGACAAGCAAGACAAATGGTAAATCACGGTCACTTTTTAGTAAATGGCAAAAAGGTTGATAGACCTTCATATGCATTATCAGAAGGGGATACTATTACACTGCGTGAAAAATCACGTAGCAGTAAAATATTTGCAGATAATATGGCGGATAATAATTTTGTACTGCCTTATATCGAAGTAGACACAGAAAACCTTACTGGAACACTTATTAAAAAGCCTACTAGAGAAGAATTACCAATCGAAATCAATGAGCAACTAATTATCGAATTCTATTCAAGATAATAGTTTTTTTAGTCCAAAATATATGAGCACCCTTAAGCGGGGTGCTTTTTAATTTCGTAATTTTTTTACCCTATCTATACTTAATCCAGTTTTTTCTGAAATTATTGCATCATCTAATATATCCAATAAAGATATAGCAATCTGCTCTTGTACTTCTTGTTTACCTTGCTGTATTCCACTTATTTTAGCTTTATGGATAGCATTTGCTTCTTCTTCTAATGCAATACGCCTATTAAAATAGTGCTCTCTAACTTCTTTATCTGTACTAAGTTCTTTTAATATGTTCATAGCTTCATCTATTTTACTATTTATAGTTGACATTCTCTTTACTTTAGTTGAATTTGGAGCCTTTATAAAGCTTAGCCATTCTAAAAGTTCTTTATCTTTAGTCGTTCTTTTCTTTATATCCACTTTGTCTAACTCAATAAAGTAAATTTCCAAGTCTTCATTATACTGTTGTTTTAATTTTTGGTCGTATAATACAAATTTATGTCTTATACTATCATCTTTAAACAGATTATAATTCAATATATTTATATATACTACACTTTTTAGCTCGCTGTATACTATATTTTCTAACGAGTCACCTGTATAATTTTTTGCCCAGTAATATAAACTCCTTTTTAATATATCATCTGTATCTTTCATTTGTATTTCTATATTAATTTTTTGTTCATCTTCTTTGATCGCTTCTACGCATAAAATTGAATCTTTCTCTTTTACAGACATCTTTTTCAAACTCATATAAGATAAATCTTTGATACATATATCGTATTTTAATATAGAATTTAGTAAATCAACAAGTAGATCTTTATTAGATTCAAATATCTTTTTAAATATATAATCTACGGTTGGACTTAATAACTCCATTATTTCAACCCCTATTCTTATTAAACATTCCCACTTAATATTTTTATATAAAAAAAGAGGCTAAGCCTCTTTTTTATTAATCCATAATTGTAGCAACAGCACCTGAACCTACTGTACGCCCACCTTCACGAATTGCAAAACGTAATCCTTGTTGCATTGCAATTGGGTGAATTAGTTCAATTTCCATTTCAATATTATCACCAGGCATACACATTTCTGTACCTTCTGGTAATTTGATAAGACCTGTTACATCTGTTGTACGGAAATAGAATTGAGGTCTATAGTTTGAGAAGAATGGAGTATGACGGCCACCCTCTTCTTTTTTAAGAACGTATACTTGTGCTTTAAATTTGGTATGTGGCTTAATTGACCCTGGTTTACATAAAACTTGACCACGCTCAATGTCTGTTCTTTGAACACCACGAAGTAAAGCACCGATATTATCTCCAGCTTCACCTTGGTCTAGTAATTTACGGAACATTTCTACTCCTGTACAAACTACTTTACGAATATCTTCTTTGATACCAACGATTTCAATTTCATCAGAAACTTTAAGAATACCTGACTCAATACGTCCTGTAGCAACAGTACCACGACCAGTAATAGAAAATACGTCCTCAACTGGCATTAGGAATGGCTTTTCAGTGTCACGTTTTGGAGTTGGGATATACTCATCAATGATTTCAAACATTTCAACGATTTTGTCACCCCATGGTCCCATTGGATCTTCTAAAGCTTTTAATGCTGACCCTTGGATAATAGGAGTATCATCACCTGGGAAGTCATATTCGCTTAATAATTCACGAATTTCCATTTCTACTAATTCAATCAGTT
>MDSQ01000067.1_pt1 | contig 18680 bp, 19 predicted proteins | sample 1008251 | NCBI WGS metagenome assembly MDSQ01 (sample SAMN05526597, study PRJNA338239) | gut metagenome | isolation source: Hindgut content | host: Naso unicornis | place: Saudi Arabia: Red Sea | collected 2016-05
TAAGTTTGCAAATATTTTAGGATAAATTTATCTATTCTTTGACCACACTCAATGTCTGAGATTATTATTTCTTTCAAACTGCTACTCCTTTTAAACATATTAAGGGTACGGAGCACCCTCCGAACCCATTTACTGGTATCTATATAGTATACCATTATTTTGATTGATATTCAACTTTTATTTTGGCAAATCCTTCTATTGTCGCTTCTTGCAGTGCAGGGTCTATTTCGTCGTATATGTTAAGAGCTGTATGTAGCATTGTACCCTCTTCAGGATTCCACTCTACAGATATTCCTAATAAATCTGTAATATCTGTTAATTTAAAGTAGTGCGTGTTATTTCTCATATGAGATTGTAATTCAATTGCTATCCCATCTTTATAAATCGTTTGTACATCTAACAATGGACTATCTAGTATTTCTGTTGTAAAATCAAATGGCGTTGGATTATTTGTAAATATTTCAATTGCTGAATTTTCGGGTGAAACCGATATACTAAAAGCGTTATTTGTTGTTTCTAATATGCGGGCTAAATCTTCTAGAGGAGTGTAATTTATATTATCTATGCTAATAATTTCAATAGTTTTATCCACATCATCTACTTTAATATTCATATCTATTGCTTTAAGTGGATATGCAATATCTGATTGAGCTAGATAATTTATAGGTTGCACAGTAAATGTTTTGTCCCAGCGCATATTTAAGTTATTTAAATCTTCTTCTGTATAACTGTTATTGCTATATTGGGGATCATAATAGTACCAATAGCCGTCTGAAAACTTAACTGCAACCCAGCTATGCTCGCTGCCCAATCTTCCTGTACCAACAATTCGTTTAGCCTCATAGCCTAGGTTATTCATTAACTCACAAAATAATCCTGCAAACTGATAACATGCAACACGCCTATTATTTATTGCGTATATAGCATCTGCTTTGGTATCTCCTACTGATTGCATATATTTATATGATAACAAACTATTGACTGCATTTGCAGCTCCTTCTGGAGTTTTGCTATAATTGTCTAATATTTGGTCTAGGTACATACTCAAATTATCTTGGGTTGCAACTGTAAGTTGTGTTGCATACGTTGGATTAGGTATATATATTACTGGTGCTGTTACTGCTAATGCTAATACTACTAACATAAATTTTGTTCTTTTCATCTCTATTCTCCTGTCATAAAATTTCTATAAAGTTTACTGTTCCGTTGCTGTTAAAGGTGAAGTCTATAATTTGTCCACCTACGTTATATGATAATATTGTGCCAAACTCATCATAACTATTGCCATATATACTGATAATTTCATCTCTTGACATGCCTACTCGGGCACCTTGTATGGTGGATACATTAGGAGAGCTTATTTCTATAATATATAATCTTTTATTTGCGCCCTCTTGAAACGTATATAGTGTGAAATCTGAATATGTGTATATAGTATCTGTGCCTGAGTAATGGCAACTTGGTGCATCTATTTTACTTATTACATTGCCTAATGCAACTACAATATCATCAGTTATATTCATACCTATAGATAAATCACGAATACTTTTACTAATTATAGGTTGTACAGGCTCTTCCGCAACTGGTGCAGGTTCTTCTGCAACTGGTGTATCTACAATAGGTGAAGGCTTTTCTAAAATTTCATCTTCTTCTAAAATTTCGTCTTCTTCTAAAATTTCATCTTCTTCTAAAATTTCATCTTCAAGTAGTTTGCCTGATAAATTTAGAATATCATCTTGTGTATTTGTAAATATTACTTCATTTTCTACATCCTGTGGCATATCTGCTGTTTGGCTTGAGCATCCTATTAATAATAAAGATACGCCTAAAATCATTATTTTCGACATGTGTTAACTCCTTAATTTATCCATATTTTATAATCGTTTGATACATCGCTTGGTAAATAGGCTGAAAAACCTATTATATTATCAGATTGTTGTATTTCTAATTTATTTTCTAGTATAGGAAATGCTTCATATAAAATTCCATCGTTTTCAATATATATATTATTTACGGTAGAACTTAGGGTAAAATACCCAAATACGTGTTTGTATTCTGTAGCATCTTCTGTATAGATAATTGGTGATTGTACATTTCCGCCACCTGTAAACTCTCTTATAGGTGCTGGCATAATAGGTGCATTGTCTAATAAATTTGGAACATTTCTTTCTACTATTTCTAATACCATATAATCAAAGTCACTTGCTATATCAATTGTATACGGAACTGCACGACTAAATGTTACCTTATCAAATTGTCTACCAAAATAATCTAATAACGCATTTCCGAAAGAATCTCTAAATACTACTATACTGTCACTTCCTGTATCGCTTATTGTGCTAATTAAAATATCGTCCATACTTCTAAATCTAGTTGTATAGTCATATGTAGTATCAAAAGTATAATAAATTTGTTCATCTAAATTTTGGTTTATTGGGTATAGCATTCCATTTAAGTCTGCTGAATACGCTTTAATCATTTGATGGTCTATAATACTAAAGTTTTGATAGGCTATATTTAATTGCTCGCAAATTTGTAAATAGCTTATATATGCACCGTAATTATTCCAGTGAGAATCACGGGCTAGATATGTAGTTTCTGATGCATTTTTTAGTACTTCAAATAAATCTACATACATATCTGCTCTTATTTCTTGTTTTATCCTACTTGCATTAGTAATTGTATTGTCGGATTTATAGGGCATATTTTCTGGATAAATTGAATTTTTATTAGGAGCAATGGTAAATAGAAATTTACCCCCCTGATTATTTACATATTCATCAACTAATTCTAACGTCTTTATAATCTGTTGTATTTGTTTATAGCTAAGTAAATTTTTTCCATTATAATCGTCTTCTGTACTACTAGCAAATAACCAATCATTTTTGCCTACTATAACTGTTGGTTCTATGCTTACCTTAAATATTTTTTCATGTATATACGCATTTATGCCTATTAAGCTTTCTCTAAACACAAAGTTATCTTCTAAATATCTATCCATATCTTCAAAAAAATTTAGGTTAAATCTATTTTCAGTTATAATAGCTGGAGATTGTGCTAATATTCTATTTTCGGCAGTAGATACATTACTTTTTAAGGGTATTAACAAAACTGGCAAGCATAATAATAAAAAAAATGTCCCAATATATAAATTTTTCTTCATGAGTTCACCTCAAAATCTAAAGTAAATAAACGGATTGTATGAATTTGATGCAAGTGATAATACACTAAAAAACAATAGTACCATGGTTAAAATATAATTTGATTTCATTATATTAGTTATAATACTAGATTTAAATGAAATGCAGACGGCTATTATGGTAATTAGAATTATATAAGGATTTATTAATTGATAAACTAAATTATTCATATTAAATCCTGTAAACATCTGCTTTATATATTCTACTGCATAAAGTAGGTTATCCGCTCTAAATATAACAAATAGTAAAGTTACAACTAAAAGAGTGTATAAATGTTTTATAGTTTTACTTCTTATTTTTTCTATTGGAATAATATTTTTAGTTTCTAGTATTAAAAAAATCCCATGAAAAATTCCCCACACTAAAAATGTTAAATTTGCACCATGCCATAAGCCAGTTGCCAAAAATACAATCATTTGATTAACATATGTACGGCGGGCTCCGTTTCTGTTTCCGCCTAAGGGAATGTATAAGTATTCTTTAAACCACGTGGATAAAGAAATGTGCCATCTACGCCAAAAATCTTTTATGCTTATGGCGGATAGTGGATAATTAAAATTTTCTCTAAATTCAAAACCAAACATTTTTCCTAGCCCAATTGCCATGTCACTGTAGCCACTAAAGTCAAAATAAATCTGAAATAAATATGCTATTGCTCCGACCCAAGTTGAAATTATATTAAGTTCACTAGGGTGGATTGCAAAAATTGTATCTGCTATGAAAGCCATATTATTTGCTATTAACACCTTCTTGCTCAGTCCGTATATAAAGCGTTGTATACCCTCTGATACGTTGCTTAATTTTCGGTTTAATATTTGCTTATCAATATCATAATACTTTACTATTGGCCCTGCAATTAATTGTGGAAACAAAGAAATATACAATAATAAATTAAAGTAGCTTTTTTGTGCCATGCAATGGCCTCGTGATATGTCTATAACATATGATAGTGCCTGAAAAGTAAAGAAAGAAATTCCTATAGGTAACCTAATTTGTGGTATAGACAAATTTATAAATGGTACTAGATTTAATAATTCTATAAAAAAACTATAATATTTAAAGTAAAATAATAATCCGATATTTAGGATTACAGCTAATATTACTAATTTAACATTAGGCTTTTTTTCTAATAACAAACCTATTTTCCAATTGAAAAACACGGATATTAACATTAGAAAGACATATATAGGCTCTCCCCACGCATAAAATAGTAAACTTGCTATAGTCAAAAACAAATTTTTAAGTTTTAGATTTGGTAGTAATATATATACTATAAAGGTAACTGGCAGATATAAAAATAAAAAAGTTATTGAGCTAAATATCATATGTATTATTCCTTCCAAGTATTATGTTAGATGAAAATATAATACCATTAATATAACTATATGTCAATAATTTACTGTTATATAGTTATATTTCCACCCTTTTTGTCAATTTAAAGATATTAGTGGATTACTTTGGCATTAATAAGTTCTGTTTTTATATTAGCATGGCATTGATTATTTCTATATTTGGACTACAATCTATAGCAACTGCTTGCAGGTTATCTTCTAATATAGATATGTCATTATCTACTATAATAAAGTGCAGTTTATCTCTGTCTATGCCCTTTGCAATAAACTTTTGATAAAAATGCTCATCAATTTGGTTAATAGTATCTTTATTATAAACTATAAAAAAAATCTCTGATGCTTTTAGTAATATATGTGGGATATATATATCTTTTCTATCGCTAGATATAATTGCACTATGATATATCTCAACGTCGTCTATGCTCTCAATTTTCTTAGCTATTTCTAAATCAGGAGCACTATATTTTATAAAAACTAAATAACGTGTAAGATTTTGGGCAAGTCCTAGTGTCATAACAGCTGCCATAATAGTGCCTATCCCAGCTCTTGTATTTGTAATTAAAATTCCGATTAAATAAACTGTAATTATGGCAATTCCCCATAATATAGTACGTATTAGAAAAAACTTTTTTCGTTTTGGTATATAGTCTGTAGCTTGTCTGACCATTGTTGCTCCTTTATACTTTTTTAGACTATTTTAACATTTTTACGGCATAAGTCAATGCTTTTGTTGGCGGAATGAAATATAAACCTCTAGATTTATTAGTGTCTAGAGGTTTATATTAGTTAAAAAGTTTTTTTACTGCCAAATAGCTGTCGTAATTTGCGTTTGCCACGTGATAGACGATTATATATTACTTCTTCTTTTATTCCGGTTTCAGAACTAACATCTTTTACTTTGCATTCTTCGGCATATATCTTTAAAAAAAGCTGCTTATCTTCTGCACTCAGATGTTCCAATAGGCTGTCTACTGAGCGTGATAAATTATCTGAAACTATATGCGTCATAGCGTAATCTATATTTACATCGTCTATAGATGACTGTTGTAAATCCTTTATATATTTTCTCTGATAGTCAATGGCATTAAATTTGGAAATTCCAGCGACCCAAGTTTTGAAACTACCTTTATCAGCATTAAAATAATCTATATATTGCCAAATTTTCATAAGAATTTCATTGATACAATCATCATGATAATTTTCTAAATTATAAAGCTGTTTTTTTACAACAGATTGGATTACCCAGCCATATTGTTCTATAACATAGTACAGTGCATCTTCATTTCGCTTTTGTAATTGTTCAATAAAGTTATTTTCCGTAATACGCATCATATTCGCTCCTATTCTATCTCTATTGTAAATTCTGATCCAAGCGGTATAAATTCGATATTTTCATCTGCGTTAAGTTGCATAATTCCTGCACTAAGCGTTATACTACTTACCCCATCCACCAGGCCGTATATATATTCATTATTAACTACAGTTTGAAAAGTTGTATCACCTTTTTCTGTGTTAGCTAACATTGTATCTTGTATAATTTGGTTACCAAAATTATCATATCCTTCAAAGTGAATAAAATAATCTATATGCATATCACCTTCTACTATTGACCAATATATTTTTGTGCTTACTGCATTAGATTTAAAACTGTCTAAGCGAATTTTCCACTCATTGTCTAATTCCACTATATAGTCAAGATCGACTTCAAATGTATCTGCTCTTAATGCATTAGTAGAAGCAGTAAAATCAAATACCCACTGACCAGTTATATCTGCAATATTAATGCTGCGACTTACATTAAAAAAAGATAGTTTTTCACCAGAATTGCTATTTAGTACTACCTTTATGTCAATATCCCCTTCTGTATTAGATAAGTCTACTTCGCAATATTGTATGGTGTGATATTGATTTTTACCAATATAAGACGTTGTATTATCAGAGCTTATAACATCAACCTGCTCACCGTTAATGTATATTTCAGGGTTAAACCAAGGTAATATATCATCAATTTCTGATACATATGAGAGTATAATTTCATCTGTATCAAATGCTATGTCATTTAAAGTTATGGTAATATCGTTATCTGTATAAGATTGGCCTACCACTGTTTTATAATGCATAATATTTGAGGTGATGTTTAACCCGCTCTCAATTGTACCGCTCATATAATAATTAGCCATTAGAGGAGCACCGCCTAATACTACAAGCCCTAATATAGAAGCAACCATCTTCTTTTTAATATTGCTAGTAGTTTTAGATTTTTTAAAGTTACCTTTAACCATGTTTTTTAACCTTTGTTCGTCTAATTGTGTAAATTCATCTCTTGCATTTTCATCAACTGTTATGTTGCATCCATTTAACATTGTGTAAATATTTTTCATATAAGCCTCCTATTTATAAGTGTTGTACGTTTTCTTAATATATAATACGTAGCAAAAATCCATTTTCTATCCAGAGAAAAAAATAATAATTTATTAAGTTTAATTTAATGTTTATAAATTATACTTTAAAAAATAGGCATAATATATTTAATAAAAATATTTAGGGAGGAGAACAATGCAATGAATATATGGGTAATATTAATATGGGTAATGGCACTTTTACAAGAGAGGGTGTTTAGCAAAACATTATTTAAGATAGGAATATTGGAAAATTATAAATTCGCAATATCTGCATTTAGATTGATAAATATTTTAATTATAATCAGCCGATTGCTTATGATAACAAGTGATACTTCTACTAGTACTTGTATAGCTATAATAATAATTTTTATACTAGAAATACTACTATTTAGATATGCTAATAAATTGCTTAGAGTAACATGCGGTATGATTATTCCGTTTCATTGCCTAATAATGAATATAGTAATATCAGGTTCATTAGGAACAACTATGCATCAAGGGCTACAATATTTAACTCATAATTATACATTTTTATTAATTGTAGAAATTAGCATCTTAATATTTGCAAGCTTATTTATATTACTAATTATTTATAACGTGTATATGGAGGTAACCGGAAAAGAAATTAATATTAATAAATTTACTAGTTGGGCTATTATACCTATAGTAGTATTACTAGGAGTAAATTATGGTGTATCTCATATAGATATGCTGGTATTAAGTGCCGTTATAACTGATACTATACTAGGAGCAGTAACGCTATGTTTATTTCAAGTTGTTATTTTATTTATTATAGGAATAGATGTATATTTTGAGTATAAATTTAAGACAGAGAAAATAGGGTTATTGGATGGCATATATAAAAGCATGTTGGCACATAAAGAAGATGTAGTAATGGAGATTGATAGTGTTAGTGGTTTGTTGACTAATGCAATAGAATTAGGTGAGGTGCAAAAAAATATAATTGGGCAAAAATATAATAGAGTTGCTAATGCTATAATAAGAAACAGAGTTTACGCAGAAGATAAAGAAATAGTTAGTAAAATCGCAACGTTAGATACTCTTTTAGAGTTTATTAAGGAGGATAAGAATAGTTTAGAGTTAAGGCTTAAAAAAGGATCTGAATACGAGTGGTGTTTAATAGAAGTATTAAAAGAACAAACTAAACAAGAAACTCGTATAATTCTAACTTGTAACAGTATTCAAGCGACCAAAGATTTAGTGTTTAAAACTAAAATGGATGCATTATCAAACTTATATAATAAAGCAACTACAGAGACATTAATACAGCAACATTTACAAATCCATGCAAGTGGAATATTGTTTATGATAGATGTTGATAATTTTAAAGGAGTAAATGATTATTTAGGACATGACATGGGGGATTATGTTATAAAAGATGTGGCAGATAAATTAAAACATTTATTTAGAGTAGAAGATATTGTAGGAAGAATTGGCGGAGATGAGTTTATGGTATTTATAAAACACAATATAGACATAGAAAACCGAGCAAATACTATTTGTAATTTAATTCGTAATATATATTCTAAAGATGATATTGAGGTAGAGATATCTGCTAGTATAGGAATTGCCCAAGCCAATAATAATTGTACATCTTTTTCAGAGCTATATAAAGCAGCAGATAAGGCAATGTATGTTTCAAAACAAAATGGAAAAAATACGTTTACAGTTTATAAAGAAGATATGGCAGATATTGTACCTATAATAATTGGAAGATAATTATTCACCTTATATGAATCCTTACGTAAAGTAAGGGTTTTTTGCAGTTGTCCTAGACGAGCCATGTATTTTAGAGTACAATAAGAGTATATTTTGTAAGAATGTGAGGCGATATATATTTTTGACATAGAATTAGCAGTTAGCAAGCTACCTACGTTTCCTGGAGTTTATTTAATGAAAGATATGGATAATAAAATTATCTATATAGGTAAAGCAGTTAATCTAAAAAATAGAGTATCTCAGTATTTTAATAAAAATAATACTAATAAATCTATAAAAGTTATAAAATTAGTACAAAATATAGTAAGTTTTGAATATATTGTAACAAATACGGAAGTAGAGGCACTAGTCCTTGAATGTAACTTAATAAAAAAATATAATCCAAAGTATAACATAAGACTAAAAGATGATAAGCATTATCCGTATATTAAAATTGATTTATCACAAGATTATCCGGTAGTTCAAGTAGTTAGAAAAGTAAAAAAAGATAATGCACAATATTTTGGGCCGTATACCGATGGGCATGCCATGTGGGAGCTGGTTGAGATTATAAAAAAGACGTGGAAACTTAGAACTTGTACAAAAAATTTATCTCGCATTCCGCAAAGAGAATGTCTGAATTTTCATATTCAGCAGTGTAGTGCACCTTGTATTAATAATATTTCTGAGGTGGAGTATAAAGAAATATTAGACGAAGTAATTATTTTTTTAAAAGGAAACTATAAGCAGATTATAAAAAGTATAGAAGCACAAATGAAAATAGAAGCGGATAATATGAATTTTGAAAAAGCCGCACAACTACGTGACCAAATGCGATCGATATTAAAGATTGAGCAAAAACAAATTGCAGATAATAAATCCACAGATAATCAAGACATTATAGCATTTGCAAAAGACGACAAAGACACATTAGTACAAATTTATTTTGTTAGAAATGGTAAATTACTGGGTAGGGAACATTTTATGTTTCGTGACGATACGGACATACCACTAATTCTACGAAATTTTATTGTACAGTTTTATGATAAAACTACGTTTATCCCAAAAGAGGTAATAATAGAACAAGAACCTTTTGAAGCGGAGTTATTAGAAGAATATTTAACTAATAAAAAAGGTACAAGAGTGCATTTGAGGTTACCCAAAAAAGGGATCAAGTACAATTTGTTAGAACTTGCAAAAAAGAATGCACAATTAACATTTAGTGCCCAAACACATCAGAAAAAGCATCATCAAACTAAGATTGCACTAGAACAGTTGGAAACGGCATTAGGCATTGATGTAACCAGAATAGAAGCATATGATATTTCAAATACTTCTGGAGTACAATCTGTAGGAGGTATGGTAGTATTTGAGAATGGAGTGCCAAAAAAGAGCGATTACCGCAAGTTTAAGATACAAACCATACAAGGAATAAATGACTATGCAAGTATGCAAGAAGTTGTTAGAAGAAGAATTAAGAATAACACTCCATTACCAAATGTGATGTTTATAGATGGTGGCAAAGGTCAGGTGAATGCAGTTCAACATGTACTTAACGAGCAAAGTATAAACATTCCAGTGTGTGGAATGGTAAAAGATAATAAACATAGAACAAACGGCTTATTTTATAACGGAAAGTTAGTTGATATGCAAAAAGAGGCATTTAAGTTAATTACAACTATTCAAGATGAGGTGCATAGATTTTCTATAGAATATCATAAGTTATTAAGAAAGCAAACACAATTCAACTCAGTATTAGATGATATAGTAGGTATAGGAAAGAAACGCAAACAAGATTTGCTAAGACATTTTAAAAGTATAGACAACATTAAAAATGCTAATTTAGAGGAGTTGCAACAAATACCTAATTTGCCAAAAGATGTGGCCTTAAATATATTTAATTATTTTCGAGATGAGGGGGTTTAAAAATGTATTCAGTAAAATTAGAAAAATTAGTAGAAAGATTTGAACTAGAAAATTTAACACCAGAAGTATTATATGCAGATAGAAAAGTTATGGAAATTGGGGTGAATAGACCAGCACTTCAATTGACAGGCTTTTTTGACTATTTTGACTCTAAACGGTTACAAGTTATAGGAAAAGTGGAAACAACATATTTAGAAAAAATGTGTCCTACAAAAAGAAAAGATAGCCTATCTAGACTTTTTTCGTACAGTGAAATACCATGTATAGTTTTAACAAAAGAAATTAATTTATTACCTGAGATGTATAACTTGGCTATTCAAAGCAATACTCCGATATTTAAAAGTAATTTAAATACAAGTGAGTTTTTGGCAGAAGTTATTAGGTGGTTAAACATAGAGCTAGGCCCTAGAACATCTATGCACGGTGTATTGGTGGATATTTATGGTGAAGGGGTATTGATTATAGGTGAAAGTGGCATAGGAAAAAGTGAAACGGCACTAGAGTTATTGCGTAGAGGGCATAGATTAGTAGCAGATGATGCAGTGGATATAAAAAGAGTGTCTGGTACAACTTTAGTAGGCAAAGCCCCAGCTGTATTAGAAAATTTTATAGAAGTACGTGGTATAGGAATAGTTGATATAAAGCAAATATTTGGTATAGAGTCTATAAAGCAGACAAAGGAAATTAACCTAGTAATAAAACTAGAAACTTGGAACCATGAAAAACAATATGATAGACTAGGCTTAGATAACGAGTATATGGATATATTAGGGATAAAGGTGATAAGCCATAGAATACCTATAAGACCAGGCAGAAATTTAGCGATAATATGCGAGACAGCGGCCGTAAATTTTAGGCAAAAAAAGATGGGATATAACGCTGCAGAAGCCTTAAATAAGCGAGTTATTGAACAACTACAGCAAAGACAAGGAGAATAAACTATGTACTTTTTAGGAATAGACTTAGGCGGAACAAGTATTAAGGCAGGGCTAGTAGACAAAAATTATAATATAGTACAGACTGCCACTTGTCCGACTAAAAAAGAAGCGACTTCAGATGTTATATTGGAAGATATGGCTAATTTATGTATGGAAGTAATCCAAAAAGAGCAGATACCACAAAGCGATGTGCATTCGATTGGCGTAGGGGTTCCAGGGCCGACTATTCCAAGTGAAGGCATTATTAGGCATACTACTAACTTAAATTTTAAAAACGTAAATTTAAAAGTAGCTTTAAGAAAATATCTAGATATAGAAGTGTATGCAGAAAACGATGCTAACGTAGCTGCACTAGGTGAAGTGCTTTTAGGTGCGGCTAAAGGAGCTAAAAGTGCTGTTGTAATAACACTAGGTACAGGTGTTGGCGGCGGAATAATATTAGATGGTAAAATTTATAATGGTGCTTTTTTTGGAGCAGGCGAGATAGGTCATCAAGTTATAAACTTTGAAAGTGATTTGATATGTGGGTGTCGCAGGCTAGGGTGCTATGAGCAATATGCTTCGGCAACAGCTTTAATAAGAATGGCAAAGGAAGACCCTAGTCAAATGATGATAGACATGGCAGGTGGATTAAATTCTATTGTAGCAAAAACTGTATTTGATGCAAAAGATGCAGGAGATAAAAAAGCTAGTGAGTTATTAGATAAATATTTTTATTATGTATCTATTGGGATTGCAAACTTAATTAATATTTTACAACCAGAATATATAATTTTAGGCGGAGCTATGAGTGCACAAAAGGAAAAATTGATAGAACCAATTACGCATTATGTAAAACAACAAACGTTAAAAGGATTAGAGCTTGAAACCCAAATAAAAGTAGCAACTTTAGGAAACAGTGCAGGGATTATAGGAGCAGCTTTATTAGGGACTACGCTGCAAAGGTGAAAAAATGACAGATAATTTAGAAGTACATGTGAAATTGAAATTTAATGATATACTAAGGTATAATTTATATATAGGGTACAGAGGATTATTTAGAAAACTTACTGTAATAATAGGTATAGTCATTTGGGGATACCTTATATATAAATTTAGCGGAAGTGAAGTGGGCGTGCTTGATTTTATATCAAATAATATTATATTATTAATTGTTGCATTTATAACTACATTTAGCAGGATAATTAAAATATATCAAATAACTTTGCAACAAATGCAGTCTGCAGTTGCAACTTCAGCTAAATATATTTTTGATGCGGAAAAAATATATCTACAACTAGGACAAATAAGCGATACAATAGATTGGCAGACGTATATACAAGTGATAGAAACAAAGAATGACTTTAGATTTTTTGTAGATGATGTACAAGCACAAATTATACCAAAGCATGCATTAAAAGAAGAGCAAATACCCACTTTAAGAGCACTTATAAAAACTGCCACAACTAGATACACTTTAAAAGGATAAACACACATGAAAAAGCTTTGTCACATATCTACAACAAATAAATTTATGAATTGGTTTAAAAATGATTGGGATTTGGTTAGGGAATTTTTGTATAAAAATGAGTTAGATGCAATTGAGTTAGGTCTAACTATGGATTACCCTATAGAAAAAATACCTAAAGATTTGGTACATGGGGTGCATCTAAGCTTTTACCCTATGTGGATTGATTATTACAAAGGAGATTACAAAAAGGTAGCGGAATTAGGCATAGATATAAAAAAATATTACCATGGAATGAGTTTAGTTGAGTCATATAAAAAGCAATTTGAACGAGCAAAATGTTTGGCCGCTGAATATATGGTATTTCATGTATGTCATATAACCCCTATGCATTCGTTTGATTATAATTTTGATTATACTAATAAAGAAGTAATTGAAACGACTGTGCAATTAGTTAACGCAGTATTTACAGGAGATGGCCCTAAGTTGTTATTTGAAAATTTATGGTGGCCAGGGCTGACTTTTTTAGACAAACAACAGAGTGCGATGTTATTAGAAGAGACTAGTTATAAATCTACCGGATTTGTATTGGATGTTTCGCATTTAATTTTAACTAATAAAAAAATAGCTACAGAAAAAGATGCCTATAACTATATTAAGCAGGTAGTTCAAAATTTGGGTATGTTAAAAGATAAAATAGAAGTAGTTCATCTAAATAAGACTTTGCCTGATTATTATTTTAAGCAAAATTTTGAGTATAAATTGGAAAGGTACGTTAAAGAAACTGACCCAATACGAAAACAAGCTATTTTAATGGATCATATAAAACATATGGACCCGCATGTACCGTTTGATAATCCATATGCAAAAGAAATAATACAATGCATCAATCCGGATGTTTGTGTGTATGAAACAAGCCCAACCACCATAAATGAATTTAATTACTATATAAAGCAACAACATAAGGCACTTGCAAATAAAACAAAAAAACTAACCCTGTAAAAGTTTAGGAAGGGTTATTTTTTTCTATCTTCTCAACGTATACAAATAATCCTTCGATACCTGTAACCGTAACAACATGGCCTTTATTAAATTCGTCTTGCATTAAGCTTTTTGCATACCATGTATCGCCGTTTAGCTTAACTAGTCCAACATCATTAAAAGAGTTAAATGCTTTAGTTATAATTGCTTTTCTTCCAACCAGGTCATGTAGTTGAATTTCTTTAGCTTTTCTAAAAAAAGTTTTCTTTTTGACTTTAACTACATAAAAACTACATAGACTGCAACTTATAATAAAGATAATTAAGTGAGTGGTGTACGCAGCAGTAATTAAAGATGTAATACCAGTATTTATGCACGATATCAATAATATGAAAAAAATATTATCTTTATATTTTAAGTATACTAAAAACAATAATATAGTAATAACAAACCAAAAAATAACCATAACTTCTCCTTTCTATGATATAGAGCTTATTAATATAACTTAACAGAGTTGTAATATACTCATTATAATATTAAATTAGACAAAGGTAAATATATTTAGGCGAAAAAGTTCTAATAATATAAGCTTGTATCATACTGTTAATATAGCAGTTACATACCAATATTATAAAAGGAGAAGTTGATTATGGAAAAAAGATATTATTTTGATTTGAACATGTTTATAACACAACGAAAAATTTTTCTGATTTTAATTTTAATTACTAGTCTTTTAGGCACAATATATGCAGTATGGACTAGAGATAATGCAACACTTTTTTATACTATAAATCAATTTATTACAACGCCAAATTCATCACAAACATTATTTGGAGTGTTTAAACAATCTATTATAACATATAGTACTAGTGCCACTTTAATATTTATAGGGAGTGCAAATAAGAACTTATTGCCAATTGCGACGCTGAGCTTTATGTATACTATATTTTCATATTCATTTACATTTGCGTGTTTTATAATGCTATATGGGATGAAAGGAATTATTGTAATTATACTTTTAATGGGAGTATCAAGCGTTGTTATTATAGGAACATATATAGAACTATTTTACCAAGGAGCAAAATTTGGTGTATTAATGCAAACAAGGTACTTTAGGACATATTTAAACTGGTATTTAGCAGCTATTATGGTAATTTTTGGAATAAGTATATTTGAGGCAATATTTCAGCCGTTAATGCAAATACTAATATCTAAAATAATTTAATGCTATATATTAGAAAAAAAGTAAATTAGTTCCAATTGCATATGACAGCAAAGTGAGTTAAATCTATATTGTAAATATCGAAAAATAGGGAATGGGGGGGTAGAGACGCAATAGTAATAATAACTTTGTTTCTACGCTCTCTTTATATTAGAATTTTTTAATAGATAATTTTGTATTATATTTAAAAATATTAATTAGATGTAAAAAAAAGATTGCTTTACAGCTAAAAAAGGTATACAATAATTATCATATAGCTAAGGACAAAAACATAATATACGATAAAATGATATTGAAATACAAAAAATCTCAAAAATAGGTAATATTTTTATAGAAAGGAGAATATAAATATGTTTCACACGTTAGATGTATTAACTAAGGCATTAGATGCATCAATGCTGAGATATAACCATTTAACAAATAATATTGCAAATGTTGATACAGTAGGATATAAAAGAATAGACGTAGAATTTGGGAATGTACTAGAAACTCAGATAAGAAATAACAAAGGGACTAGTGGAGTAAATCCAAATAATTTAACTCCGATAGTGTACTATGATGCAGCAGACACCGCTATGAGATATGACGGTAATAATGTAGATATAGATCGAGAAATGTCAGAATTAAGTCAAGAAAAGACTAGATATGATGTGCTTATACAAAGAGCACAAGCTCAAGCTACTAAATACCAAAATATTTTTCAAACTCTACAATAAAATAAAACGTCTACTTTAATGCATAAAATAGGCTCTGATTGCAAAGAATTACCAGTATAGAACATGGGATAGATACTAAAAATATACGGGCTCACGAAGTTAATCAAACCAAAACACATGAAAGGAGAAAATAAAAGATGTCGTTTTTTACCGGAATGGATATTGCAACGAGCGGTATGACTGCTCAAAGACTTAGGCTAGATATAATCACTCAAAATTTAGCAAATGTTAATACAACACGAACACCAGAAGGAGGAGCTTATCAACGAAAGACGGTGCTTTTTGAAAGTGTGCCTATGCAAAACAGCTTTGAGGCTATGTTAACTGGCGCAATAAATCGCAAATATAATACGCAAGGAGTACAAATTAGTGAGATTGTAGCAGATGAGTCTCCTATGCCTGTTATTTATGACCCCACTCACCCCGATGCAGATGCAGATGGATATGTTACGTTGCCAAACGTAGATTTGGTAACAGAAATGGTAAATATGATTTCTGCTAGTAGATCATATGAGGCTAATGTAACTGCATTTAACAATTTAAAAGCTATGAATAATAAAGCTTTAGAACTAGGACAATAGGAGAGGGGATTTAGATGATAGACAATATTAACCTATTAGGATATATACCAAAAGATGCACTTAATACTATAACAAATAATCCTGTAGACGATAGTGTATTTGAGATGTCTTTAGATGCTGCTATAAATCTGTTAAATACGACGCAAACGGCAGAAAATTTAACTACAGCTTTAACATATGATTTTATGACTGGTAAAGATGATAACATACACAATCTTATGATTGCGAGTCAAAAATCAAGCACTTTACTTAGCTTTACGATGCAAGTTAGAAACCAACTTATGACAGCTTACAATGACATTATTAAGTTGCCTGTATAAAATAACCTGCGCACAAAATAATAAAAACGGGGTGTACCATGCGTGAGACTATTACACAGGCATCTAACCAAATAACTGAAAAATGGACAGAACTTCCTAGGAAACGTAAAATTCAATTAAGCGTAGGAGTATTAGCGATAATTATTGCACTTGGGATTACAATATTTATGCTAACTCGACCGGAGAAAGCAATTTTGTACAGTAAGCTAGACATGGAAGCGGTTAGCCAGATAACAGAGGTTTTAGATGCCGAAAAAATAACCTATGAATTACTAGATAACGGACAAACTATACAATTAAATGAAACTGATATAAATAGAGCGAAAATCGCTTTAACTAGAGAAAATGTTCCGAAAGGCAACTATACTTTTGATGATGCAATAACAAATTCGCTTTCTACAACAGAAGCGGAAAAGCGTACTAAGTTAATATACTTAGCTCAAGTAGACCTTGAAAATATATTATCAGGGATGACAGATATAAGAAGTGCCACAGTGCAACTGAATATACCAGAAGAGAAAAATTCATTCTTAGCCTCAAAGGTGGCAAGTTCGGCGAGTGTGGTGCTTAATTTGCAAAATGAATTAAGCAAATCGCAGATAAATGGTATTGCAAATTTAATTGCAAATTCTGTAGAAAACCTTAGTACAGAAAATATTACTATATTAGATGCTAATAGTAATGTTTTATTTAACGGCAGTACTAGCCAAAGTGGATTTGGGGCTGATGACCAGCAAAGTCTTAAGTTATTAGTAGAAGAAAATACTAAAAATAAGATTATTACATTGTTATCACCGATATATGATGAAATAACTATAAGCCCAAATTTGGTTTTAAACTTTGATCAAAATCAACACACGACAAAAACATATACATCGCCCGTGCAAGATTCGGCAACAGGACTTATTTCTCAAGAACATACAACGGCTGCGGATGGGACCAATATTACAGGTGGCGGTGCCACCCCAGGGCTTGATGCAAATCAAGATGTACAAGGATATGTGGCAGGAGACGTTGGAACAGGAGAATATTCAACAGGCACAGAAGATATATATTATTTGCATAACGAGATGATATCAAACCACGTAACTAATGTAGGAGAGATTGATTATGCACGGTCATCTCTTGCTGTGAACGTAGTTTCATACAGAATATATGACCAAACTTTGATAGAAGATACGCTACCAGACGGAATGAGCTGGGAACAATATAAAGCGGATATAGAAACAAATATTCCGATACTTATTGAGGATACAACGATAGAGGCTATACAAAAAGGGACAGGTATAGCGGATATAGTTGTATTGGGATATGAAAAACCAGTATTTATTGATGAAGAACCATTTGAAATAGACTTTATGTCATTTATTCCTTATATATTATTATTAGCATTAGGAATAATTATAGTAATTGCAGTAATAAGATTTAGAAAGCCAGCAGAAGTAGTTGAGACTGAACCTGAACTACAAGTAGAGGAGATGTTACAAATCGTTAAAGAAGAAGTTGAAGAAGATGAGCTGGATGAATTACAAGACATTGAAGTGCGTGAGGCTCTTGAAACTAAGAAAAGAATTGAGAAGTTTATTGATGAAAAGCCGGACGCTGTTGCAAGATTGTTGCGTAACTGGTTAGACGAAGAATGGGGTGAGTAATTATGGAAATTGATGAAATATCAAGCCGGCAAAAAGCCGCAATGTTTTTAATCTCCATTGGACCTGAAAAATCAGCACAAATATTTAAACATCTTAAAGAAGAAGAGATAGAAGACTTAACTTTAGAAATAGCTAGTATAAAAACAGTTTCTTCTTCTATGAAAAGAGACGTATTGAAGGAATTTTATGAGATATGTATAGCTCAAGAGTATATAGCAGAAGGC
>MDSQ01000068.1_pt1 | contig 18095 bp, 11 predicted proteins | sample 1008251 | NCBI WGS metagenome assembly MDSQ01 (sample SAMN05526597, study PRJNA338239) | gut metagenome | isolation source: Hindgut content | host: Naso unicornis | place: Saudi Arabia: Red Sea | collected 2016-05
ACCAATCAACAAAAGGAACAACTCTTTAACCTAATAGAAGCCGGGGATAATCGTGCTAGAGAAGAATACATTTACGGGAACTTACGATTAGTATTAAGTGTAATACAACGCTTTAATAATAGGGGCGAACATGTAGATGATCTATTCCAAGTAGGGTGCATAGGACTCATAAAAGCCATTGATAATTTTGATGTGACGCAAAATGTGAAGTTTTCGACTTATGCCGTGCCTATGATTATTGGAGAAATAAGAAGATATTTAAGAGATAATAATGCAATTAGAGTGAGTAGGTCACTAAGAGATACTGCCTATAAAGCTCTGCAGGTAAAGGAAAAATTAACTAGGCAAAATGCCAAAGAGCCTACTATTGAAGAGATTGCACAGGTGCTTGAGATGGCAAGTGAGAATATAGTGTTTGCATTAGATGCGATACAAGACCCTATTTCCCTATTTGAGCCTGTTTACCATGACGAAAGTGATGCTTTATATATAATGGACCAAGTTAGTGACGATAAGAGTCATGATGATATTTGGCTTGAAAATATTGCCTTGAAAGAAGCAATGAAGCGGTTGAATGATAGAGAAAAACACATACTAACGTTGCGTTTTTTTGCTGGTAAAACCCAGATGGAAGTTGCGGATGAGATTGGTATTTCGCAAGCTCAGGTGTCTAGGTTGGAAAAAACTGCTCTTAAACATATGAAAAAGTATATTTAGTATATTTGAGACAAGGCTAGAATATAGTAGTAATGTAAGGGGGAATTACTATGCGAATTGGTGATATGAAACATAAAGAGATTATTAATATCTTAGATGGTTCTAGACTTGGCTATATATGCGATGTTGAGATTGATTGGTCACAAGGGAAAGTAAAAACTTTAATTGTCCCAGGACCGGGTAAGGTTATGGGGCTGTTTGGTAGAGAATTGGAGTACATCATACCGTGGGAAAATATTCGCAAAATTGGTGAGGATACCATTTTGGTTGAACTTAATCCTGGGGAGCATTAGGGAAAGTGGTCAGTTACATATTTTAGTAATTGGCCCCTTTTTTTATGCTTCCCTTTTTTTATATCGAAAATACTTTTACCACTTATGTAGTTTAAACTTAGCTATATAAAATAATTTTCAGGGTCTAGGGACTGAGTCCCTTGGAGGGGTTTCACCCCTCCTCCCCAATTATAATGATATAATTAATGACTTTTACCACTTATGTGGTATTTTTTTATGCAAAAAAATCATGGTCTAATGAGCGGTATTGTATTGCTTTTGATACATGTATATCGGATATGTCATCACAGTCAGCTATGTCAGCTATTGTTCTAGATAGCTTTAATATTTTGTGGTAACTTCTGGCGCTGCTTTTTGATGAGTCAAGCCACTGTTTTAATAGTGTGTTTGCAGACTGTGATAGGTTACAGTATATGTTGATGTCATTGACAGTCATATGAGCGTTATAGAAGTTTGGTCTGTCTTTAAATCTATGTGCTTGTCTATCTAGAGCTACTTTAGTTAGTTCTACCATTTTAGAAGTTGAAAGTGAGGATTTTTGTGTCATGGAGTTAAAGTCTATAGGTTCGGTTTCAACATGTAGGTCTATTCTATCTAACAATGGTCCAGATAGTTTGTGTAAATATTTTTTTACTACTGGTAAACTGCATGTGCATCTATCACGGTCGGGGTAGTAGCCACATGGACAAGGATTTGTGGATGCTATTAGTAAGAAATCAGCAGGGTATGTTACATTTTGGTTAGCACGGGAAATGGTTATGTCGCGGGATTCTAGAGGTTGTCGTAGTACTTCTAATGTTTTTTTGCTAAATTCTAATAGTTCATCTAAAAATAGTATGCCTAGATGGGCTAAGCTGATTTCACCAGGTTTAGGATTTTGTCCGCCACCACATAATGCTTGAGCAGTGATTGTATGATGGGGGGTTCTAAATGGTCTAGTGGTCATAAGTTCGTTTTCAGCGAGTAAATCCGCTAGGCTATAAATTTGGGTTAAATTTATTATTTGTTCAAACGTTAGTTGTTGGAATAGCGAAGGAAAGCTTTTTGAAAGCATGGTTTTTCCAGAGCCAGGAGGACCTATGAATAATAAATTATGATAGCCACTTGCAGCGACTACTAAGGCACCTTTGGCGAATTCTTGGCCATAGATATCTTGGAAATCAGTGTATATAGAGTTATTTTCGCTTAATTGATATGAACACGTGTTCATTTCTAGCTTATCTTCTGTACCGTTTAAAAAGTATATTACGTCTTTTAAGTTAGATGCATATAATATTTTTGATGAGTTTAAACAATTCATTTGAGTTTTACTGCTCATAGGAACGATAAAATAACAGTTTTTTAAAGCTTCCATTTGGGTGAGTGCACAAATGATAGGGAATAGCTGCTTTGAGGAACGCAAAGTGCCATCTAGCGCTAATTCTCCAAACAATAAATATTTGTTTATGTTGTTATTGTTTACCATTTTATTGCAGCATAATATTGCTATTGCTATGGGTAAATCGTATAACGAGCCTTCTTTACGGATGCTAGCAGGAGCTAGGTTTACAGTTATACGACTAATTGGGAATTGGTAGCCACTATTTTTTATGGCACTACGCACCCTGTCTTTTGATTCTTTAACAGCTGAGTCTGGAAGGCCAACTATATCGAATGCAGGAAGGCCTGAGTTTAAATCTACTTCAACTTCTATTTCCATGGGTTTTAAGCCTTTTAAGGCATAACTAGTTAATTTACAAAACATGGAGAAATCCTTTCTTATGATTATTTATTACATCTTTCCCTTTTTTCTACATATTATTCATTTTTTATCCATTTTATTTTTAATTGTAGCTATAGTTTATTTAAGTAGTTATTTAAGTATTTATTTAAGCACTTTTTTAATAAATTTAGTTTGAAATAATAAAAAGACGGTTATATTTAAACTAAGAATATGAATGAGGTGTCGGAATGGATAAAGTTTACAGTATTTGGTTTAATTGTTTAGGTATAAATGAAAGGGTCAAATTCAAATTATATAATAGGGTTGAAAGCTATAAAGAAATTTATAGTTTAACCAAAGTGGGTTGCCTGGATTATGGGTTAAATGAGGGTCAGGCATTTAAGTTGGTGGATTATAAATCTAGCTTAGATGAAGCTAAATTCATTTTAGAACAATGCACCAAAAATAACATTGATGTTGTAGATATAGGTTCTGAAAATTATCCTAAGCCACTAAAATATATTGAAGACCCGCCTATTGTAATTTATGCCAAAGGTAAGATGAAGGATTTAAATGGTGTTAATATTGCTATTGTGGGGTCTAGAAAGTGTTCTGAGCAAGGTGCTGATTTTGCTAAGCTGTTTGCTAAAAAGCTAGGGCAGGAAGGGTTTACAATTGTTAGTGGTTTAGCTATGGGTATAGATGCACAGGCGCATAAGGGAGCTTTAGTTAATAAAACTATTGCAGTTATGGGTACTGGTGTTGATGTATGTTATCCTAAATGTAATATAGATATATATAGTAAAATTTTAGATAGAGGCTGTATTATTTCAGAGTACGCGCCTGGAACACAATCGCGACCTTATCATTTTCCAAAACGCAATAGGATTATAAGTGGCATATGCACAGCAGGTGTGTTTGTTGTTGAAGGTGGTAGTAATAGTGGGGCTTTGATTACAGCAAATAAAGCTTGGGAACAAAATAAAGTAATTTTTAGCATGCCACGCGATATTAATGTGCAATATAGTAAGGGTTCTAATGAGCTTATTAAGAATGGAGCTAAGGCTGTGACACACATTGATGATATAATAAATAGCCTATGTGGAGATGTTAAGAAAAAATTAATTCTAAAACCATATGATAAAAAAATTGAAAATTCTCTTGATAAATTTGAAACTTTAGTTTATGATTGTCTAAGTTGGGAAGCCATATCTAAAGAGCAGATACTAAGAGAAACTAATTTAGAAGAGGAAGAATTGGAGGTAGCAATAACTAAGCTGCTTGCCAATAAGATGATTGCACGAAGATTAGGCCATAGATATGTTAGAATATAGTAACATTAGGAGGTAGGAATGAATTTAGTAATTGTAGAATCCGCAGCTAAAGTGAATACAATTAGTAAATTTTTAGGTAAGAGTTATAAAGTAGAAGCTTCTATAGGACATGTGAGAGACTTGCCTAAAAGTCAGCTAGGTGTAGATGTTGATAATAATTATGAACCAAAATATATAACTATTAGAGGAAAAGGAGATTTGCTTCAGAAGTTACGTAAGGAAGCGAAGAATGCTAAGTGTGTGTATTTAGCAACTGACCCGGATAGAGAAGGTGAGGCTATTTCTTGGCATTTATACCATGCCCTTAAGTTGGAGGGTAAAGTAGTAAAAAGGATTACGTTTAATGAGATTACACAGTCTGCTGTTACAGAGGCTATTAAGCATCCGCGTGATATTAATACAAACCTTGTTGATGCACAGCAAGCTAGGCGTATATTAGATAGATTAGTTGGATATAAGATAAGCCCTATTTTGTGGAAAAAGATTAGAAAAGGCCTTAGCGCAGGACGGGTTCAATCTGTTACGCTTAGGCTTGTTTGTGATAGGGAAAAAGAGATTACAGAGTTTATTGAGCAGGAGTATTGGTCTGTAGAAACTTTGTTTAAGATGGGTAAGACTAAAGGGTTTGAGGCTAAGCTTGATACTAGGAATGCCGAGATTCGTAATGAGAAGGAAGCGACTGATATAGTTAGTGAGTGTAAGGAAGGTAAGTTTGTTGTTAAGGAGTGTAAGACTAGCGAGAGAGTAAAGAATACTGCGTTGCCATTTACTACGAGTACAATGCAACAAGAGGCGGCTAAGCACTTGGGTTTTTCTACGCAAAAGACTATGAATGTTGCACAGCAGTTGTATGAGGGTATAAAGACTGATGAGGCTGAAGCGGGGTTAGTGACGTATATTCGTACTGATTCGGTTAGAGTGGCAGATAGTGCTAAATTGGCCGCAGCAGAGTATATTAATAAGACTTATGGTAAAGAATATTTGCAACCTAAGACTAAAACTAAGTCTAAACAATCTAATATACAGGATGCTCATGAGGCGATACGTCCTACTTATATAGATAGAACGCCACAAGAGTTAAAGGAATTTTTGTCTAAAGACCAATATAAGTTATACAACTTGATTTGGAATAGGTTTGTGGCTAGCCAGATGGCACCAGCAGTATTTGATACACATTCTATAAAAATTATGAATGGGAAGTATTTATTTAGAGCAAGCTACTCTAAGGAGAAGTTTGATGGGTTTCAAAAGGTATATAGTATAGATAGTGATAAAAAGCAGACTAAGGCAATTGATGTGAAGGAGGGTGAGGAGTTAACGCTGCTACAAATTACTCCAAACCAACATTTTACTCAACCACCAGGAAGGTTTTCTGAGGCTTCTATTGTTAAGGCTTTGGAAGAAAATGGGGTAGGTAGGCCTAGTACATATGCTCCTACTATTACTACGTTGTTAGCACGAGGATATGTTACTAAAGAAAATAAGATTATATACCCCACAGACTTAGGTGATATTGTTAATGATATTATGATTGACTATTTTCAAGAGATTGTAAATGTTGAGTTTACTGCGCAGCTTGAGAGAATTTTGGATGAGATTGCTTCTGGGAATATTGAGTGGCAAGAGATTATTAAGGCTTTTTATCCACATTTTAATGATACTGTAATTAGAGCTGAGGAAGAAATTCAAGATATTGATATGACAGAAGTTACGGATATACCTTGTGAGGTGTGTGGCTCTAAGCTGGTTGTTAAGTATGGTAAGTATGGTAAGTTTTTAGGCTGTCCAAATTTTCCAGACTGCCGGTTTACTAAGCCATGGTATGAAGAGATTGGTGTTAAGTGTCCTCTATGTGGTGGGGAGATAATCCTTAAGAAGAGTAAGAAGGGCCGGATATACTACGGTTGTGAAAATAATGCACAAGAGCAATGTGAGTTTATGTCTTGGCAAAGACCTACGGGAGATAAATGCCCAACTTGTGGTGATGTGCTTATTGAAAAGGGGTCAGCTAAGAAGATAGTGTGTAAGAATAATTTGTGCAATTATGGTAAGGAAAATAAAGAGACGGCTAAAAACACTGTAGAGGCAGAAAATACAAACAATTGAAAATTAACTCAAATTTAACATAAAGTGTTGAGTTTACATTTTATTTGTGATATTATGGCTTTATGGAACTTGAAAAGGAGGATTTAAATGTCAGTTGAATTGCTACAAAAGATGAGAAAAGTCAACAGGCTGTTGCAACGTATCGGTTCTGATAGAGTCATTTTTTCAGAGATTTGCGAAGTAATAAGTGATGTATTATATTCAAATACTGTTGTGTTAAGTGCTAAAGGCAAAGTACTTGGTATAAATACACTTTTTATAAACGATTTAATAAATCAAGAGCAATATGTTGGATATGCCATTAACGACCAGCTCATTTCGATAATGGATATTAAAGAGAATATGTCTATGGAGGTTGTTTTTTCTGATGCTGCTAATAGCGCAGGCTATATTGGGACTATAATTCCAATAGTAGCTGGAGGACAGAGGCTAGGCACATTTATTATTTATAAAGAGAAAAGCCAAGGCATATATACTACAGATGATTTTATATTAGCAGAATATGGTTCTACTATAGTGGCTGTTGAGATGTTAACTTCTCTTAAGGAAGAGGTTGAGGAGGAGACTAGACGATTAGCTATAGTAAAATCCGCGATTGGAACGTTATCTTATTCGGAATTAGAAGCTATATTCCATATATTTGAAAAATTAGACGGCCTAGAAGGTTTGCTGGTGGCAAGTAAAATTGCCGATAAGGTGGGCATAACTAGGTCGGTAATTGTTAATGCATTGAGAAAGTTTGAAAGTGCAGGAGTAATAGAATCTCGTTCGCTTGGTATGAAGGGTACTTATATTAAGGTGCTTAATCCTTCTTTAATAGACGAGTTGAATTTGATGCGTAAATAAAAAGAGACTTTGTATAAAGTCTCTTTTTTATTGTGCATTTATTTTTGTTGTGTTTTTATTGTGCATTTATTTTTGTTGTGTTTTTATTGTGCATTTATTTCTGATAGCAAATTTGTACAAAATTTGTGTGTAGTTAAACTATTGTATAAATATTTAATTATATATTTTGTAGATTTGTATATTTATCAACTTAAAAATATGATACTTGTATACAAATATTTATGTAAATTTATGTTAAAAAGGTAGAATATGTAATTTATACAAAATAGACCTTGTGTATTAGCAAATTTGTTGGTATAATTTGTATTGAAGTTGGACATATTTATGAAGCAAACAAATTTTAGAATAAAAATTTAGGTTAAAACGGAGGTATTTGAGTTGACAGTTTCGGAAAAAATAGGAGCAATAGGCGTTGTACCAGTTATAAAATTTGACAGTGTGGAACATGCTGTGCCTTTAGCAAAAGCGTTAGTAGACGGGGGAATTCCTTGTGCAGAAGTAACGTTTAGAACAGCACATGCAAAAGAAGCTATGAGGCTTATGAAAGAAGCGTATCCACAATTAGTTGTAGGAGCGGGAACTGTAACTACTACTGCACAAGTTGATGATGCATTAGAAGTAGGAGCAGAGTTTTTAGTAAGTCCAGGACTTAATCCAAACATTGTTAAGTATGCACAATCAAAAGGCGTGCCAATGTATCCAGGTGTTGCAAATGCATCTGATATTGAAGCGGCGTTAGAGTTAGGTTTAACTGATGTTAAGTTTTTCCCTGCTGAAGTAAACGGCGGACTTAATGCTATTAAAAACCTTGCAGCACCATATGTAAATATGAGATTTATGCCTACTGGTGGTATTAATGAAAAAAACATTGGTGAATATCTAAAGTATGATAAAATCATCGCTTGTGGTGGTACGTTTATGGTGCCACAAAACTTATTAGATGAAGGTAAATTTGATGAGATAGCGCTACTTTGTAAAAAAGCGATTACAGCAGCATTTGGAATTAAGCTTAAACATGTAGGAATTAACGCACAAAACGTTGATGAAGCTAGAGGTATTGCACAAGAGTTTTCTAAGCCATTTATGTGTGGAACTAGAGAAGGTAATACGTCTTGTTTTGCTGGTGATTATGTGGAAGTTATGAAAGAGCCATATTATGGAGCGAATGGACATATTGGTATCGGAGTAAACAATGTAAAACGTGCTAAAGCTTATTACGATTTAATGGGATATGAGTTCCATCCAGAAAGTATTAAGGAAAAAGATGGCAAAATGGTTACAGCGTATTTTAAAGATGAAATTGGTGGATTTGCATACCACTTAGTTCAAAATTAATTATTATATTTTAAGGAGAATGAAAATGAAAAAAGTAGTAACATTTGGAGAAATCATGTTAAGATTAGCACCACCATTATACACTAGGTTTTTACAAACTGATGAGTATACAGCTCTTTACGGCGGAGGAGAAGCGAATGTTGCAGTATCTTTAGCTAACTATGGATATAATACAGCGTTTGTAAGTAAACTTCCTAATCATGAGATTGGTCAAGCAGGAGTTAATGCTTTAAGCAGATATGGCGTTAGTACACAACATATTGCAAGAGGCGGAGAAAGAGTTGGAATTTATTATTTAGAGAAAGGTGCATCACAAAGACCTTCTAAAGTAATTTATGATAGAGCTTATTCTTCAATTTCTCAAGCTAGAAGAGAAGATTTTGATTGGAACGCTATTTTAGATGGAGCTGACTTTTTCCACTTTACAGGGATTACTCCAGCGCTTAAAAATGAGCTTCCACAAATTTGTGAAGATGCGCTTAAAGTTTGTAAAGAAAAAGGTATCATAGTTTCTTGTGACCTTAACTATAGAAAAAATCTATGGTCTAAAGCAGAAGCAGGAGAAACTATGGCTAAACTTATGCCTTATGTTAATATCTGTATAGCTAACGAAGAAGATGCAGCGGATGTATTTGGTATTCATGCATCAAACACTGATGTAACTACAGGTACAATTAATCATGATGGATATATTGATGTAGCTAAACAACTTGTAGATAGATTTGGATTTGACAAAGTAGCGATTACTTTAAGAGAGTCTATTTCTGCAAGTGATAACAACTGGGCTGCTATGCTTTACGATGGGCAAAGCGGAGATGTTGTGTTCTCTAAAAAATATCCAGTTCGTATTGTAGATAGAGTTGGTGGAGGAGATAGCTTTGGAGCAGGTCTTATTTATGCTACTCTTCAAGATATGTCACTTCAAGATACAATTGAGTTTGCAGTAGCAGCTAGTTGTTTAAAACATACTATTGAAGGAGACTTTAACCTTGTAACTGTTGATGAAGTTAAAAAACTTGCTCAAGGTGACGGTTCTGGACGTGTACAAAGATAATTTTTATAAGGCTGTATCTTAATGATATGGCCTTTTTTTTATAGTAATAAAAAAGACTGTATCTGAGCGGGATACAGTCTTTTCGTGTTATGGGGTAGTTCGTTGTTTTGCTTTATGTCTTGAATATCTAGTGAACAAGTTGATATTAGAACAAATTGATATTAGAACAAGTTGATATTAGAACAAGTTGATATTAGAACAAGTTGATATTAGAACAAGTTGATATTAGAATAAGTTAAGTGTCGGTTACATTTTTTTATTAGAACAAGTTAAGTGTCAGTTAAATTTTTTTATTAGAACAAGTTAAGTATCTGCTATATTTTTAAATAGAACACGTGTTGGTTACATAATTTTGAAATTAGTAATATCGATAATATATGTAGCAAGATTGACTTTAAAAAGTCAACCTTACAAAAGACCTACTGTCTATCCGATTTACCTAATTCGATAAACTCTTCAACAGTGATACCAAGCTCTTCAGCTTTTAGCGCTACATCTTCCTCGCTAGGACGGTGTCCTGCTCTATGACCTTCTGGTCTCTCGCCATCTGGAAGCTCTGGTCTTTCGCCGTCTTCAAGTCGCTCTGGTCTTTCGCCATCTGGAAGCTCTGGTCTCTCGCCGTCTTCTGGTCTTTCAGGTCTCTGTGGTCTTTCACCATCTGGAAGCTCTGGTCTCTCGCCATCTTGTGGTCTTTCAGTTTCCATAAGTTCCAAAAGTTCGTCTATAGTAATACCAAGTTCTTCAGCTTTTTGAGCTAAGGCTTCTTCGCTAGGTGCACCTCTATGGCCACGGCCTTCTCCAGCCGTAAATTCAGGTCTTTCTCCACCCTCAGGTCTAGTCTCCGTTGCGAATACAGTACCATAACTTAATATAGTTGTAGCTGCTAAAACTCCTGCTAGTAATTTTTTCATAATAAAATCCATCCTTTCGTTTGCATACAATAATTAACAATTCATTAGCTTAAATCCAATTATTTACAATTAAATCCAATAAATTTGTATTTTTAAGTTGAATTGCTAATTTGTATTTCCAAAAATTCCCTAAAATATAACAATATTATTATAGCCATCTATAACGGCTTATTATGCTTAAAACTATGTGAGTCATTGTTTGTGTCGTTTGTAATCATAGTATAGCAAAAATATATGTCATTTCAATGGTGAAAATGTGGCAAGTTTGTGGCAGATTTTAAGATATATAACTTTTTTGGTATCGTTGTTTATTTGTTCCAAATATTGGTAATAATTTCAGTAAACGAGTATTTTAATATAAACATGTGGTTTAAAATACTTTAAGTAACTTTGGAGGATACATGGAAAATAAATTGAAAGATATAGCTATGCAGCTACCTACAATAGATTACTCGCATATTTTACTTGAACTTAAAAATTATTTACCTACCTTGAATATTGTTTATTCAGATAACTATATCAATTTTAATAACATAAGCAAAATAGCTGTGGACATTGCAGATAAGTTGAATGCGCATAAATTAACTAGTTTATTGAATATTAACAAAAAGCCTTATCATATAACTTTAAATCATAAGATGGAAGAGGAGTTTAATGAGCATATTAAGCAAATTGATAATCTTTTAGAGGTGCAATCACCCGCTATTAATCAGTTAAGTTCTTTAAATTCAGTTAGAGGCGCACAAGTTAATAAGAATATAAATTTTGGAATAACATATCCGTTTGGCGATAAAGATTTGGTGCGCCGCGAGATGTCATTTGAAGGTGATGGACAAGAGAGGTTAAGAATTGATGAATTAGGCATTGTACTTGATTTAAAAGAAATTGAAACGCAGTTTAAGGGAAATATTATTCAGAAGTTAACGGATAAATGTGAAGATGAAGAGCTGTTGCTAAATAAAATCGAAAGTGTAAATCAAGGCCGGCTTAATGTGCAAGCAGTTATAAATCTAATTAATAATGAGTCGTTAGCGCGGATTAAACGAACTGGTGCTTATTTATATCTGGATTATATTCTTAGCAATTATAAGGATAAGAAAAATTATGCATATAGAATAGCGGTTAATTACGTTAAGAGATTTGAACAGCTAGATGCATATTTAAATAAGTTGACTACATTGCCTGAGTCTAAGTCATTAGTATACATTGGGGCCAATTCATATAATATATGCGATATACTATCAGATGGTCAAGCTTTTAATGCATTACCGTTTATAGGTCAAGCTGATGGTGTGTTATTAGAAGATAAAAGTCCAGATATTAAGACTTTTAAGATTGCGCTTAGAATGAAGTTAAATGGCGCTGTTCAAACTGCTAATTTCAATTCGTCTTTAGAATATCAGCTAAATATGATAAATGATTCGCAAAATGGGGATGTAAAAAGATTACGCGCGTTTTTTTTATTAATGTTTATGTTAACTAGTTTAGATAATGATAACTATGACCCAGCTTTAATGTGGGATAAGCTTAATGATAGAATAAAAAAAGACGGCCCCAATGGCTTTAATGCCAATGTAGCTAGGTTTGTGGACCATTGCAATAAAAAAAATATTCATAAAACTGCTGCTGATATGAAAAAGATATTTACCTTTTGTATTAAGCAAAAAGCGTCGGGTGTTGAAAAGCAGAGTTACGTTAGAAATCTTGTGTTGTATGATGGTATATTGGATGATGATTTAGATAGCGAGAGTTCGTTATTTAAGCAAGTTGAGTATAATAAACATTATTTAAAGTATATCGCGGTAACAGAAGAGCATTCACCATTAAATCTACTAAGTATACCGATTTCATTAGAAATTTATAGCAAAAGTTTATATGAAAAAGGCAGTCAGGAGTATACACAGCTTAAGTATGATACTACCGATTTAAAAGTTTTGCCAGTCGTGTTATATCCAGATTTTAAAGGAGGAGAAGATTTATGGAAAACGCTTGGTTCGACGTATCATATTCGTATTCCATATTCGCCGTGGTCGGATGATGTGCAATCGGAGAAGGGATATATATATACTATAGTGTATGTGACTTTAGTTTATGTAGCTCTTAATAAGCTGCTTAAAGGAATTTTGGACTTAAATCCTAAAAATTTATATATTGCTATTAGCCGTATGCATTCAACTAAACAGCAGGCTAAAGGGCCAGAAGTAGGTGAATACATTCGTGATATAGGTAAAATGTTAGAGCATATGTTATGCAATCACTATAGAGCTATGTCGCAAGGATTTGTATTTGATAGACCCGGCGCGCAGTACGCTTATCCAAATGCTATGTCATCTATGTATAGTAGGCTGCCTAAAAAATTTGTGCAATCAATTTCGTTTGAGTTAGATAAGATGGCCATAATCGTTGTCACAAGTCGAACATGTGATAATACATTTGATATGGATACGCAAATTAATTTGTTAGTTGGAGAAGTGATTTTATTTTATAAAGATAGAGCTGGCAATGCTGTGTGTGATTCGTGGAAAACGTTTGAAGATTATTATTGTATTGATGATTTATATAGTTCGCCAGTGATATTAGCTGATATTGTAACGGAGCTTTATGAACTCGGATTTTTAAAAATTTTATATGTAGCAAAGGCTCCGTATTCAAATACGATTAATATTACAAATAGAACCGAAAATATGTATTTTATGAATGCTGATGTAATTGAAATGATGATGACTAATAAACCGGGGCTTATGGTATATCCATTGTATTACGAGCGGTTCACTGCTGTTGATTATAAATCGTCTAAATCTTTAGAAGAGGCGTTGTATGTAAGTTCGACGCAAGATATAAATAAAAATTTGCCTGCAGTAGCTGGCGTATTAAATTTGTATTCTGGCCGTATGGTCGGTAGAGAAACGCACAGTAAGCATTATAGGAGCGTTATATTATATTCTACCTTATGTAATATTTATAATAATCCGCAGTTCAACCGCGCTGTTGAACATGGTTTAATTGATGATACGCCATTAAAAAAAGGGATTATGGAGTTTATTATATTGTTGCATTATACGCGCTATGAAGCTAATTCAAAGATAAGCATTAAAATTAATCCATACGCAAGGTTAATGGGAGATGACGGTGTGGCAACTAGAAGTGTATTAAAGTTTGAGATGAAAAAGGAGCATTTTAATATGCGATTTAATTGTTTAGCGTATCTTACCGCGATTAAGAAGGTGATGCAATGGACAAGTTAGGCTATATATTTGAGCTAGGATTTAATATAGGAATTGCATCGTGTTTTCAAGATAGACCAGATATTTTAGATATGCTTAAAAATAAAGCTTATGGGCGTGAAAGTATTTATTCTAAAATTGCTAATGGCGATGAGGTTATTAGAAAAAATATTGATTATCTTCTTTTTAAAGGTATGTTAAGTGGCCAAAACTTTTTTACCGAATGGATAAATGGTAGAGATTATAAGTTAGAATATTTTCAGGCTAATTTCTGCAATATGATTGATGATATATCGGTTGAGCGAGATTATTATAGAAGGTGTTTACAGTCTCAATTATCTATATCGTTAAGAGATGACGAAGTTAAAAGGTTATTTGAGCGCGGTCATATGTTTAGAGCTGATACTATTATTATGGTAACGATTGGATATAAGTATTACATTTGTGTAGTTGATAATGCGATAAGCTTAAAAAACGTAGTAGAGTACTCTGATATAAAACAAGTTAAAAACGTATTTGAAAAAAGTATATTTAAAAGAAAGATGAAAGGCAGTTTTAGCAATCTAGGCATTTCGTGTGCTAATAATACTGATATAAAAGTTGCGCTAAGAAACTATATAATTGGATTAGCTGCGACGGATAAACCTTTGTTTAAGATGATACAAGCAGGAAGTTACGCTTATAGCTTTGTGAATTTAATAAGCACTCTTGGTTCTTATGGCGCTAAAATTAAGGATATATGTGTTGTAGGTTATACTGATGAAGAGATTTGCAGCAGCAATGTATCTATGGAGCAGTTAGATATTTTAGAGACATGTTTTAAAACGTATAGAACGAGCGGTGCGGCATGTGGTAAATACAAAGAGAATAGGGAAGCGGTTTTTAGGAAAATCAAAAGTACATTTAAAAACTTTTTTAATATAGACCCCCAAACTTTAAATAATCTAATAAATTTGGGACCGGGAATCAATACAATTAATATAAACGAACAATTTACAGGATATCAAAATACTGCTGGTCAATTTAAATATGATAATCACATAGATACGTTTAGAAATGTGCATGCGATGCAGATTAAAAAATATATAGCTAACAAAGATATTCAGCTAATATTTTTAACTGGCAATGCTGGAATAGGTAAAACTACAGCTATAGTGGAATATTTAAAACAGCAGGAAGGATTTTTATTTGTATATTTAAGTCCTAGGTTGCAAGTAAATCAAGATATTGAGCATAAATTTGGTGAGTTTCACGGAGTGTGTTTAAGTGCTAATGGAACTGATGAAAGTAGTATTGATGGCGAGGATGTTAACGTTGTTAATTTTAGAGCTAAAGACACACAAAAATTTACGCGCGCAAAAGGGCCAATTAAGTTTTTGCATAGTGATAGAAAGATGGAACCTGAACTTGAGCGCACTAAGTTTAGCAAAGTTAATGATACTACGTTTTCTAAGGCTACGCAATATAAGCAAGGTGTGTTAAATAGGCTGGCGCAAGCAATAAATGTAGTTATTTCAGAAAACCTAACTAATAAAATAGTAGCCACTGGGTCAATTCAATCTTTAAAAGCTACTAGCAATGTTGATAGTACGGCTAGACATCTAATTAAAATATTCTCAAATATGTATAATGAAAAAACCAAAAGAGTGGATGAAGTAGAGTTTTATAAATTCGCTACCAATTACCCAAATGTAGTTTTAATGGTAGATGAAATTACTGGAGACGAAGGCGGAGTTGCATTTTTTAATGAGTTAATAGCAGTTATGTATAGAAAGATTTATAATAATTTGCCGCCACATTTAAAAGCGTTAGTGAATTTTAAAATTGTAGTAGCAGATGCTTCTATAACTAATGTGGATGTAATCAAGAAACATTTTAATGATATAGCTACTGATAGCGATAAAATTTATTTTTCAAAAAGTAAGATTGATGAAAGCTTTAGCGTAAATGAGTTTAAGTTTAAGCTAAAATATAATGCCGTAAGCATTAATACTAATTCCTTTCCAGCGCGTAATCTGCATATGAATTACAATTTGAGATTAAATTGTAAAAACGTTCAACATGCTAACGACATCTATTGTGACGAAGTTTTAAATATGACTAATCAAGCTATAGCTAATGAAGCGGTAAACTTAATTTTGGGTAATGTAAAACAAGTTATTATATATGTGCAAAATATAGAGCGGCTAAATATTATTAAAGATTTAGTGGTTAATTGTTATACAAAGCTTAATGGCCCGTTAGAAAAAAACTTAGATTGGGTTATGATTAACTCAACACTTTCAGCGACGGAGAGACAAGCAATTAGTCAGTATAAAGATAACGTAAAATTTGTGTTTATGACATCTTCAGCCAGTAGAGGTATTTCGTTTCCTAATACAACATGTATATTAGTTGATGTGCCTAAATTTAATTTAGAGCAAAATATAATGGAAATTTTGCAGTTAATTTATAGAGGTAGAGGAAATCATAACATTGATTTAAACGCCGATAAACATTTAAAGTTTTTTATTAATGAAGTAATAGCATACCAAGACACTATTGACAAATATAAAATTCAAGAAAAATTAATTAATATATTTACGCTATTAACACTAATTAAAGCTAGCATATTAACTAGAATTTACGGTAGCTGCCAAATTGCACACCAAGATATAGCGCTTATACCAGTTGGTGGTAAAGGAGTCTCAGGCAGTTCTGATATGCTAATTGAAAATTTTTCTTCCTTAATTAATACGTTAAAGCGAGAAAGTTATAAAGATGATTTAAAGTATTTGCATACTCTTAGAGAAAAGTTAATAAAAATTTTTAGTGGAATGACAATTGAAACTGCTGGAGAAATTTATAATATGCCAATGCCTGATATTAAAGAGCAGTTTTATAAACTTTGGGATAGAGGCATGATAATGTTATTAAACTTTAAACCGCTAATCAACCCTATTATAGTTGGGGATTTAATGGTATTTAAGCTAAAAAAGCAAGTAACGAGTTATTTAGATTTCCGCCTAGATACAACAGAACGTCTTGTTAGCGATGCAACCACTGTAAAACAGCTATTAAGGGAAGCGTATTTTAATGAAGATGCTCCTCTAGCTTTTAGGCAGCAGCTAATAACTGCTGGCCATACGCTTAACTATTTTGTAAAACACGCTAATGAGAGGTCGCTAAGCTTAAAAGATACAACTCAGTCAAATGATATTTACGTTGCAATGCCAATAGTGGCTATATTTGCATTTGACGAATTTGAACAATTTAGCGAAATAGCTGAAGCGAGGACGTGGAAACAAATTTTGCAAGATTACATTAAGGCGTATTATAGCGTATGCGATATGTTGCCCATTTCTCCTAATTATCAAGATGTGCCATTTATATTTTTTAGAAGCACAGCTCTTTCGAATATGCGAAACCGGATTTACAATAGCAACTATATATTTTGTTCTAGCGAGCTAAACTTATTAAATTTATTGCTATTACATTAAGATGCCCTAGGCGGTCATTAAAATTAGTGATAAAATTACTTATATTTCTTATATTTGGTAAAGAAGGTATGCGTTATGGATGAGAAAATTAATGTTATAGACAATAAAACTAATGAGCATAAAATTACCGTTATGGATGTAGTAGTTTTGGCGGGCGAAATATTGCTTCATAGTGGAGCTGAAATTTTTAGAGTGCAAGAGACTATGACTCGGATAGCGCGAGCTTATGGAGTAGAATCGTTTGATGTATATGTCTTATCAAATGGAATTTTTTTATCAATAAGCGAAAATAGGCAACATTATTCCACTGCAATAAAACCTATACCTTTATCTCCTGTCCATTTAGGCCGAGTAGCAGAGCTTAACAGCTTATCGCGCCAAATAGTTCAGGGAGAATATAGTTTAGAAGAAGCGTATGAAAAATTAAGTGCTGTTAAGGAAATTCCGTATAAAGCTAACTGGTATAGAGTGCTATGCTCAGCAGCAGGTAGCGGATGTTTTTGCTATTTATTAAGTGGCTCTGTAATTGATTCTATACCGTCGTTTTTAGCAGGCGGTTTGTTACAAATTTTTGTGCTTTGGTATAGGACAAAGGAGCCATCTAAAATTATGTTAAACGTTATTGCGAGTGCAATATCTAGCTTTTGTGGCTTAATGTTTTACCGCTTAGGATTAGGAGAAGACGTTAACACTATTATAAGCGCTTCTATAATTCCGTTAGTTCCAGGAGTTGCTGTTACTAACTCTGTTAGAGATTTTTTCAACAGCGACTATTTGTCGGGGATGATTAGAATGATGGACGCGCTTGCTATTGCATTTTCTATTGCAGTAGGAGTTGGCGGAACTCTTATGATGTGGAATCATTTTTTTGCATAAATCGCAGGTTGGATAAACAGGAGGTGCTTGTATGAGTAAGTTAATAGTTTCTTATTTTGCCACTATAGCATTTTCCGGTATGTTTAACGTACCGAAAGAACAATATCTGTTTTGTGGAATTTGCGGTAGCGTAGGTTGGTCCATTTATAAAATAATACAAAATGCAGGGTATAGCGTAGTTATTGCAGCATTTTTTGCAACATTGGTTTTAACGTTTG
>MDSQ01000069.1_pt1 | contig 18019 bp, 17 predicted proteins | sample 1008251 | NCBI WGS metagenome assembly MDSQ01 (sample SAMN05526597, study PRJNA338239) | gut metagenome | isolation source: Hindgut content | host: Naso unicornis | place: Saudi Arabia: Red Sea | collected 2016-05
GAAAAAACACCTTTTGACAAGGTATTTTTTCTAAAATTTATGAGGTTACTTACTCACGACTGAAGTCACGAGTTTGCGTAACCTGTTCAATCAAAGGGCGATTGAGCCCTTTTTATTATTATAGTTAGGGTGATTATGATGATATTAGGAGAAGTAGTTGGAAGAGTTGTTGCAACTAAAAAAGATGATAATTTGGTAGGGTATAAATTGTTAATGATACAGACTGTAGGTGAAAATAATGTGATTGTAGCAGGAGATAAGTTAGGTGCTGGAGTGGGTGAATATGTAATTGTAGCTTTACAATATGCAGATTTAATGGATGCGGTTGTAGTTGGAATTGTAGATGAAAAGCCGATGTTTAAGGAGATGAAATAGGTGAAAGTGATAATTGTTGGTGGAGTAGCTGCTGGTATGTCGGCTGCGGCTAAAATTAAAAGGTTGGATAAAACTGCTGAAGTAATAGTTTATGAACAGGGTGAGCATATATCTTATGGAGCATGTGGATTACCTTATTTTGTAGGTGGATTTAATGATGATTGCACTAAACTAATAGCGCGAAGTAAAAATGAATTTGAGAAGATGGGAATTATAGTTAAATTGCAGCATGAAGTACTTAGCATAAAAGTTGAAGATAAAAAGGTGTTGGTACATAACCATAAGAGCAGTGAAACAATAATAGAAAGTTATGATAAATTAATGGTAGCTACAGGTGCACATGTGGTGAAGCCAGATATTAAAGGAATAAATAGAGATGAAATTTGTTATTTAAAAACGTTAGAAGACGGCGTTAAACTAGAAGAAGTTGCTAAGCAAACTGATATTCAAAATGTAGTTGTTGTTGGTGGAGGTTATATAGGAATAGAAGTAGTAGATGCTTTGCTACATCTGGGCAAACATGTTACTTGTGTAGAGTTTTCCGCTAATATATTAACATCTTTTGATATAGAAATAAGTGAATTTGCTAAAGAGGCATTAATAGCAGCAGGTGTTAAGTTGCATTTAACTGAAAGAGTAGAGGAATTTCGGGATGCGCCAAAAGGTTGTATGGTAGTTACAGATAAAGGGAGTTATCAAGCTGATTTGGTGATTATGGCCGTAGGGATAAAACCAAATACGCAGTTTTTAGAAAATACAGGTATGCTAATGGCTGAAAATGGTGCAATAGTAGTTGATAGGCAAATGCGTACTTCTATACCTAATATATATTCGGCTGGAGATTGTGCGCAGGTGTATCATAGAGGAATGAAGGAAAATGTATATTTACCGTTAGGTACAGTAGCTAATAAATGTGGACGTATTGCAGGTGAAAATATATTGGGTGCTCATAAAAGTTTTGTAGGTGCATTAGGCTCTGCTGGAATTAAGGTATGTAATTTAGAATTTGGAAGAACTGGCCTTGGTGAAGCTGATGCTAAAAAGTTAGGATTAAATTATAAAACTGTAATTGTAGAAAGTTATGACCATCCGAAATATTATCCAAATGCAACAGTGATTAAAATAAAATTAGTGTATGAGACAGGTACTAAAAAGCTTTTAGGAGCACAAGCAGCAGGAGAAAAAGGAGCTGTTTTGCGCGTTGATATGTTTGCAATTGCTATTCATAATGGTATGACAACTGATGAACTCGGCATGACGGATTTAATATATGCACCACCTTTTGCAGGAGTTTGGGATGCTGTACACATTGCATGCAATTTAGCAAAGTAAGGTAAAAAAGGAGGTTGCAAGTATGTTCTTGCGGGATTTGTATGAAAAATAAATTGATGGATATTAGTAGCGCTGTAGAAATGATTAATGATGGTGACACTATAGGTATAGGTGGAAATGTTTTACATCGTGCTCCGATGGCATTAGTAAGAGAAATTGCAAGAGCTAGGAAAAAAGGATTACATGTTATAAAAACAGCAGGAGCTATGGATGTAGATTTACTTTGTGCTGCTAATAGTGTTAGTAGTGTATCAGCAGGATTTGTTAGTTATGAAAGTGAAATTGGTTTTTGTAACTTTTTTAGACAAGCGGTCCAAAATGGAACTGTTAAAGGTCATGAACATGCATGCTACACTATAATTTCAGCACTAAGAGCATCTGCATATGGAATACCATTTATGCCTGTTAAGGGATTGCAAGTAAGTGACTTAGTAGATGTTAATGATTACTTTACAAAAATTAAAGACCCTTTTTCAGATGAACAGATTAGCGTAGTTAAAGCAATTAGACCAGATGTAACTATAATTCATGTGCAAGAAGCGGATGTATATGGCAATGTAAAGTTTTATGGACCAATTTATGATGACTATACATTGGTTGCCGCTTCTAAAAAAGTTGTTATTTCAGCGGAAAAAATAGTAACATTTAATATAGAAAGTAAAGTTGACATCCCACATTTGATGGTAGATGCTGTGGTAGAAGTACAAAATGGTGCAGCTCCATGCTCATGTGCAACGTTATATGATATTGATATAAGTAGTATTAAAGCATTTAGGAGTGCTAACTTAGAAGATTACTTAAATAAGTATGAAAAATTAGATAGAAGGACGGTGGATAATGAGCAATAGGATAAGTGACATTATGGTGTGTGCAATGGCTAGATTAATTAAAAATGAAAATACAGTATTTCATGGAGTTTCTTCACATATGCCAATGATTGCTACAATGTTAGCAAAAGCAACCCATGCGCCGGATGCAGTACATCTTAATATACCTGGAGGAGTAGACCCACAAACACCTAATTTGCGTCATTACACAAGCGCAGGTAGCGAACTAACTGACAGCAGTATAGCTTCTATGCCTCTATCACAAATATTTGATTTATCTATGCGTGGAGGGCTAGATGTAGCATTTTTAAGTGGTGTACAGTTTGATAATAGAGGTAATGTAAACGCTTCAGTCATAGGAGATTATAATAAACCAAAAGTAAAAATGCCAGGTGGAGCTGGTAGTGCTGTATTAATTCCCACTGTAAAAACAGCTATAATTTGGAGAACAAAACATGATATACGGACTTTTGTAAAAAAGGTAGATTTTGTTACTACTAAAGGAAATGTAAAATATATAATAACTCCACTGTGCATATTTAAAATGTATGAAGGCGAACTAATACTAGATTTTATTCACCCTACATCTAATATTGATGAAATAGCTGCTAATACTGAATTTGATATACGCTATATTGATATAAAATATACTCCATTGCCTACATTAGCAGAAATGAATATACTAAATCAAATTGACCCTAATGATTACCGAAATATTGAATTCAAATAACCTTCTAAATTTAGAAGGTTATTTTTTATTATTTATATTAAATTAGGACATACTAAACCTATATTAATTTGATGGAAGGTGAGCATGTGAGAATTATAGTAATAGGAGCAGTTGCAGCAGGTACATCTGCGGCAGCTAAAGCGAGGCGTAACAATGATGCCGCTGAAATTGTTATATATGAAAAAGATTTATTCATTTCTTATGCAATATGTGGTATGCCATATTTTATCGGAGGAGAAGTTGAGGATATAGACGAACTTACACCAAGGGATGTGGAGTTTTTTAAGAAAAAACATAATATTGATGTATTTATTGGTCATGAAGTTATAGATGTAGATGTTGACCTTAAGACTGTAACTGTAAAAAATCTAACTACCCAAACTATTATAGTAGATAAATATGATAAGCTTGTATTTTCAACTGGAGCAACTGTGGCTAAACCAAATATAGAAGGATTAGATAAGCCCAATGTATTTTTCCTTAGAACTATTGCGAATGCTCAAGATATAAAACATTATATTAAGGTAAATAATCCAAAAAATGCAATTGTAGTAGGGTCTGGATTTGTTGGGTTTGAGATTATGGAGAACCTTATGCATTTAGGGGTAGATGTGACATTGCTGGATGCTGCAGATAAGCTTACTAAAAACTTGGATGCAGATATGGCAAAATATTTGGAGAAGATTTTACTTGGTAAAAATGTTAAAGTTCTTACTAGTCAACATATTACGCAAATTACTGACGAAGGAATTAAATTAGCCAATAATACTACTTTAGCAACTGACATGATTATTATGGCAACAGGAGTTCGTCCTAATGTGGATTTGGCTAAAAGTGTTGGTATAGTTATAGGAGAAATGGGCGGCATTAAAGTTGATAGGCATATGAAGACTAATATTGACGATGTATATGCATGTGGGGATTGTATTGAGACGTTTTCAAGAGTTACTGGGGGTGTTGTATATCAGGCTATGGCTACTGTGGCTAATAAAACTGGCCGTATAGCAGGAGATAATTTAACTGGTGGAACATCATTTTATGCTGGTGGTCTTGGTACTGGCATTTTTAAGTTATTTAACTACACTATTGCAAGTACTGGTATTAATGAGGCAGAAGCGATTTCACTGGGGTATGATATTCAAGTGTGCCATAATATAAAACCAAATAAACCTTTATATATGGATGGTAAGGAGATGGTTATTAAGGCTATTGCGGATAAAAAATTTGGTAGACTGCTAGGTGTGCAAATTATTGGACAAGATGGTGTAGATAAACGAATAGATGTATTTGCTACGCTAATTACGTATGAAGCTAAAGTTCAGGAAATCTTTGATATTGATTTAGCTTATGCGCCTCCTTTTTCAACTACAAAAGACCCTGTAATTTATACTGGAATGATTTTAGACAATGCCTTGAATAATGAATGCCCTTTAATACGTGCTGATGATATTCATAAACTCGGTGCAGAAGTTCAGATTGTGGATGTAAGAAGTAATAGCGATTACATTAATAAGGGACATGTGGAAGGTGCGATTAATATTCCTCATGCCAAGCTGAGGGATAATTTAGATAAACTTAATAAAGACAAGCCTGTTGTTGTGTATTGTAATAAAGGGGTAACAGGCAATGCAGCGCAAAATATATTAATCAATAACGGATTTAAATATGTATACAATTTATCAGGGGGACAAAAATTTTATAAAGGGACTAGATAGAATAGTCTAATTATATAGTTTATTTAATTAAATTTATTATTTATATAACATAATACAAAACAAAGTACAAGATATACAGTTGTTAAAATTGTATGTCTTTTTTAGTTTTATTTGCATAGACTATTACATGGGTACGCTGTAATTAAATGAGTAATGGGGAGGGATGTATATGGATAGAGTGAGAAATATGTCAGTTTGGAAGAAATGGTTAATCTCGAACGGTATGGTTGGTGTGGCCTCGGCAATAATTATTTGGGCAGTAATTATCGGGCTAAATACTACTAAAAATAAATTTGAAGATTTTATAGACAATTCCTACAGGCTAGAAAATAGTATTCAGGACAACACTTCATTAGTATTATCTATTGCTAAAGATATTAGAGATTTACAAATTAATCCCATTAATGTTACTGCAAGAATTGAAGAATTAACAGATACAATAAATAAGTTAAATACAGATGTACATATATTAACTGCTGAATTAGCTGATTTTGGAATAAGCATAAGCGATTACCAGCAAAAGGTTGAAGAGTGGTTAGTTGTAGGGGAAATAATTTTATATGATATTGCTATAGGAGATGTGGAAGATGCTCAGTATAGAATAATAAATGAGTGTACTCCTGCTGTTGAGGAAGTTATAGATGAGGCTAATAAAATAACAACTATCTTAAGTACAACTGCCCAAGAAGATATTGATACTAATGTTAGAATTAGCGAAATTATAATTTACGTATCAATCGTTGCGGTGATAATTGTAAATATATTATCTATTATTGTTATAATTGTAATGGGGAAATCTATAATTGGTCCGTTACATCAAATTAGAGATGTTATTGAGGAGCTAGAGCAAGGCAATTATGATGTATGGATTAAGTATACATCTAAAGATGAGTTGGGTGTTGTAGCTGAAAAATTAAGAGATATGATACGAAGTACAGGGGAATTATTAAAAGATGTTTCTAACAATTTAGAGGGTATTGCGCAAGGAGATTTAACATTGAAACCATCCGTGCAATATAGAGGTATATTTAAAGTGATGGAAACTTCTATTAATAAGATTAATATACAAATAGGTGAGGTTATTAATCAGATAAAAGAAAGTTCTAGGCAAATCACTACTGGTGCTGAAGATATTGCAAAAGATTCTTGCGCTATCTCTTTTAAAGTTGAGGAACAAGAATTAATTATTGGAAGCTTTATTGATGCAACTGATAGAATTTCTGATAACACAAATGCTACTATAAGGCATATGGCAGTTACATTAGATGCATCTAATACTACAAAAACTAAGGTAGAATATAGTAGTGATATGATGTCAAAAATGTTACAGTCTATGAGCGAAATAAGTGCATCTAGCAAAAGTGTATCTAATATTACAAAGATAATTCAAGGAATTGCTTCTCAAACGAATTTATTAGCACTAAATGCGGCTATTGAGGCGGCTAGAGCGGGGGATTCGGGTAAAGGATTTTCTGTAGTGGCAAATGAAATCAGAGACCTTGCCAATAAAAGCTCTGAGACTGTAAAAGAGATAGATAAAGTAATTCAGCAAAGTTTAATTAGCGTGGAAAATGGTGAAACGCAAGTTCAAGAAACTGCTAAAATATTAGAAGAGATAGCAATTAGTATGGATGATTCGGCAAAATTAATGGCTGAGCAGGAATTAACAACAGAAACTCAGAAACATTTATTAGTTGAATTAATTGAAAAAAGTAGTGAGCTAAATAAAGCTATAGAAGAAAATGCAGCGATATTTAGAAATACAGCGGTAGTGGGGCAAGAGTTAGCAGTACAATCTGAACTACTAGCAACACAAGTAGAAAAGTTTAAGGCACATATCTAAAAAACCATATCGGCTATATAGTCGATATGATTTTTTTAAGATGATTTACATATACTAGTAGTAGTCCAAAATTATTTAAGGAGGGCTCTTATGGATTTATTTAAAGGAATGGGTAAATTTGGTTTAGAACATTTAGAAGGAATATCGGCTAAAGCAGAGCCAGAAAAAAAGATAGAAAAAAAAGTGAAAGTAGAAGTAACTCTGCAAGAAAAAATAGATGATGCATTGTATAATAAAAAAGTTACATGTCCAATATGTGACACTAATTTTATAACGGTAAGTATTAAGTCTAACAAAAATAGGTTTATTAGAACAGATGATGATTTAAAACCTTATTATACTTTGGTAGACCCAATTTTATATGATGTAATTCATTGTGCATGTGGGTATACTGCACTTAGTAGTACTTTTATGCACACTTTGCCTACTCAAAGAAAGATGATACGCGAGCAAATTTGTGCTAGTTTTCAACCAATGTATTTAAACTATGAGCGCACTGTGGAAGAAAGTATTGAACTTTATAGATTGGCTTTACTAGTTTGTGTTATAAAAAAGGGTAAAGATTTAGAAAAGGCTATTTTATGTTTACGTTTAGCTTGGTTATGCAGAGATGTAAATGATAAGGAAAATGAAAACATGTATTTAGAAAATGCCTTGTCTTTTTTTGAAACTTCTATAGAGAAAGATACGTATCCTGCGTTAGGGGTAGATTTTCATAAAGCTAGTTATCTAATTGCGGTTCTTGCTTATGAATGTGGGCAATATGAGAAAAGTTTAAGAACTCTTGGACGTGTTATAGCAGAGCGTAATGTAAACGCTAAAATTAAAGATAGATTACTAGATTTTAAACCAAAAGTATTAGCAAAATTAAAATAAAAATATGGAGCCGATAATATAAGGCTCCATTTTTCTGTTGAAATATCTTCAAACATGCGATAAAATTTAGGTAAATATAAAACTAGAAAGGATTATTTATAAATGGAAGAACTTTTTAAAGCTATAGAAGACAAAATTTATCAGGCAGGTTATACACAAAAGGTAAGTGCGGAGGAAATTTATGACTTTATTAATAACGAAATTGAGGACAAGTTGTCAGGCAGTTATATTCTTATGTCAAAACCAGCAGATGATACTGTGTTTGAATATAAAATAGAAATTTTTGAGGATGATTTTAATCTATCGTATATTAAAATTATTAAAGCTGGGCAAGAATTTTTTGTAGATTTAGACTAAACACGGAAAGGAAGGAATAATTTGAGTGCGAAACCATTTTTTGAGGTATTGCCAGAGTTGGTAGTAGAAAAAAACTTACATGTGTTATTTGAACGCTCTAGTATTAACAATGTGGAATTTAACAAATCCAATAATCATTTAATCTTTTATGTAGTGAGTTCTAGACTAGTGTCTTATTGTAATGAAATGAAGATGACACAGCAGATTAAAGATAAGCTTTTTCCTACTTCAGATATTAATATAGAAATTAATTTATCATATGATTTACCAGAAGACTACTGCTTAGAACGTATTACTACAGAGTATAAAGATAGTATTATTGATAGTTTACGCGATAATAAACTTATCTTTTATTTATTTCTTAAAAATACTGAATGGGAAATTAGTAAAAAAACAATCATTATAAAAAGTCCGCCAAATAGATTACCGCAGGCAGTATTTAATGAATTAAAATCGTATTTGAGTAATGTATACAAAACAAGATTTAACGAAGAAATTACTTGTGAGCTTAATTTTATTGAGGTGGATGAAACTGATATAGAACATAATGAATTAAAACTTTCTCAGGAAATACAGGCAATAATGGATGCTAATAGAGAGTGTGCTAGAACTCGTGTTAAACCTATGGACCAATTAGAATCTTCAAGAACCTCGGAGTCAACATATAAACCACGACAAAAAATAAATACTGAAGGGCTTATTTATGGTAGAGAGTGTGAAGGAGAGCCTATTGCTATAGAACATATAGTAGATGAAATTGGTGAGGTTGTTGTTAAAGGTAAAATAATTGATATGGAAATGAGAGAAATACGTGGTGAAAAGACGATTATAATTTGTGATATAACTGACTTTACTGATACAATCACATTTAAAATCTTTGTTGATAATACTAATTTAGCACAATTATTAGCGGAGCTGGAAAAAGGCAAATTTTATAAAGTTAAAGCTATGGCTATGCTTGATAAGTATGATAAAGAAATTTCTCTTAGCTCAGTAAAAGGTATAAAAAAGATGGAAGATTTTACTACTGCTAGAGTTGATAACGCAAAAGAAAAACGCGTTGAACTTCATCTGCATACTAAGATGAGTGATATGGATGCTGTAGTTGATATAAAAGCTTTAATTAATCGCGCTAAACAATGGGGAATGCCAGCATTAGCAATAACTGACCATGGTTGTCTACAAGCGTTTCCTATTGCAAATCATTGTATTTCTAAAGATGATCCATTTAAGATTATATACGGTATAGAAGCGTATTTTATAGAACATGATGATAGTGAAGTTAAACAACAGACTTATCATGGGATTATATTAGTAAAAAATGAAATTGGACGTGTAAATTTAAATCGATTAGTATCTATTTCGCACTTAAATTATTTTAAACGTAGGCCTAGAATGCCTAAAAGTCTTATTAATCAGTATAGAGAAGGATTGATTATAGGTTCGGCTTGTGAAGCTGGTGAAATATTTCAAGCTTTAATAGCACAAAAGGATGAGGCAGAATTAGAAAAATTAGTTGAGTTTTATGATTATCTAGAAATTCAGCCGGAACTAAACAATGAGTTTATGATAAGAAGTGAAAAATTCAGTGCTCAATCTACTGAAGACTTAAGAAACTATAATAGAAAGATTGTGGCTTTAGGGGAGAAATACAATAAAATGGTAGTAGCTACTTGTGATGTTCACTTCTTAGATCCTCAAGATGAGGTGTATAGACGTATTATTATGTCTAATAAGGGTTTTAAAGATGCTGATTTTCAACCACCATTATATTTTAGAACTACAGATGAAATGCTTGCTGAATTTGCATACCTTGGAGAAGATAAAGCTTATGAAGTAGTTGTTACAAATACCAGGCTAGTCGCAGATAAAATAGAAAAAATATCGCCTGTTTTACCTGATAAATGTCCTCCTGAAATCCCTAATTCAGATAAGGAGCTAACAGAAATTTGTTATAATAAAGCTCATGAAATATATGGGCCTGACTTGCATCCTATAGTAGTTGAAAGATTAGAAAGGGAATTAAACTCTATAATTAGTAATGGCTTTGCTGTAATGTATATTATTTCACAAAAAATAGTATGGGACTCAAATGACCATGGGTATTTAGTAGGTTCCCGAGGCTCTGTTGGGTCATCTTTTGCAGCTACTATGTCGGGAATTACAGAAGTTAATCCTCTAGCACCGCATTATATTTGTCCTAATTGTTACTTTACTGATTTTGAATCAGATATAGTTAAATCATTTGCAGGAAGTTCAGGTTGTGATATGCCAGATGCAAACTGTCCAAAGTGTAATACACTTATGCTTAAAGAAGGCCATGATATACCATTTGAAACATTCTTAGGTTTTAAGGGAGATAAAGAACCAGACATTGACCTTAATTTTTCAGGAGAATATCAAGCGGCTGCGCATAAGTATGTGGAAGTATTATTTGGTGAGGGTAAAGCTTACAGGGCAGGAACTATAGGAACTATGGCAGATAAAACTGCTTTAGCATATGTATACAAATACTTTGAGGAGAGAGGGACAACAAAGCGTAAAGCGGAAATGCGTAGATTGGCCAGCGGTTGTACTGGTGTAAAGCGAACTACTGGACAGCACCCCGGAGGTATAATTGTAGTGCCACATGATAGAGAAATTTATGAATTTTGTGCAATACAGCGTCCCGCAAATGATGTAAATACCCCAATTATTACTACCCATTATGAGTATCATTCAATAGACCATAACTTACTAAAACTTGATATACTAGGGCATGATGACCCTACTATAATTAGACGATTAGAGGATTTAACTGGAATATCATCTTCTACAATTAAACTAGATGATAAAAACGTAATGGCGCTTTTTCATGGAACGGAAATTTTAAAAATTAAACCAGAAGATATTGGGGGTATAAAATTAGGTTCCCTTGGTGTACCAGAGTTTGGAACGGATTTTGTTATACAAATGTTAGTTGATGCAAAACCTCAAAATTTTTCTGATTTAGTTCGTATATCAGGATTGTCTCATGGTACAGACGTATGGCTTGGTAATGCACAAACTTTAATTGAAGAAGGCAAAGCCACTATTTCTACTGTTATTTGTACTCGTGATGATATTATGACTTATTTAATTAACCAAGGATTAGAAAAAGGACTTGCTTTTACAATAATGGAAAGTGTGCGTAAAGGCAAAGGATTAAAGGCTGAGTGGGAAGAAGAAATGATAGCACATGACGTTCCTGATTGGTACATTTGGTCGTGTAAAAAAATTAAATATATGTTCCCTAAAGCACATGCTGCTGCCTATGTTATGATGGCTTGGCGGATTGCATGGTATAAAGTATTTGAACCATTAGCATATTACACAGCGTTTTTTAGCATTCGTGCTTCATCTTTTTCTTATGAAACTATGTGTTTTGGAAAAGCTGCTTTAGAAAATCATATGAAAGAGTTAATTAGTAAAGGTAAAGATGGGCAAACTGCAAAAGAGCAAGATACAATAAAAGATATGAGAATAGTTCAAGAAATGTATGCCAGAGGATTTGAGTTTGTTCCTATAGACCTTATGACAGTCCATTCTAATAACTTTCAAATTATTGATGGTAAAATAATGCCTTCGCTAGCTACAATAGATGGGCTAGGTGATAAGGCGGCTGAAGCTGTGGAAAATGCAGCTAAATGTGGAGAATTTTTATCCAAAGACGATTTTAAAACCCGTACTAAAGTTAGCCAGACTTTAACAGATAAAATGTATGCGCTTGGAGTTTTAGGTAATGTGCCTGAATCTAATCAAATTAGCTTTATGGATATTATGAAGTAGAAAGGATTGAGTATGCAACGATTTACAAGAGAAGAAATATTTGAAGATTTTCGTAAAAATCAACCTTATGAGTACAGAAGATTAATAGCGACTGAAGTGGAACCAAAGTGGAAATTTTTTTGTATTATTTATGACTCATATTTTGTACAAAATGAAATGCAAAACGATTTAGAAGGCTATATTTATTTTAAACCATTATTTACGATATATGGTGATTTATATTTATTTAAAGAACATAAATCCGGTAAAACTAGACTATACCATCCAAAATCAATCACTAGATATTCAGGACGAGCAGTCGCAGAAATGTCTATTGCTCGGATATTTTTAACAGAAGTATTTATAATTTTAATAGTATTAGTACTAATTATAATTCTTATAATGTAACAACTCTTATTTTAATAGTAGCTGTATAAAGCTAAAAAATACTGTCAATAATCTAGTTGGGTAAGTATAAATAGGTTTAAGCTTTAGCACAGTATTACTAGGAGGTAAATAAATGAATAAATCAGGTAATTTACAAGATGTGGTTTTAAACCAATTACGTAAAGAAAAGATTTTTACAACAGTATTTTTAACAAACGGCTTTCAAATCAAGGGGGTTGTAAAGGGATTTGATAATTTTGTAGTGTTATTAGAAAGTGAAGGTAAACAACAAATGTTGTATAAGCATGCGATTTCTACAGTATGCCCATCGAAATCAGTAACAATTAATGCACAAGCCGAATAAAAAAAGGGGGGAGATACGATATCTCCCTATCCCCTTAGCACTCATCATAATTACTACAGTTATGGTACACTTCCTGTACATCATCATCATTTTCTAATAAATCCATCATCTTATTAAATGCTTTAACATTATCTTCTGAAATAACCGCAAATGTCTGTGGTATCATACTTATTTCAGCTTGAGCCATCACTAACTTGGCTTCTTCTAACGTTGAGTATACATCAGCAAATGTTTCTGGGGATGTTGTAATAAAATAAGCCTCTTCTTCAACCATAAAATCATCCGCACCAGCTTCAATGGTTAACATCATTAAATCGTCTTCATCCATATCAATATCATTTTTATCGAGTATGATTTCACCTTTTTTATCAAACATAAATGATACGCAACCTGTCGTTCCTAAATTTCCATTACCTTTAGAAAAAGCAGCTCTAACATTAGCAGCAGTTCTATTTTTATTATCTGTAAGAGCCTCCACTATAACCGCAATTCCATTAGGACCATAACCTTCATAAGTTATATACTCATAATTTATACCATCGCCTTCACCAGCAGCTTTCTTTATACTACGTGAAATAGTATCATTAGGCATATTATTAGATTTAGCCTTAGCAATTATATCTTTTAATTTATTATTTAGATTAGGATCAGGTCCCCCATTTTTTACTGCTACTGCAATTTCACGCCCAATTTTAGTAAACGCTTTTCCTTTGTGGGCATCATTTTTAGCCTTCTTATGTTTTATATTAGCAAACTTTGAATGTCCTGACATATTACCACTCCTTAAAATTCATCTTAATAATTGTATCATCTAACTTATAAATAATCAAGTGGACCTTTAGTTTTAAAAAATTTAGAAGTAGTTATAATTTTGTTGGGGTAAATGGAACATCAATAGTTTCAACTTGTTGTTCATACAATGATACTTCTGCATTAGTCTTATCAATAATCCATTTTTTAAACTTATCTGTCTCCTCTACTAACACCTCAACTGTAACGGAAACCATATTAGTATAATCTACATGCCTAATATTATAATGTTCGCTTTTAAGTAAATATTCTACTTTACCGAATAAAGTATATTCACATTCTAATTGATACACCTGCACAAGAACTTTCTTTATTAGTATAGCCTGTCTAACTCCCTCTTTAGCCGCACGGCCATATGCACGGACTAAACCGCCTGTACCAAGTAACGTTCCCCCAAAATATCGAGTAATAATAATAAGAGTATTACTAAGCGGAATACCTTTTAGCACTTCAAGAATTGGTTTACCAGCAGTACCTTGTGGTTCGCCATCATCACTAAAGCGTTGTATTTCATCACGTTGACCAATTTGATACGCATAACAATTGTGAGATGCATTGTAATGTTGTTTTCTAATTTGTGCTAAAAAGTTTTCAGCTTGCTCTGGCGATTCAATATAGAATAAATATGCAATAAATCTTGACTTTTTTTCGATAATTTCAGCTGTACAATGTTCTTTTATAGTAATCATAAACTTGTCCTCCAATATCTATATATTAAACTGCTTAGTAGTCTATATACAAGGCCATAGTATGTATTGTATAAATATAAAAGACGATTACTTATAAATCGTTATAAATTTACTAACTGCTTAATATATATCATCTAATTTGTCTAGAGATAGCAAAAACTATAAAAAATTTTTAAACAATTTTTTTACAAAAAAAAGATGTATATTATTAAATGAGTATGATATAATTAAATTAATAAAATATTTAGATAAATGATTTTACATAAATTTGACAAGTCTTTTTATAAGTAACATTTTTTTGTATGCGGAATAAAATATAGGTAATAAGAATATAATTACTAAACGATTGAATTATTATTATTTTTAAAATTCAAATTGATTGGATGTATTATGTATACAAAATTTATCTAATGTATAATTACACCAATTAAAATCAGAAAGGAGAATTTTTATGAAAAAGTTAGGTTTAACCACACAAATTTTTATAGCAATGTTATTAGGTGCTATTACAGGAGGTATCTTATATTATTTTGTACCAGATAGTACATTTAAAACGGATATTTTAACCAATGGAGTATTTTACTTAGTTGGAAATGGATTTTTAAGATGTATGCAAATGTTAGTTGTGCCTCTAGTGTTTTTCTCATTAATATGCGGGGCTATGTCAATTGGTGACACAAAGAAATTAGGTTCAGTAGGAATAAAAACTATTGGATTTTATCTTGTAACTACAGCAGTAGCAATTACTATAGCTCTTGGTGTAGCGTCAATAATTAATCCAGGTATAGGACTTGACCTATCAACTGTAGAAATTGCATCTACAACTGTGGCAGCTTCACAAAGTACATGGGATACACTTTTAAATATCATTCCAACAAATCCTGTAGCATCATTATCAAACGGGACTATGCTACAAATCATATTCTTTGCGCTTATGTTTGGAACAGTACTTGCTACTCTTGGTGAAAAAGTAGAAATGATTGCAAAATTTTGTGAGCAGTTTAATGCTATTATGATGCAAATGACTGTTTTCGTTATGAAAATCGCTCCAATTGGGGTGTTTTGCCTTATTGCTAAAACATTTGTAGAGCTTGGATTTGAAGCATTTATCCCAATGCTTAAATATATGGGAAGTGTAATTTTAGTTTTAGCTATTCAATGTTTTATAGTATATATGATTTTATTAAAAGTTTTTGCAAAACAAAATCCTCTTACTTTTTTACGCAAATTTTCTCCTGTAATGGGCTTTGCATTTTCAACTTCAACATCAAATGCTACTATCCCAATGTCTATTGAAACACTTAGCACAAAATTAGGAGTATCAAAACGTATATCATCATTTACTATACCTCTTGGTGCGACTATAAATATGGATGGTACGGCTATTATGCAAGGTGTAGCTGTTATATTCACCGCTCAAGCATTTGGTATCGAACTTGGAATGGCAGAATTATTAACTGTAATCTTTACCGCTACTATGGCATCAATCGGGACAGCTGGCGTGCCTGGCGTAGGTCTTATAACTCTTTCTATGGTATTTGCATCAGTAGGATTACCATTAGAAGGAATTGGTATTATAATGGGTATCGATAGAATTCTAGATATGACTCGTACAGCGGTAAATATTACTGGTGATGCAGTTTGTACAATGATTATTGCACAGCAAGAAGGTGCAATTACAGAATTAGAAGAGATAGAGGAATTAGATGCTATAACAGCATAATAAAGATAGACTGTAGACTACTTAGTTTGCAGTCTATTTTATTGCAAAAAAAAAGAGGCCATTTAACCTCTTTTGTTACTTAATAACATCCTTAACTTCTTTTTGTATCCAATCTAATACAGCAGCTATTACTTGCTCAACATTTTTACTATCGTCATGCAACAAATCATGCATACAATTAGGATAAACTTTAATTGTCTTATTAAATGATGGTATATTTGCTATAACAGCATTACTAGCTTGTAAAGGAATAACATAATCTTTCTCTGCCATTAAAAATAAACATGCTGTTTCATAATTAGGTGCATTATTTTTAGCATAAAGCATACCTTTTCTTAAAAACTGATCAAAAAACCTTGCAGTTGCGTATTTGTTCACCAACTTATCTTCCCTAAACATCCTCTTATAATCTCGCCCTTTAACTGCCACGTTAACGCCACCACGTTTTATTCTAAAAGTAGGGAAGTTTTCACCTAATAGTTGTGAAAAACCTGCTGGGAAATAATTATATACCCTAGGAGGTGCTAATGCTGGTGAAGAGTAAATTTGCCCGCATAAATCTGTAGGGTATTTAAGACCGTATAAAAAAGTAATTAAGCCTCCCATTGAATGTCCATAAGTAAAAATAGGAGTTTTATACTTAGTAAGTTGAGTTACTAAATATTTCATATCTTTTACATAATCAAAGAAATCATCAATATCACCTTTAATACCAGCAGAGCGACCATTGCCTCTATGGTCCATTAAGCACACTCCATACCCGTTAGCAACTAATTGTTGCGCAAATTCAATATATCTACCTGAATGCTCCATAAACCCATGAGATATTATAATAATTGCTTTAGCAGTTTGAGGTATATCTCTTAAATAAAATATCGATAGTTCATTTGCACCTTCAAAATATCCTTCTTTTAAATTCAAGTTATCACCTTCCATATTGGCTTATTATTTTATCAATGTTTCTACTACCTTCGGATTTTGACATAGTAGCAATATCCTTTTCAGGGAGTATATTATATTTTTTACATAAACTTTCTAAATATGCAACTTGTTTTAATGTAATAGGCTCTATTTTAGGTGGCTTAAACTCTATTTTTTGGGGGATAAATAGCTCAGGATTTGTTGCACCAAATTCTTGCTTTAACTTAACAAACAACTCATAGGTAGCATAAGCATCATCATAAGCTCTATGTGCATTTACCAGTCTAATTTTATAAAATTCACATAAATCTCCTAACTTACGACTAGGTAACATATCCAGCACCTTTCTTGATATTACTAACGTGTCCACTAACTCATGATTAAATGCTAATTTTAATCTGTTGGCATGAATTTTAAGTAGTCTATAATCAAAAATATTAATATTATGTCCAACTAACGGACAATTTCTTGTAAACTCAATAAATTTAGGTAAAACTATATCTATTGAATAAGAATACCTCACCATTTCATTAGTAATGCCAGTTATATTAGTAATATTCTGAGAAATAGGAGTAGTGGGTTTAATTAACATATTGAATTTATCTTTAAGCACACCTTCTTCTATATAGACGGCTCCAATTTCAATAATTTCATCTTCACTCAATTTAACCCCTGTTGATTCTATATCTACTACGATATATTTATCCATATATACACCTCTTTACTCATGTTGAAATACTACTATTCCTACTAGCATAATCCCTATACCTAATAAACTTGACCACTTAAAATCAGTTTTCTCCATTCCAAATAAGCCAAATATTTGTATTATATAGGATGCTATAATTTGTGTGAATAGTATTATCATAGTTGCCTTTGCAGGACCCATTTTTGTTATTGCTACTATTACAGTATACACTATTCCAACGCCTAACACCCCACCTAATAAATATAACTTATTTATAGACTTTAGTCCTGCCACATTCGTATCTCTAACACAAAATAATATTATAGTAGATACTAAAAAACCAACTCCATGAGTTAACGTATTTGTACACCATGCTCCGGCTGCTTCTTTTAGATTAGTATTAAATACACTCTGTAGACTTATCATCAATCCTGATAACATTGCAATTATGCCAGCTCCAGCCATATTAATCCTCCTAGTTAATCATATTAAGTTTAGTGTGAACGCGTTTTTAAATTTTTATACAAAAAAGTGATTATACATATACATAAGATAGATTTTGACAAATAAAAAAAGCGAAAGTATATGCTTCCGCT
>MDSQ01000070.1_pt1 | contig 17809 bp, 14 predicted proteins | sample 1008251 | NCBI WGS metagenome assembly MDSQ01 (sample SAMN05526597, study PRJNA338239) | gut metagenome | isolation source: Hindgut content | host: Naso unicornis | place: Saudi Arabia: Red Sea | collected 2016-05
TATACAAAATTTGTGGATACAGCAAAGTAGAAATAAATGTTTGTATATTTTTAGGAACAAATTGCCAGTAAATACAGATTAAAGGAAATATCTTAGTAAAATTAGCTAAAATTATAATATTATACAAAAATATATTTTACTTGACAAAAATATTTAAATATTATATAATTTTAGTCGGACAAAAAATAATTTTTGTGAGGAGGTAATAATATTTACATAAATACGCACGTATAAATAAAAGTTATTCTGTATAAAAAAAACTGGAGGAATTTAAAATGAAGAAAAGAATGGCATTAATTATGTCGCTGATGGTATTATCAGTAGCAGGGTGTTCTAGCTCTAGCGGATCTAGTTCAACAGACTCACAATCTAACTCATCTAGTAGTAGCAGTAGTAGCAGTAGTAGCAGTAGTAGTCAATCATCAGATACAGCAGAAACATCAAGTGATGAGCCTCTTAAAATAGGATTAACATTATCATATAGAAACCAATTTGTATTACAATTAGAAGATGCGATTGAAAGCGTAAGAGACGACAATGTAACAGTTCAAGTATTTGATGCTGAAAATGATACTCAAAAACAAATTTCACATATACAAACTTGGAATACACAAGGATATGATGCTGTAATCGTAAAAGGTATAAATCCAGATGATGCAGGAGTAATTTTAGAAGAATCAGGAGATATGCCAGTAATATTTCTTAATATGCAACCAAGTGATGATGGTCTGATTCCAGGAAAATCAATATTTATCGGTTCTGATAATGCATATGAAGGAAGATTACAAGGTGAGTATCTGGTAGAAAGATTTATGGAAGACGGAGTAAGCGAAGTAAATTACTGCTTATTAATGGGACCATTAGGAACTGTTGCGGCAACTGAGCGTACTACTGGGGTAGAAGAAGTTTTAGAAGCTTGTGATAGCATCCAATTTAATAAGGTATTTGAAGACGTTGCAGACTGGGATAGAGTTAAGGCAATGGAGAAAATGCAGCAATTTATAGGTACGGGGACACAATTTGATTGTGTTATTGCAAATAATGATGAAATGGCATTAGGGGCTATAGAAGCATTAAAGGCTGCCAATATGACAGATGTTGTTGTTGTGGGAATAGATGCAACAGATGTAGGAAAAGTAGCGGTTGAGGCAGGAGAAATGGCAGCAACTGTTTTCCAAGATACTCTAACGCAAGGAACAACAGCTTATCATTCAGCTATAGCTATGATAAAAGGCGAAGAAATTCCTAATCTAGGAGAGGATGGAGTTACTATAAGAGTACCATCTTCATTCGTTGATATAAATAATATAGCAGATTTTAATTAATTATAATAAAAAACCTTGGAACTAACTTAGCTCCAAGGTTTTTTTATATTCTTTCTTTAAATAAATTGGCTGCAAATTTGATATCTAAATTATTAGGATGCGTTTCCGCTATTTGATACATTTTGATACGTTCAGGAGTCATAGCATGATTTTTGACAAATTCTGTATCAGCTAATTTACCTTTTAGGATAGCCTTAACGCCTTTTTCTGAAGCGTCTGGGGTTTCGGTAATAGATCTGAAAAGTTCTAGAAATTTTGGATTAACTGCACCTTGGCAAATAAATTTACCGATTATTTCATTATTATCTTTTACTAAATCCTCGCCACGTACTAGACTATCTGCACCATGCTTAGAATCAGGATATGCTCCTAGAGTAGCAAAAATACCAATGCGCTTACCTGTAATAGTAGATAAAAATTTAGTTGCTTCTTTATTAGGGCTACCCTTATCTACCCAATACCCTGCTAATATAACGTCATACTCAGCCGTGTTTTTGACGTTTTTCATATTGGCAAACTTAACTTCATGTTCAGTCATATCTTTTTTTATTATACTATAAATTCCTCCAGCCAATTTTTTTGTATTTCCTGTTTTACTTGAATACGCTACTAAAATTTTCATTTTCCCTCCTGCTTATTGTTGAGCAATACTCATTGAATGAACTACATCTGCTACGCTCATTGTAGAATGACGATGGCTTACAATTATTATTGTTTTCTCGTGTGCACTGTTACGCAATGCATTTAATATAATGCTCTCGTTTAAGCTATCTAAATTGCTAGTTGGCTCATCTAATAAAATAATTGGGCTATCATGTAAAAATGCTCTTGCTATGCCTATTCTTTGTTTTTCGCCACCTGAAAGAGAATCTCCTAGTTCTCCTACCTTTGAATTAAATCCTTCTGGCAAAGTTAAAATAAAATCATATATACTAGCTTTTTTGCAAGCTTCTACTAATTCAAGTTCAGTTGCATCTTGTTTTGCTACACGCAAATTTTCTGCTATAGTTTGATCAAATAAATAAGTATCTTGAGTAACAAACGATATATTTTTGCGTAAATCTGCTGTTGTAATATCAGATACGTTTTGGCTACCTATTAAAAGGTTACCACTTTGAACGGAATAAAATTGCATCAATAATTTAAGCAATGTGGATTTGCCACACCCGCTAGGACCGCATATACCGAGAATTTTTCCAGAAGCAATTTCCAAAGATATATTATCTAAGATAGGTTGAACATTATAACTAAAGTTGACATCTTGGGCCTTTATGTTAAAGCTATCTATCATGCTGCCGTTTACTACTTCTTGAATTATGGGCTCTTCTTCTAATAAATCGAGAACACGTTCACCACTAGCCAGTGTCTGCAGTAAGTTATTAGATAAATTACTAAGTGCAACCACAGGCCCGTAGGAACTCATAAGCATTATTATAGAAATTAATAAACCGTCAAATTGTATTATTCCGTTATTCATTAATATTACACCAGTAAATAACATAATTGTTGAAAATCCTAGTAATACACTTTCAGTAATTGCTTTTGAAATTCCTTCATGGGCACGAATTTTTGCATGGCTCGTATCTAGCATTTTGCTTCTTTCTAAAATGCCAAATTCTCTATCACTTGCTATGTCAAAGAGTAAGACTTCTTGCATTCCACGCAACGACTCTAAAAAATACTGATTTAATTCACCAACGTCTGCCCGATATTTACGCCCGCTTTCTCTTACATGTTTGGCTGTACAGTAAGGTATTATAGCACCGATACTAAGATAAGCCATAAGGGCAACAAATGCTAAGATAATTGAATATTGACTAATTAATACACACATAATAATTGATGTAGTAACTGCAATTATTATAGGAGCAATAGTATGAGCATAAAACACTTCTAATAGTTCAATATCAGATGTTAAAAGAGCCATAACTTGCCCATTTTCTTTACTATCTGTTTTGCTAGGGGCAAGTATCCTTAAAATTCTAAATACTTTATCTCGGATAAATGCAAGCAATTTAAACGCAATATAATGACCGCTTGATTGCTCTAAATATCTAAGTATACCTCGACTAATAGATAATACTACTAGCCAAATGCAGATTATCCTAAATGAATCGGATTGTAAAGCATTATGCGGGTATAGTCCATTCAAAATACCATACGCTCCAAATACAGTAATAAATATTGCAGATAAGAAGCCAAGAATTCCCATAGTAATTGTAACTAGCATAATGCCCGTAAACGGTTTTACGAGGGCAAGCAGTTTGAGCATAATTTTCAATCCATTTCTATTCATTACCTTGCCCTCCTTTATAAATTTCTTCAAGCTTTGCTTGAGCCATAAACAGCTTATGATACACTCCATGGTTAGCTAATAATTCTTTATGTGTACCAGTTTCAACTAAAACTCCTTTTTCTAGTACAAATATTTTATCACTAGGGATTACATTAGCAAGTCTATGCGAAATTAATAATACTAACTTATGTTTAGCTAGATTTAACATAACATTATTAAATATAGTTTCACTTTCGATATCAATATTTGATGTTGCCTCATCAAATATATAGATACTAGCATCTCTAATCAATGCACGGGCAAGTGCGAGGCGTTGTCTTTGGCCACCTGATAAGTTGCTACCATTTTCTAATAGTATATAATCTAACCCGCCCTTTGATTTAATCTCTTCTATAAGACATACTTGCTTAAGAGCCAAAAGTAACATCTCATCTGTAGCATCTTTATTAGCAATGCATAGATTATCACGAATTGTTCCCCGAAATAAATAGTTTTGATGCTTTACGATACACATATTAAGTGATTGTTCAGATATATTATTTAGGCTAACTCCGCCTATAGTAATTTCACCTAGATAATCAGTTTGAAAACCCATTAATAAGGAAACTATAGTAGATTTACCACATCCAGATTTTCCTACAAAAGAAAATAGCCCAGTTTCATTAGTAGATAAACTTATATCCTTTAAAATTTGCCTACTATCATCGTACGCAAAAATTAGATTATTAATTTCAATTTTCCCTGGAGTAAATTTTTCATCCCGAATAATTTCAGTAACGCAGTTTGAGTCGATTATTTCAAATATACTTTGTGCAGCAGAAACTCCATTCATAGCAACATGAAAATATGAACCTAATAATCGCATAGGGATAAAAAATTCACTAGTAACTAATATAAAAAATATGCACTGACAAAGAGTAAGTTCACCGTTATAAAATGCAAATAGGCTAAAACCTATGCCCAAAGCTGCACCGCCATATGCTATTAAATCCATTAATGTTATAGAATTAAGTTGCATAGTAAGCACTTTCATTGTAATTTTACGAAAATGTTCTGCATCTTTATTCATTTGCTTATGATATGCTTCGTCAGCACCATATACCTTTAAAGTAGTCAGTCCAGATAGATTATCTAAAAAATGATCTCCTAGTGCAGTATAAGAACTCCAGTATTTTTTAAATAATCGTTTAGCAAATTTATTTACTGCTATAATAGACATAGGGATTAAGGGTACGCATATAAGTAAAATTAGAGCCACTTTAATATTCATAGTACCTAATACTATAAATAAAGTTAATGGAGCAAGCATACTATAAAAAAATTGTGGAAGGTATCTTGCAAAGTATATTTCGATTTGTTCTACGCCTTCTGTAGATACTTGAATTACCTTTGATGTACTAACCACTTTATTATAGTTAAGACCCAATGCTAGAAGTTTATGATATATCTTTTGGCGCAAGTCATTTTTTATAGTACGACTTGCATAGTATGAAGCTTTGGTTGCCTTTACGGAACTAAGACTTCTAATAATAATTGCTATGATAATAGTTACTAATGATTTTATTAAGTATGGGGTGGTTATTTCACCTATATATGCACATTGTAGTATATGGGCAAATGTAAATAGTGCAATCATATTAAATATTAATCCAATCCATTGATATAAAACTGTATATCGTACAAATTTCATACTAGTAGGCGATGTTTTGATAAGCCGTTTATTAATCATTTTGATATTCCCTTCTAAAAATAAAATCTCTTATGAAGTCTTAAATTTTTTCAGTAGTATACCCATTATAGCTATACATATTCCTATAACTAATAAAATTGTATTACTAGAAGACTTTTCAGGTGTATAAGTTTCTATTAATACTAGTGTTTCAGGTAATAAACCTACTTCATACTCTACATTTAAATCCATAACAATTACATACATAGCAACACTTATAGTATCTTCTAATGAATTTACGACAAATTCTACAGTCATTAAATTATTTTCACTATCTTCAAAGATTATATCATGAGGCACTACCTCTCCATTAACTTTTATTGTGAAATTGCCCATATATTGAGTATTATTAAAACTAAGTTGAAGTAATAAAGTATTATTTTGCTGTATAACCCCTGTTTTTTCTTCCATATAAGCTCTAGACATTGCTACTCCTATAGGATTGTCATGGATAGTTATATTATCCATTTCGTATACACCGTCTGCGTCTAATGAGTGTGCGTAAACAGGTAGTAAAAGTATAAAACTTAGTACTATTGCAATAAGTGATAAATATTTTTTCATGAATTCTCCTTGAAATATATTATTTTTGCGTCTCGTCTTCACTTGGGGTAGATTTATCAGTTTCTTCTATTATAATACTCGAATCTACTATAGACTCATCAACAGAGACTATAGACTCGTCGACAGAAGTTACAGATTCAGTATTTGAAGTATCTGATTTTGATCGCTTAGACATTACGGTTGCACCTGCAACTCCTGCTACTACTACAGCACCTAAGATCATCATTGTTGAATTATTAGAGGTTGATTCAGTTGTATTACTACTTGTAGTTTGAATGGTTATCTCTTCTTCGATTACATCGTCTTCAATTACATCGTCTTCAATTACATCGTCTTCAATTACATCTTCTTCAATTACATCTTCTTCGACTACATCTTCTTCGACTACTTCTTCTACAGGTTCAGGTTCAACGACAGGTTCAGGTTCAACGACAGGTTCAGGTTCAACGACAGGTTCAGGTTCAACGACAGGCTCAGGTTCAACGACAGGCTCAGGTTCAACGACAGGCTCAGGTTCAACGACAGGCTCAGGTTCAACGATAGGTTCAATTATAGGCTCTGGCTCGACTATAACAGGTGAAAGTGATGTTGCTTCTCGGATAATTACCCTAAACGCAGGGTTAGTATATCCCATAGCTGCGATTACTGCCCTTACATAAACTGTTGCTTCATTAGTTATAACTTGAACTTCCCAAGCTTCTACAACCTCGCCACCTATCTCAGCGTAAGTTAACGTTTTATTTAATAATTGCCAGTTACCATTAGCATCAAGGTATTCAACCTCGCCAATTGTGTCTTCAAATGTAAAACCGTTCATGCTAGGATTTTTAGCAATATATAACGTAATATATGATGTTCCATCTGCGATTTTCATATTTACATTATAAGGTAGAAAATTTCTACACATTGAATCTTCGTCTTTAAATTCTTGCCAAACATCGATTTTAGCCATATATTCGCCATCAGTAAATATATTTAAGTTTGTATTTGCTGAAACTTGTGTTATTGTATTTGCAAGTGCAGTGTATGTAAACGGGGTTGTTTGCAATAAGGCCAATCCCGTTAACAGTAAAAAGGTTTTTTTAAATTTTTTATGCATGATTTTGCTCCTTTATTGTGGATAAAAATTAAATTTTTGATGACTCTTCTTTAATCGTTTTAATTCTAAAGAAGAAATAGTAATATTTAAAGATAATTAAGAAAACAATAAATACTCTTGCATGCAAATTATCTAATAAAAATAATGGAAACATTAGCATAAATGAAGCAAATCCTAATGTACATAGCTTAGTTTTTAATGTCATAGACCTGCTTTCTACAAATGACTCTAGGTGTTTTTTATATATTTTTGTACTTATAAAGTAGTCATGTAGTCTCTTAGAGGCTTTTGCATAACAAACAGATGTTAAAAGTAAAAAAGGTACTGTAGGTAAGATAGGAAAAAAGGCACCTATTATACCTAAGATTAACGATAATGTGCCGATTAAAGCATAAACAATTTTCATCATAAAATTTCTCCTTACATTGATTATTTTTCGGGCGATGTAGTACGTGGTATTATTATTTTGCCATAAGGCATTTCTATTATATCACTTGATACGTTATATATATCAGCAATACTTTCTTTATTAATAACTTTTTTAGGCTCTCCTTTATATAAAACCTTCCCAGCTTTCATCATGATAATCTCGTCGCCATATGCACTAGCCTGATTAATATCGTGTAATACCATTATGATGCTTTTATCCTTAAGCTCTTTTATACTTTTCATAAGTTCCAACACTTCTATTTGATAATACATATCAAGGTAAGTTGTAGGTTCATCTAGTAGTATCCATTCTGTGTCCTGACATAGAGCAAGTGCAATAAATACACGTTGTCTTTGTCCTCCAGAAAGTGCAAGAATACTACTTTTTCTAATCTCAAGTAGGCTAGTTTGTTCTAGTGCCCATTCGATATGTTGTTGGTCTTTGTCTATATCTCTTTTTAAAAAACCTTGGTAAGGTATACGACCAAATGCAACTAATTCTTCAACGCTCATCTCTTCTATGGTACTATTTTGTTGATATACAGCACTTACCTTTTTTGCAAATGACTTCTGATCTTTTATATCACTACCATCTATAAAAACTGCTCCTTCTTTAGGTTTTAGCCTTTTTAACAATGTTTGTAATAAAGTAGACTTGCCACTGCCATTTGCACCTACTATTATGGTTGTTTGTCCCTTTGGTATATCAACACTAAAGTTTTCTAAAATATTTTTTTGCCCATCATAGCTTATAGTCATGTTTTTAACTTGCATGTTTTGCTCCTTCTAAAATTATTTAACGTATTGATTTCCTTTTCTAATCATATATAAGAAGAATGGTGCACCGATTAATGCCATAATAATATCTAGTGGAATTTCTATAGGATAGATTATACTCCTACTGATGACATCTGCAAATAATAATAGAAATCCTCCTAAAAGGCCACTGTATAATATTAAATATTTATGATTATTTCCAACTAATTTTCTGCCGATATGGGGTACAATTAAACCGACAAAACTAATTGGACCTATATACATAGTTGGGATAATAGCAAGAAATACGGCAACAACTGATATTATTAGTCTCGTTTGGTCAACATTAATTCCTAGTGAATGTGCATTATGGTCCCCTAAGCCTAATACATTACATTTTTTATACATGCAAAAACCTAATATAAGTGCTAGAACAAAGTATATTATAAGATAATTTACACTCTGACTAGTATGCCCGCCTGTTGAAACTGTACTCACAGGCATTACAAATCCTGCGGATAAAAAATAAGATACAAAGTCTTCTAACCCGTTAAATAATGTATTAATTGCTATACCTACTAAGATTACACGCACCGGATTGAGTGCACCTTTCCAAGCTAGTGAATATACTATAGAACAAGCAAGAACGCCAAATATTAAAGCAAATATAGGCTTCATAATAAGTAAATCTGGAAATAAGCTAACAGCAAGCAAGGCACCAAAGCTTGCTCCGCCAGATATACCAATAATACTAGGGTCGGCAAGTGGATTTTTCATAACAGCTTGTAATAACACTCCAGACATTGCAAACATTGCACCGCATATAATTCCTACAAAAATTGCCGGTACACGAGTAATACGCACAATTGCATATTGCTTATCATCAATCCCTCGTAGCATTTCTATCATTTCAGTAAACGAAAGCTCTATACTGCCTATATTTAAAGCCTTTATACTTAGTAAAAGGATAAGTATAATAGGTATGATAACCTTTAGTATATTACGATTCATAGTTTTCCCCCTACTGTTGGTATATTAAATCTGCTAAATCACGCAGTGCATTTGGAGTGTTTAGTGTGGCACTTACGCCATAAATACTGTCATCTAAATCATAGACATGCCCATTTTGTACTGCACTAAACTCTGCCCATAATGGATTGGTTGAAAATTCAGTCTCAAACATTTCGTGTACAATGTCTGGGATACCGTGTGATAACCGAAAAATAACGTCTGGGTCTCTGACCATAAGCTCTTCAAGATTCATCATAAGATATACCATTCCCTGATCACCAGCAACATTTTCTGCACCTAATAAATCACATAATTGGCCTACAAAAGATAGATCAGTAGCTACCATGTAGTTGCCTGGGAAACCAAATAAAATTAATACACTAGCTGGGTCATGTTGCTTAACATCTTCTATCACCGCATCAATTTTTCCGTTAAAGTCTGCCAATAGCTCAGCTGCCTCATCAACTTTATCAAAGTGCTCTCCGACTGTTTTAACTGTAGTTCTAAATTCGTCTATATTTTCTAAATTTACATATAAAGGCTCAATACCGCCAGCACCTAGTTCCGCTTCTATCATAGAACGTAGAGTGGTTAATGCCACAACGTCTGTAGGGTCTAGCTCTAGTATTTTTTCAATGTCAGGATTCATAGAAAGGCCCACAGTTGGAATTCCATCAGCGGCAGGGTGCAATTCATATTGGCTGTCTGGCACCCCAGCCATTTCTATGCCTAATTCTCCAAAAATTTCTACTAAGGCTACAGAAAGAGGGATAATACGTTGTTCGGTATCGTCTATTTCATCAGTTATCGCTGCCGATTGAACAGTACTTTCAGTTGTACTACTTGCTGCATTAGAGTTGTTGCAACCAGAAATAATGCATACGCTTAATAGTGCAAGGGATGCCCAAATTTTACGCATTTTTGCCATTCTTTTTTCCTCCTATTATAAATGCTAGTATTAATATTATTACTGCGATTATACCTACTATAGTAAAAGTGTGATTATTATTTTTACTTACATCGTCAGCCACTTCCACAACATCAGCTATTGACTCAACTACTGGTTCAATGACCTCTGAGGCTACATCATCAACTACATCATCAACTACATCATCAACTACATCATCAATTACATCATCAACTACATCATCAATAACCTCTTCAACTTCCATCTCAATATCTTCCAAATTTGCTACACCAATGTTATATTCATCTAGTTCTTCAACTAGAGTAAGTGTATCAAGGTAAAATTCAAGCCCATATTCTACGTCACGCCCCATAGGTCCAACATACATGCCTACTGTTATATCATCAGTTAAAGAGTTAACCTCAAATTGAACAGTTTTCATATTTGCTACTGACTCCTCATCATGGAAGATAGTTTCATTAGGTACAGTTATACCATTAACTGTAATAGTAAAATCGCCCATATATTGAGTATTATTTAAACTAACTTCTACGTATAATTTATCATCCATTTTAATAATTTCTGTAATCTCTTCAGTATACGATCTTGACATTGCAATGCCCACAGCATTTTCGTATAACGTGTTATTATATACTTGATATCTGCCGTTTTCCATATCTTCAGTTGCATAAATATTAGTAAATAAACAACCAATTAATAAGTATAAAACCATCATGCATTTTTTCATGTTTTTACTCCTTCGCTAAATGTTAACCAGGGATTATAGATAGACTCATAATCCCTTAAATATTAATTAAGTGCCCTTAATATATCTACGTATTCTTCTAATGTAGGATCCACATCATCAAAAGGCATTTTAGCCCCAGCGATATTTGTAGTATCTCCAATTAATTTATTAATCATAGTTACTGCCGCAGCCCTAGTAGCATGCTCATCTGGAGCAAAAGTGCCATCTTCGTAACTTTGTATAAATCCAGCTCTTTGTGCTAGGAAGATACTATCAAATGATGAATGATAAGTTGGTACATCTGAGAAATGCGTATAAATACTGCCTGCAGACAATATGCTACCAATAAGAGATGTTGTATCGTTGTCATCGACATCTATTAGGCCAACTGCAATAACCTCAGTATCTTCTAATGATTGTTGGGTAGCATATTTATGTTGTAATGTTGAAACTAGATTAGAAGCATAAGTAGAAATTTCGTCATCTGCGTAAGTACTCATAGCTTGTTGTAATAAATCTTCTAATAATAGAGCAATATATTCACTAGATAATGACTCTAGTAAAGTTGCGAGACTTCTTATAGGAACTTCGTTTAATATATTTTCGATAAGTGCCAATTCATCTGCTCGGTCGTCTATAAGGTAACCGAAGTTGGTTATTAGCTCTGCAAATTCTGCACGAGTTAATGGATTATCTCCATTCGCTGAGGTTAATCCAAATAGAGTATAAATACGGTTATGTGCCTGCTCAGTTGTTTCTAATAATTCTTCTAGTGTAGATACATCAAAGCTTAGACTTACTTCTTGTTTATTAGCATCGTTAGCCTCAAGGGATGCTAATAATTCTTCCCAAGATAATGTGTGCGTAGACATATCAATAGCAGGTGACGTATCCACTCGTAGTATTAGCTCATCTTCTAGATTAGGCACATATACTGTAATAGTTGCTATTTTATTATCAATACTCTTTCTTACTAATAGATGTTTAAATTCGCCATCAATTTGTTGTTCGACAGAAGTTATTATATCATCGTTACCAAATCCGCTATTAGTAATGTCAATGGTTAGTTTATATCCTATATCAGTTTCTTCTATTAATATATCTTTGGTTGTAAATAATTGATTTGCACCAACAGTATTTGCAATTGGTGGTGTAAGAGCAGTTGCTGCAGCGTCTATTATTTGATAATATTGTGGTATAACATCAATTAATTTACCCATCATTTCAAAACTTTCATTTCTAGTAATAGCTTGGTATGGTTTAAATGTTCCATCTGCATATCCTGTTGCATATGGTATGTTAATAGCATTATCTTTTAAGGTAAATAACCTTTGATATAAAGCTTCTACGATAAATGATTGACTAACTGCATCTTGCTCATTTACTACAATGCTTATTGTTATTATTTGATCTTTTTGCATAGCCTCAACTTCATCAAATGTAAATGTAACATCAGTTGAATTCATCGTAAAATCGCTTAGTGATATTGCATCACCTAAATCCGTTGCATCCTCTGCTAACTCACCATATAACATATATGCACTAAAGCTACTAGATGTAAGAGTATCATCTTCTTGGTTTAGAGTTATAGAAATACAGCCGTTTTCAATTTCTAGGTTAGAAATAGCAGTATCTAACTCATCTATATCTGGTTCTTCGCTAGCCGTACCAGGGGTTAATGTAGATGTAATCATTTCTATTCTTAATGTTTGAGGGATATTATTCATAGGTGCAATAGTTGCACGAATATATGCCGTTTCTTCTAAATCATCAAATTCTACTACAGTAGTGATATATTGTAAACCGGCCTCTGTTTCTTTTTTATCTAAGCTAAGAGTAGTATGTCCTGTATCTGTTCTTTGCTCTAGTAAAGTTATGATTTCAGGCTCATAATAAACCCCGCCAAACGCCCCTTCGTTATTTACTACAATAGTCAAATAGTATTTACCGTCATTTATAAGTAAATTTAAATCTTCTGACTTAAAGAATGCATTTGCCATTGAATCTTCATTAGTATACTCTTTTAAGATGTTTACATCTACTGTATAAAAACCATCCACAATATCACCTAGATCAACTTCTTCTATAGTTATTCCAACCAATTCTACAATTTGAGAAATTCTATTGATGGTATTATTGCCATCTCGCACATAAATAGAATATACGCCTTCGTTTAGCTCAGTAAAGGTATTATAAGATTGCCAATTTAAGTTGTCTAAACTATATTCTAAGCTATCCGCCCCTGTAGCAGCAATTTCTATTGCACCATCTATAGATAAATTGGTTGTTGGATGAGTTATGGTTATACTCATGTTAAGGTCTTCTGTTACTTCATCATTATTAGTGTTATCTTCTATACTACTTTGGTTTAGATATAATGTAATTTCTTTCCATTCATATCCTGGTGGTGCGTATAACTCTTCTGCAAATGTAAGAGATGTAGCTGTTGCTAAAGTTGCCCCAAATGTTAATTGTAATACTCTCTTTCTAAGGTTTTTGCTCATGATTTAAAATCCTCCTATTAATACATATTAGATTTTATAGTTACTTAATATACAAATGGTGGGAGGGATAGTAATCCCTTACCCGCCATTTGCATTATTATTTATTCTACAATAGGAACTAGTACACTAATTGTTATTTTATCATCAATTGATTCTAATGGAATCTCTAAGGTGTATATATCTTCTAGATTTGATAAGTCTAAATTTAGGGTAATATAGCTACCATCATTTAGTTTATATGCAACATCTCTTACTTCATTAGTAAGCGTTGCAATTAATACTAATGTACTTGCACAATCTTCGGTATACTCTTCATTAGTTCTTTGTTCTAGAATAAAGGTATTATCTACGATATAATCCTCTATTACTTGTAAAATTTCTTCAATCTCGGCATCGCTTAACCCGTCAACTTCAATTTCTACTTCTACTTCAGTAGGTGTATCAGGTTCTAGGTAAAGTTCCTCAATTTGTTCAATATTGTTTAAGATAACTCTAAATGCAGGATTTGTATCATTCATAGCACCAACCATAGCTCTTATATAAGTTGTTTCATTTGTTGTTGGTACAATAAATTTCCAAGCTTCTTGCATCTGACCATCAATAAAGGCTGTAGTCAATGTCTTTTCAACCAATCTCCATGTTCCGTTATCATCTCTATATTCAATCTCGCCAATAGTATCATTATAAATGAAGCCGTTTAATTCAGGATTTCTTGCGATATATAGAATTAATTCAGCCTTACCATCGTACATACTAAATCTTATATCATCTGGTAGGAAGTTTCTGCACATAGAATCGATATCTTCATATTCTTGGAATACATCAATATTTGCTCTATAGTATGCATTGTCTAAATAGTCTAAACTACCAGTTACTGCAGGAGGAGCAACTATTTCATTAGTTACAGTTATAACGGCAGTAGCAGTAAGACCGTTTGATGTTGTTACTGTAATAGATGTTGTACCTGCACTTATTGCAGTAACTGTTCCATTTGCATCCACTGTCGCAACGCTGATATCGCTACTACTCCAAGTTAAATCAGTACCTACAGTAGCATTTAGAGGAGACGTTGTTGCATTTAATGTTACTTCTGCACCTATATTTAACTCAACATTTGTTTGATCAAGAGATATGGAAACTACTTCTAATTCTGGAGTATCTATAGAGTTTGGATCGATTATAACTCTAAAGACTTGAGGAACATTATTCATAGCACCGATTGTTGCTTTAATATAGAAAGTATTATCATATCCGCTTACGTCAAATGCCCAAGCTCGCAATGCTTCGTCAGTTTGGATAGCAGCTGTAGTTTCGGTTAGAGCAATATCGGTATAATTACTTGCAATACTTAAGTTACCATCAAATCCATTTGCAACAGCCGGACCAGTGTATAGCTCTAATTTAGTAATAGTATCATAATAATCATAACCACTCATTTCAGGGTCTCTTGCAATTAATAGAGAAAGAGTATAGGTACCATCTTCAATTAATAAAGGTACGTCATCTTTTTTAATGAAGTTAGCACACATAGAATCATCATCATTATAACGTTGTAAAACATCGATATCTACTAAATAATTTCCAGCTACGATTTCGGTGTCTTCATCCGCTATATCTTCTACTAATGTTAAATTGCTTAAATTAGCGTCTATACTAAGAGTATCCCCATGATCTATCCAGTAAACTTGCAATGGAATAGATGAATCAGTAGTTATGGTATCAAATTTCCACGCATCTCGTGAGATCCCATCTATAACAGCAGTGGTTGATACTTTATTAGCTAAAATCCAAGAACCACCTTCGGTTTGATAGTGAATATCGCCGAAAGTATCTTTGAAAGTATGTTCCAAATCCGAGCCTGGAAATATGATAAAATCTTTAGATAATTGCAGAGTAGTGGTAGCAACACCATCTTTAATCACCATTATAGCTTCTGTGCTAAATGAAGCATCAAACATATCAGTATCATGAGATACACCGTTCTCATCTGGTATAGAACCCGAAGACATAGTAACTGTAGCGGTATACGTACCATCTTGGTATCCGGCAAATTCAGAATTAGTTGAACCACCTGATTCATATGCCTTAGTTAATGCAATGCTATCTAAAGAAACAGTAACAGTGTCAGTATAGAAGTAGGCATTAGCCATGTTATAGTGTATTGTGAAAGTTATTTCACTATCTGTAGTATTAAAATCAAACTGTGCTATACCATTTGAGTCAAAGGATAAATTACTGTATTCATCATTGTATGTTATTCCTTCTAAGGTTAAATTAACATTTTCCGCCTTATTTTTAAACACTTGATTTAAATTTAGAGAAACTGTAGCAACGCCGTCAATTATTACAAAATCTACACTTGAATCTGCAACAACATATTTATTTTTTTCGGAGTCTACAATTAAATCAGCTGAGTATTCACCATTTTGGTATCCTGCAAATTCGGTAGCTGCCCATGTGGCACTAGCTATTGCATAAGTTATAGGTAATATATCAGGTATTTCAACAGGTGGTTGATACTCGACATCATTGGATAAGTCTTCACTAACCTCGATATCGACCTCAACATCAGTATCGACATCGGCTTCAGTATCAACGTCGGCATCAACGTCGACTTCAGTGTCAACGTCAACATCAGTATCGGCATCAACGTCAACATCGTAATTTACGAGTGGGCTACCTACCTCGAAGGGCTGTCCAAAGGCGAAGCGCCTATGTTCTTCTTGGGCTGGACATCCAATCCGCTAGACGCTGACGCAGGATTGTACTCGACCCTGCACTCTTCCAGCCGCGGCTCGGGAGGCAACTATGTAAGATTCAACGACCCTCAGCTGGACGCTTATTTGACAGTAGGCAGAAACAACAGCGACCCTAAAGTACGCGCAGACGTATATGAGCAGGCTCAAATCCGCATCTACGACGAAGTGCCTCTTGTGCCTCTGTTCTACCTCTACAACAACGTCGCCACAGGCAGACATGTAAAAGACTTCAAACTCAATACCTTCGCATACCACGAATTAAAACACGCGGTCAAGGAGTAACAATGACAAATAAAGATTACTTGAGAGACGCGTTTTTGAGATACACAAAAATCTCATCCCAAAGCGTCAGGCACGGCGAAGGACTGCCCACCAGCGAAGGTCAGCAGCAAATGGTAATGCACCTCAAAAACGAACTGCACGACATGGGCGTTACCGACGCCGACCTCCACAGCAACGGCATCCTCATCGCCAAAATACAAGGCAACACCGACGCGCCCGCAATATCTTTTATGTCCCACGTGGATACGGTTGATATAGGCGCCAGCCCCGACGTGCACGCGCACATAGTGCAATTTACAGGAGATGATTTCTACCTAGACAAAGACCAAAAAATCCAATTCAAAGTCGACGACTACCCCACCATCAAAGCCTACAAAGGGGACGAAATCTTCGTAACCGACGGCAGCAGCGTGCTCGGCTCCGACGACAAAGCAGGCGTCGTTGTAATGATGGGGCTAGCCAGATACCTCACCTCAAACAATGTCAAACACGGCGACGTCTATCTGGTATTCGTACCCGATGAAGAAATCGGATTAAAAGGCGCAAAAGCTCTGGATATCAGAGAACTGCCCGTAAAATTCTCCTACACAATAGACTGCAGCGACGGCATAGGCAGTTTCAGCTACGAAACATTCAACGCAGCCGAAGCCAACATCATAATCAAAGGCGTATCCATACATCCGGGCAGAGCCTACCACATACTGGTCAACCCTGTATTGGTGGCGAACGACATCATCGAGTCTTTCAGCGACAAGGACACCCCCGAGTATACCAAAGACTATGAGGGATATTATTATTTCTACAGCATAGAGGCAAATCCTATGGAGGCGAAACTCAACCTAAACATCAGAGATTTCGACCTCAAGAAATTTGAAAAACGCAAAGAACATGTACTCGATATAATTGCAAAAATTCAAAAAAAACATCCGAAAGCCGAGATAACTGTCGATATGTACGACGTTTACGCCAACATCGCCAACTACCTATCTCAAGACAAAAAACCTATAGAGCTTGTGGAGAAATCCCTCGCGAATCTCGGCATTGACATACAGAGAGCGCCGCTCAGAGGAGGCACGGACGGCTCTGTCCTCTCCGCAAAAGGGCTGATGACGCCAAACATCTTCACAGGCGGCTACAATGTCCACTCGATTTTTGAATACCTGCCGCTTGCCGCATTGGAGAAATCTCTGGACAACACCATAGAAATGGTCAGAATACTAGGAGAAGGCGAACTAAAATAATCCCGCCGATTCAATGTCTGACTATACTCATAGCCAAAACTAGAGGGCAAAGCCTCTGGATTAGATTCGAGGTATTACGCAGGAAAGTGAAAATCGCAGGCTTATGGTGAAACCTCCGGACGAGACAAGAGTCAGAAAACGGGATAAAGCAAACTAAAA
>MDSQ01000071.1_pt1 | contig 17614 bp, 14 predicted proteins | sample 1008251 | NCBI WGS metagenome assembly MDSQ01 (sample SAMN05526597, study PRJNA338239) | gut metagenome | isolation source: Hindgut content | host: Naso unicornis | place: Saudi Arabia: Red Sea | collected 2016-05
GAAATTACACGAAACTCATCTGTAAGTTGTGGCACAGGATATGAATTTGTATACAACTGAGCTACTGCACGAGCAATTAATTGTGAACCTAGAGTTGCAATAAATGCTGGTATTTTAGTATAAGCTATTAACACTCCGTTTAATACTCCAAAAGCAGTACCCGCAAGTATACCCAATACAATACCTACTATAGCAGGAGACGGCTCACCTGGACCTAATAAACGTGATGCATAATCTGCTTGTTGCACAAATGACGCTGCCACAACACCTGATAATGCTACTAGAGAACCAATTGATAAGTCAATCCCTTTTGAAAGGATTGTCATCATAACTCCTATTGTTAAAATACCTTTTATAGATTCTGTTGATAATACGTTTAGTATGTTTGTACTAGTAAGGAAAGTACTCTCTGTTATTGCCAAAGCCACACAAATTACAATAAAAACTACCCATATTATATTCTTATTAATAAATTCTTTATTAATAAAACTATTTTCTTTACTCATATTCTACTCCATTCTCTAATTATTATTTTAACACAACTCTTATATGCTAATCTACTTTTGTAGCGTATTCCATTACCAACTCTTGAGTTGCATCTTTTCTATCAATTATGCCTGTTTGCTTACCTTCTTTCATTACAACTACCCTATCTGACATGCCCAGTACTTCTGGCATTTCTGATGAAATCATAATAACTGCCTTGCCCTGACCTGCTAAATAAGAAAGCAATGTGTGTATCTCTGATTTAGCACCTACGTCTATACCTCTAGTCGGTTCATCAACTATAAAAATATCTGGATCAGTTAGAAGCCAACGTGCAACCAGCACCTTTTGTTGGTTCCCTCCTGAAAGGTTTTGTATTAAAGCTTCAGCATTTGGAGTCCTTACTCTAAGTTTTTTGATATACTCTAAAGTATCTTCTTGCATTTTTTTGCCATTAAGAGGAAAACCATAATTTTTTATACTGGCTATTACGGTGTTGTCTCTTATATTTAAAACTCCTACGATACCATTTTTACGTCTATCTTCTGTTAATAAAGCTATTTTATTTTTAATAGCCTCTTCTGGAGAAGATATTTTTACTTCTTTATCATTAATATAAATTTTGCCACCTGTGACTTGTCTCATACCAAAGATAGCTTCAACAACCTCTGTTCTACCCGCACCAACAAGACCTGCAAAGCCTAAAATTTCTCCACGATGTAGTTCAAACGAAACGTTTTGGAATGCTTTTCCAGAACACAAGTTTTCTACTCGTAATATAACATCTCCTATAGGACAATCTACCTTAGGGAACATTTGCGTTATTTCTCTACCCACCATTAAACTAATTATTTTATCCATGGTTAAATTTGCTGCTAGGTCAGTTGATACATACTCTCCATCTCTAAAGACAGTAATCTCGTCACTTATAGCAAATATCTCGTCCATTTTATGTGAAATATACGCTATAGCAACCCCTTTACTTTTCAAGTCTTCTATTATTTTAAACAGAGCTTTAGTTTCGCCGGCTGTTAACGCCGAAGTAGGCTCATCCATAATAACAACTTCTGCATCAAAAGAAACTGCCTTAGCTATCTCCACCATTTGCATCTTAGCAACAGATAGGTTACCCATTTTTTCGTTAGGGTCAATATTTAAGTCTAGCTTTTTAAATAACTCAATAGTATCTGTAACCATTTTTTTATGATCAATTAAAAAGCCGTGTTTTACAGGTTGCCTGCCTAGCCATACATTTTCATATACGGCTAGTTCAGTAACAGGAGACAATTCTTGGTGTATCATAGAAATTCCCATATCTAGTGCTTGCTGAGTATTGGCAAATTTAACTTCTTGCCCTTTATAAATTATCCTGCCTGATGTTGGTTTATAAATTCCTATCATACACTTCATCAGAGTAGATTTTCCAGCTCCATTTTCACCCATTAAGGCATGAACTTTTCCGGCTCTTAGTTTCAGTTGAACACCTTGTAGAGCTTTAACCCCAGGAAATTCTTTGCTAATATCTTGCATTTCTAGAACATATTCACTCACAAAACTCCTCCTTTTTTTAATAGGATTACTTATATCTTATTTATAATTTTCTACGTTATTAATATCAACAAATTCAAATGGTACTATTACGCTAACTCCATCTGCTTCTAAGTTCGGAACTGGCTCACCTTTTGCTAATGCAATAGCAGCCTCATATGATCCTTCTGCTTGCCCAACAGCATTTTGGAATACAGTAGCAGCAAGTTCTCCTGATTCTACAGCAATTCTTCCATTAAGACTAGCATCAATACCTACAACAGGTACATCTGTCATTCCAACTGCTTTTAAAGCTTCTACAGCTCCTAGTGCCATCTCATCATTATTTGCGAAAATTACATCAACATGTGTTCCTGTTCCTAAAAATTGTTGAACTTTTTCCATAGCTTTAATTCTGTCCCACTCACCAGTGTCTTCAAATACTTTGTTAAATTGTATTGTGTCACAGTTTTCTAAAGTTTCATTAACTGATCTTGAACGCTCAATTTGAGCCACATGCCCTAATTGACCCATTACTAGTGCATAGCTAACTTCTGTTTTTCCTTCTTGTGTAAATCTATCAATTGCATATTCTGCTTGAATTTGGCCTGCATGATATTCGTCTGAACCTACAAATACAGTTTGCCCTGGGATTAAACCTGCATCCGCTGGCACACGATTAATAAATACAAGGTTCATATCTCCTGCTTCTTCAACAAGCATACTCGCATCATCTGGGTTTACTATATTTACTATAGCAGCGTCATATCCTTGTGTTCTCCAAGTTTGAATGTGTGAAATTTGTTTTTGTGTATCATTTTCTGCATCAAATACTTGGAATTGTACACCATCTTCAATAGCATTTGTAACACCATCTTCGATTTGCGTCAGAAACTGGTCACGTACTGCCATTGTTAATCCAATCTTCAGTTGCCCATCATTTGAATTACTTGATGAACTGCTTCCTCCCGATGATGATGAGTCACTAGATGAACTACCACTTCCGCTATTAGAGCAACCGCCCATTGTGCTTACTGCAAGCATTCCCATAAGTATTATAGCAAAACTTTTTCTTAATTTCATAAAATCCTCTCTCCCTTACATATCTTATTTAATTATACTCAACTACATTTTAGTCATACTCAACTACATTTTAGTCATACTCAACTACATTTTAGTCATACTCAGCTACATTGTTAATATCAACAAATGTAAATGGGATTAACACTTTTTTCCCTTCTTCGTCTAGCCCTTCTATTTCTTCTCCTTTTACCAGTGCCATTGCAGTATGGTATGAGCCTTCCGCTTGACCTATTGCATCTTGAAATACTGTTGCAGCTAATTCTCCAGCTTCTATAGCTATACGCCCATTAACACTGGCATCTATACCTACTACTGGTATATCTGTTAACCCAACTGCTTTTAAAGCTTCTACAGCTCCTAATGCCATTTCATCATTGTTTGCAAGGATAACATCAACATTTTTTCCTGTGCCTAGGAATTGCTGAATTTTTTCCATAGCTTTAATTCTGTCCCACTCGCCAGTATCTTCAAATACTTTATTAAATTGTATTGTCTCACAGGCTGCCAGAGTATCATTAACTGAGCTTGAACGCTGAATTTGTGCCACGTGTCCCAATTGACCCATTAATAGAGCATAGTCTATTTCTGTTCTACCTTCTTCTGTAAATCTGTCAATTAGGTATTCTGCTTGGATTTGACCTGCCTCTAAATCTGATGAACCTACGTATATAGATTTTCCTGGAATCAGTGCCTCTTCCGCTGGAGGACGATTCATAAATACTACATACATATCTCCCGCCTCTTCTACAAGCATAGCGGCATCATCAGGATTTACTATATTTATTATAACAGCGTCATATCCTTGTGTTTTCCAAGTTTGAATATGAGAAATTTGTTTTTGAGTATCATTTTCTGAATCAAAAGACTGAAATTGAACTCCATCATCTACTACAGCTGTAACAGCCTCTTCAACTTCTGTTAACCATTGGTCTCTTACTGCCATGGTTAATCCAATTTTAATCTCGTCATCACCTGCTGCATTACTGTTACTACTGCTTGAACAACCACTCATTGTACCTAGTGCTAACATCCCTATAAGTATTATAATACCTTTTTTTCTTAATTTCATACTCTTTGTCCCCTCTTCTATTTTAGTTTTCTAATTTAGTTTCCTATAATAGCATTAAGTTCATCTAAATATTCTTGTGCATTAGAAGAATCAACAAAGATGGCTCCTGTATCTATCCATTCATCAACTTCTTCACCATTTAAGTGTTTTACGGCCGCTTCTACTGATTGGTATCCCATTTGATATGGAGATTGTGCTGTTGTTGCTGTTATATTTCCATTAATAACCGCTTCAACCCCTGATGATATTCCATCAAATCCCATAAATAAAATTTCAGAACGCCCAGCTTGTGATGCAGCTCGTTGTGCGGCCATTGCCATAGAATCATTTATAACTAAAACAGCATCTATTCTTTCAAAGTTTTGCAAAAAGTTTTCCATAACATTCAAAGCTTTTTCTTCATTAGAATCTGCATATTGCACGTCTAATACTTCAATGTTATTGTCTGCCATGGCATTTTTATACCCAGAAATTCGAGCTTCTATCCCAGGATTTCCTGCAACTCCTCCTATAAGAACTACCTTTGCGTCATCTGGCAACAACTCTGCCATATATTCTCCACCTAAATAAGCTGCCGCTTCATTTCCTGTTCCAATAAAACTTACTTTTTCATCAAAATCTTCCACATCTGTGTCTACAAAAAACACTGGTATAGATGCTCCAGTTAATTGAGTCTTTGCCATGTCAGACTGCAGAGGTGCAACTATTATAGCATCCACTTCACCAGCTGATAACATCGTCTCTATCATACTTGCTTGCTCAGAATAACTTGTCTCAGACGGTGGCCCTTGTACTATGACGCTAACACCATAATCTGCTGCTGCATCTTTTGCACCGGCTTCCACATATTTGTAAAACTCAGCAGATAAAGTCTTTAATATCATACCTACTGTAATATCTGAGCTATTCGTATCATTTGCATTTTGTTGAGAACTACTTGTTCCTGTAGAAGATGAACTATCTGTTGTAGATTGGCTACTTGTTCCCCCGCTTGAGCATGCCACTAGTCCTAGTGTTAGCACCGACGTTAATAAAACTTTGGTTAATTTTTTAAAGTTCATACGATCCCTTCTTTCTTTAATTTAACTTTTCTAATATACTTTAAATTATACCTCGACCGTATTGTACCATAAAAATCCCTTATTTCACTAACGTTTGTACTATTATACACGGTAAGGCAATCATCGCTACTCTATTATTTGTTCAAAGCTCTCTAACTCCCCAGAAACATAGGAACTTTGTACTGTTAACCCCATCATTGTTGCCATCAATCCATCGTAAGCAGTTGGACCTTTTTCATCTGTTAAGCCTAAGCATAAATTAATAAATGCTTGCACTTCGTTGATATACGCTATGTCCCATCTTTCTAAATAATGCTTATAGCTTTTCTTGATTATGCCATCAGTAGTATATAATTTTAACGCATGTATAGACGGGTCATCTCCTATACGTATACTACCTTTTGTTCCAATAATTTCTCCTTCAACATGTGCACCATGTGCTGCAGTTTTACCAGGATATATGAAGGCAGCACTTTTGTTTGCAAATTTTAATAATGCATATCCATTATCTATATCATTATTTTTATCAAACTCTGGATATGCATATGCTCCTCCACAAGCAAATACTTTTTGCGGTTCACTGCCTAAAAACCAACGTGCTAAGTCATAATCGTGTACACCCATATCCAAAAACCAATAGCCGTTCATCTCTGCACGTTTAGCCAAATATTCTGCTACCCAAACTGGGTCCCAGCTATATCCTCTATAAAATATTGGTGTACCGATCTCTCCTGCATCAATTCGTCGTTTTGCTTCTATATACGAAGGATCATATCTACGCATAAAGCCGACGAAAAAATGATTTTTGCTCTTCTTTGCTACTTCAACTATTTCTTTGCATTCTGCAACATCCATACCTATTGGTTTTTCAATAAATACGTCTTTGCCTGCCATTAATGATGCAATCGCATGTTCTTTATGCACCGCTGTTGAAGAGGCAATTACCACTGCTTCTACATCTTCATTGGCCAATAAATCTTCATGATTTAAATAAAGCTTAACATCATCTAGTTGAGGTTTTACTTTATCTAGCGTTGCCTGAGTAGCCGCAGAAACTGCTATTAATTCTGCATTCCCAATTCTAAAAGCAATATTTTTGGCGTGTGCCAATCCTAATTCTCCTACGCCAATTACTCCTATTTTTAACTTACGCATTTCTTGTTACTCCTCCTAAGAATACTCTTAAATTATTATGCTGTTGCCTTTCTACGTGCTTCATCTTCTAATCTTATACGAGTAACATCCATAAATACAGCTATTATAATGATACTTCCTATTACAATATATTGCATTGCACTAGATGCTCCTAAAAGAGTCAGGCCGTTTCTTATTGTCGCTATTAATAAAGCTCCTGATAACGTACCCCATATTGTTCCTTTTCCTCCAGAAAATGACGCTCCTCCAATGATACATGCCGCAATAGCATCTGTATCATAAGGTTCCATCGCTGATGCTGGGTTAGCAACACCTGTTCTACCTACATAAATTATAGATGCAGCAGCAGCCATTACTCCTGATATAGTATAAACCAAAGTTAATACCTTGTCTGAGTTTATGCCAGACATTTTCGCCGCTTCTCTATTACCACCCACGCAATAAATTGTACGTCCAAAAGCTGTCTTATTTAAAAACACATGAAATCCACTGAATAAAACCAATACTATTATAAATGATAAAGGTATGCCTGAAAAACCACTTGCTGAAAACAAACTATATGAACCAGCAAAGCTTATTGCTTCTGGAAAGCCTGAAATAGTCATACTACTTGTTATTAAAAGTGCTAAACCAGCTAATACATATTTAGTAGCTAATGTAGATACGAATGGATGTGGTAAACGAAGTTTAGTAAGTAATAGTCCGTTTGTACAACCTATAATACAACCTATAGTAAGTGCTAGTGCGACTAAAATAACCGGATTAGTTATGCCAGATTTAACTGCAATTCCCATAACACAAGCACATACAATTGTATTTGCTCCTACAGATAAATCTATTCCACCCGTTATAAGAGTAACTAACATACCCGCTGCAATTAAACTGTTAATTGAGGTTTGCCTTAATATATTCATCAGGTTATTAACTTGCAAAAAGTTGGGCGTGGCTATACTTAGAATGACGGCCAATACTATCAATGCTAGTATAGATGTTAATTTCATTGCTAACTCTTTAACTTTATTCATTTAATTTACCTCCCCAAGCCGCTTTCATTATATCTTCTTGATTAAAATGTTTACTTTCCTTTTCTATTTCTGCCATTACTTTTCCTTCACGCATAACAATAACTCTATCTGCCATCCCAAGTATCTCTGGTAATTCCGAAGAGACCATGATCACACATTTTCCGGCTGATGTTAGATTATTCATAACATTATATACTTCTACTTTAGCCCCTACATCAATTCCTCGAGTAGGTTCATCAAATATATAAATGTCCGGTTTAGTATTAAGCCATTTACCAATAACCACTTTTTGCTGGTTTCCACCTGATAATTTGCCCACTACCTCAGATATTGATGGTGTCTTAATACGTAAGTCATTTTTATGCTTTTCACTGGTTTCATTAATCATATTCTCATCTAAGAAACCTGACTTAGTGAAGGTTGGAATGGAAGCTAAAATCAAGTTATTTTTAATAGCCTCTTGCAATACAAGCCCTTGCCCTTTTCTGTCTTCGGTCAAAAATGCTATATTATTTTCTATTGCTTGTCTTGGGGATTTTATTCTTACTTCTTTGCCATGTAAATATATTTTTCCACTATCAATAGGGTCTACACCAAACACTGCTCTCATAGTTTCGGTGCGACCTGCACCTACCAATCCTGCAAAGGCTAGTATTTCTCCATTATATGCTGTAAAACTAACGTTATTTAGCACTCCTATAGAAGTTAAACCTTCTGCCCGTAAAGCTTCCTCGCCTCTAGATGTTTGGGCTTTTGGGAATAAATTTTCTACACTTCTGCCTACCATATGTGCAATCAATTCATCTTTATTAATGCTGCTGATCTCACAAGTTATAACGTGCTCTCCATCTCTCATTACTGTTACCATATCACATATAGTAAACAGCTCTTCAAGTTTATGAGATATAAATAAAATGGTTATTCCCTTATCTTTTAAGTTAAATACCGTTCTGATGAGTAGTTCCACTTCTTTTTCACCTAAAGAAGATGTCGGCTCATCCATAATAATAAACTTGGCATCTAATACAATAGCACGTGCTATTTCAACCATTTGTTGTACTCCCATGCCAAATGTATTGCAAGGCTTTTTCACATCAACGTCTACTCCTAGCGAAAGTAGCACCTCGTGTGCTTTTTTATGCATAGTAGCATAATCTAGTAGAAGTGAACCTTTTTGTTTCAGAGGATTTCCCATAAATATGTTATCTGTTATGGATAACATAGGAACTATGCTAAGTTCTTGGTAAACACAAGCAATATTTTGTGCTTGAGAATCCATCGGGCTCTTAAACATTTGCTTTTGTCCTTCTACTAGAAGTTCTCCTTCTTCAATTGAGTTGATGCCTGTCAGCGTTTTTATTAAGGTAGATTTACCAGCACCATTTTCACCTATCAACCCATGTATTGTTCCTCTTTCAATGTAAATAGACATATCTTTTAAAGCAATAACTCCAGGAAATCTTTTAGTCACATTTTTTAGCTGTATTATATAATCTGGTGTTTCATTAATGGCCATATTTTCACCTACTTTACAAAAGATATAAAAAAGGGAGGGATGCTTATAACATCAACACCCTTTAAGTGATTAGTTTCCTAAAATTTCATTTAGTTCATCTAAATACTCTTGTGCGTTTGATGCATCAATAACCCTTGCACCAGTATCTATTCTGTTGCTTACATCTTCTCCAGTTAAATACTTAACCGCCGCTTCTACTGATTGATATCCCATTTGGTACGGAGATTGTGCTGTTGTTGCAGTTATGTTGCCACTAATAACAGCCTCCACCCCTGACGATATACCATCAAAGCCCATAAATATAATCTCATCGCCTCGTCCTGCCTGCACTGCAGCACGCTGTGCAGCCATTGCCATTGAGTCATTTACAACTAAAACTGCATCTATTTGGCTGAAATTTTGAAGAAAATTTTCCATAACGTTCATAGCTTTTTCTTCGTTTGATTCTGCGTATTGAACGTCTAGTATCTCAATATTATTATCTGTTAGAGCATTTTTGTAACCTGACACTCTTGACTCTACCGAAGGGTTTCCTGCCACTCCTCCAATAATAACTGCCTTTGAGCCATCCTCTAATAAAGATGCCATATACTCTCCACCTAAATAAGCCGCTTCTTCATTTCCTGTTCCAATAAAGCTAATTTTATCATCAAAATCTACATCTGTATCAACAAAAAATACTGGTATAGAAGCTCCTGTTACCTGCGTTTTTACCATATCAGCCTGTAAAGGTGAAATTACTATAGCATCTGCTTCTCCTGCGGATAACATGGTTTCTATCATACTTGTTTGTTCTGAATAGTTAGTTTCGGATGGTGGCCCTTGTAGTATTAAATTAACTCCATAATCATCTGCCGCATCTTGCGCTCCTGATGATACATATCCCCAGTATTCTGATGATAACGTCTTTAATATAACACCTACTGTAAATGAATCAGAACTACTAGCTGTTGTATCTGAGCTGCCACTTGAGCTGCTACTTGAGCTGCCACTTGAGTTGCCGCTTGAGCTGCTGCTTGAGCTGCCACTTGACGAGCTGTCACTTGAGCATGCTACTAAACCTACTACTAATACTGATGGCAATAAAAATTTTAATAATCTTTTCATTTTCATACGATACCTTCTTTCCTTCATTAACCAACAAATATATATTTTTAATTAATCTACATATTGGCTTAAAAGTTTAAAGCACATTTCTGCCACTTCTTTAGTATCTTGTTCCCAGTGTCTTTTACTAACAAGTTCATATGCCCAGTATCCATCGTATCCAGTCTTCTTAACAGCTTCAACCCAATCTGAAAGAACAATGTCCCCGTCGCCTGCATACCATCCACGCAAGTCTTCTTCGTCACACTCTGTTCCATCCGGATTTCTTTTTCCGTCACAAAAATGTATATTACAAATCATATCTTTATCCAACGTTGCCACATCTTCTAAAGTTGTACCTTGACCATACCATAAATGCCAGAAGTCGATTACCATTTTTAGGTTATCTCTTTTTGTTTCAGCAATAAAGTCTAGACTCTTTGGAAGAGAGTTGATAGGTGACCAAGCCACAGGCTCTAGCTGGAACTTAATTCCACGCTCTGCACCAATATCTAATACTTTTACAACACTAGAAGCAGTTAATTTTTTAACCTCATCCCATGGTTTTCCTGCATGTGCCAATAACGGAACCAACTGAATACAATTACACCCTACGTCTTGACAGAATTTTGTTAATACATCTGCTTCATAACACATACGCTCTACAGACTTAGCATCTGTTCTTTCAACGTGTGCAATATCATTTACACTAACTATTTTCATGTCGTATTTATTCAAAACTTCTTTTACATATTCTACGTCTAATCCCGCTTCTAAATAGTTTAGAACTTTGCTTCCAACCATCTCCAGCCCTTGAAACCCTGCTTCTTTAGCTATACGAATATCTGATATCATATTACTTCTATAAATTGATTTTGTATGCAACGCTTTTTTTACCATAATTAAATTCCACCTTTGTCTTATAAGTTTAGTTATTAATATTTAACCCACACACTGCCATTATCTGCTGATTCTACGCATTTTTCAATAAATTTAACACCTTCTACTCCATCTTTTACGCTTGGATATATTAGGTCTTTTACTTTATCTTGTTCATTTGCATCATACGCATGCATTGCAGTTGCAAATCTTACATATAGATTAGCCCAAGATTCAAATAAGCCTTCTGCATGCCCTCCGCCTATTCTGTCACAATTAACATGATCATCTTCGTAAAGATAACCCATACCTCTGTCTAATATACGAGCTGGCTCACCTTGGATTTCGTATTTTAATTGGTTTGGATGTTCGTCCCACCACTCGATACTTGCCTTTGAACCTACAACACGAATTTTTTGCTGATGCATTCCACCTGCATTCACCGCACTAGCCCAAAGGTTTCCTACTGCTCCATTATCATATTCTAATAAAACAACAGCATTATCTTCTAGTGGAGCACGGCTTTTTATAAAGCTTTGTCTAGAGCATAATAATCTGTCTATTTTCAGTTGCGGTACTATAAGCTCAGATAAGAAGAATGCATGAGTCCCAATGTCGCCTAAAACATATGTTGGACCTGCAACAGCTGTGCTAACTCTCCATTTTGTACCTGGGTCATTTAGCTCAACTTCTTCTGAATGAAATCCATGTGCAAATTGCATGTTAATTACTCTTATTTCACCTAGGTCACCGTTTTCAACCATTTTTCTTGCTTGGTGAATCATTTGTGCACCTGTATATCCATAAGTTACACCAAATACTCTATTATTTTTTGTTGCAAGCTCTTCTAGTTCTTTCGCTTCTACACTTGTAAAAGTAAGAGGTTTTTCACAAATTACGTGAAGCCCTGCTTCTAGTGCAGCTTTAGATATTTCATAGTGAGTTGAGTTTGGCGTAGCAATAGAAACTGCTTGGATGCCGTCAGCTCTTTTTGACTCTGCCTCAAACATTTCTTTATAATTTGGGTATAGTCTATCTTCTGCTATTCCTAGGCTTTTTCCAAACTCTTTTCCTCTTTCAAAATTGATATCAAATGCACCTGCTACTAAATTAAATACATTGTCTCTTCTTGCTGAACTTCTATGAATATATCCTATTTGGCTGCCACGTCCGCCTCCTACCATACCCCATCTTATTGGCGCAGAAAATCCTAATTCTTCGTTGTACATTTAATCTTCCTCCATTTTATTAATTAATAGTTAACCCATACACTTCCATTATCCGCAGACTCTACACATTTTTCTATGAACTTAACTCCAGATATGCCATCTTTTATACTTGGATAATTTAAATCTTTTACTTTATCCTGCTCATTTGCATCATATGCTTGCATTGCCATTGCAAATCTCGCATATAAATTAGCCCAAGATTCAAATAAGCCTTCTACATGCCCTGGAGTCATTCTATCACAAGTAATGTTTGCCTCTTTATAAAGATAATCCATACCTCTTTCTAATATACGAGCTGGCTCTCCTTGGATTTCATATCTTAATTGGTTTGGTTGTTCTGCTATCCACTCAATACTTGCCTTTGAACCTACGACACGTATTTTATGTTGATGCATTCCACCAGAGTTTATTGCACTGCTCCATAGGTTACCTATTGCACCGTTATCATATTCTATTAAAACCATAGCATTGTCTTCTAATGGAGCTCGACTTTTTACAAAGCTTTGTCTTGAGCATAATAATCTATTAATTTTAAGATGCGGTATCATAACTTCTGCTAAAAAGAACGCATGAGTTCCTATATCACCTAGAACATACGTTGGGCCTGCTACTTCTTTGCTCACTCTCCATTTTAGGCGTGGGTCATCTTTTTCCACTTCTTCCCCATGAAAGCCGTGGGCAAATTGCATATTTATTACTCTTATTTCTCCTAAATCGCCCTTTTCAATCATTTTTCTTGCTTGATGTACCATTTGAGAACCTGTGTATCCATATGTCACACCAAATACTCTATTATTTTTATTTGCAAGCTCTTCTAGTTCCTCAGCTTCTGCACTTGTAAAGGTAAGTGGTTTTTCACAAATCACATGAATTCCAGCTTCTAATGCAGCCTTAGCAATCTCATAATGTGTTGAATTTGGCGTAGCAATAGAAACTGCTTGGATACCGTCAGCTCTTTTTGACTCTGCCTCAAACATTTCTTTGTAGCTAGGATATAATCTATCTGATGCCACTCCTATGCTTTCTCCAAATTCTTTACATCTTTGAAAATCAATGTCAAATGCGCCTGCCACTAGTTTAAATATGTCATCTCTTTTTGCAGCAGATATGTGTAGATATCCAATTAAGCTTCCACGCCCACCGCCAACCATGCCCCATCTTATCGGTGTAGAAAATCCTATTTTTTCATTATACATTAAACACTTCTCCATTCCAATTTTAAAATATCATAGAATAGTTATGTTGAAGGATTTGGAGCAGTGCTCTTTATCCTTCAATTGTAATGTCAGTTTATTAACAACCTAATTTTTCTTTCATAAATGCTCTAGCTTTTTGTGCATACTCTAATGGGTCTGCAATTGCAGGGTCTTGTTCCGCTTCTACTACGATCCAACCTTCATAGTTACTGTTTTTGATTATATCAAACACACCATCCCAATCCACACAGCTGCCGTCTCCAGGAACTGTAAACATCCCGTTTTTAACTCCCCATAAGAAGCTTTGGTCTCCGTCTTGTACTTGTTTTAAGATTTCTTTTCTTACGTCTTTTACGTGAATATGTCCTACTCTATCCATATATTTTTTAAGAATAGCCACTGCATCTCCACCGCCAACAGTTGCATGACCTGTATCAAATAACATATAAACAAGTTCTGGATCTGTTAAAGACATAATTTTATCAATCTCTTCAGGATTTTGTACACCAGTTCCTACATGATAGTGGAAGCATACTTTCATTCCTTTTCTCTTAGCTCTGCGACCTAGTTCGTTTAATCCTTCTGCTAAGTTTTTCATTTGCTCATCAGTTAAAATAGGTGCTTTTGTGAAAAGAGGTGTTTCTTCGTTACCGTGTACAGTTACTCCACACTCTCCTACTCCAACTACACGTGCCCCTAGTGCATAAGTGAAATCCATATGCTTTTCAAACGCTTCGTAAGTTTCTTCGTTTTTAAAATCTGTGAAGAAGCTAGAAAACCACATATTACAGATTACAAGTCCACGAATGTCAAGAGCTTTTTTTAGGGTATCAAAATCTTTAGGATATTTGCACCCTCCTTCGCTTCCTTTATATCCTGCTAATGCCATCTCGCTTAAGCATTGTTGATAAGTTAACTCTCCACCTAGAGTTGGTAGATCGTCATTTGTCCAGTTGATAGGTGCACATCCAAATTGAATTTTCATTTTATTTTCTCCTTTAAAATTAGTAATTAGAATTTTCTGATATCTTTTAAAATTTCTTCTTGTCTTTCATATGCTGCTTGAACTTTTTCTTTGGTAGAAACTTCTGCTACTCCAACTCTCCAGAAGTTTTCATATCCTTCAGTCATAGTTCCAGGTAATACATCAACTACAGTAAGCGTTGAAACGTCTGATTTTCTAGCTTCTTCTATAGCAGTTTTTAATTCTTCTACATTTGTAGCTCTAAACGCCTTAGCTCCATATCCTTCTGCAATTTTTGCAAAATCAATTGGTACATATTCTCCAGATAATTTTCCGTCCGCTTCTCTATATCTGAATACTGTTCCAAACGTGTCGCTTCCTTGGCTTCTTTGTAAATTGTGTATACACTGGTGACCGTGGTTATCAAATAACACTACGTTTACTTTTTTACGCTCTTGTATACTAGTTACAAATTCAGAGTGACCCATCAAGAAAACTCCGTCTCCCACTAATGCATATACTTCTTTTTCAGGCTCTGCAATTTTTACTCCTAGTGCAGCTCCAAATTCATATACCATGCAAGAGAAACCGTACTCTAAGTGATATGCTCCAGGGCGTTTTACATCCCATATTCTTTCAACGTCAGCTGGTAAGCTTCCTGATGCTACAACGATTGTTTCATCTTTAGTTAACATCTTATTAAGTTCCAGTAAGGCTCTTGTTTGACTAAACCCTTCCGAAAGATTAATTTGTGATAATTCACCAAGAATTTCGCTCCACTTTTGTTTAGCTTCTTTAACCGTGTTACCCCAGTCACTCTTATAATCACCTAATGCTTTAGTAAGTGCAGTAAGACCTTCTTTAGCATCTGCAACAATGCTTGCACCATCTAGTTTTAATGCATCAAATTTTGACACGTTAAGACCGATAATCTTTGCACCTTTTGACATACTATATTTTGAGTTAGTTACAAAATCGTTTAATTTTGTTCCGATAGCAATAATAACGTCTGCATCGTGCATAACTGTATTTGCGCTATAAGTTCCGCACACACCTGCACAACCTAAATACCATTCAAAGTCACAAGGGATTTCACCTTTACCTGCTTGTGTTTCTGATACTGGGATGCCACATTTAGCACTAAGCTCTTTTAATACATCTCCTGCACCGCTATATCTTACTCCACCACCTGAAATAATCATTGGTTTTTTAGCAGCTTTAATGATGTCTACCGCTCTTTGTATCGCATCTTCAGACGCTGGTCTTCTGTCTAAATACCAAACTCTTTCTTCAAAAAACTCCTCTGGATAATCATACGCCTCACCTTGCACATCTTGAGGTAAGCATATAGTTACAGCACCTGTTTTTTCAGGGTCAGTTAAAGTTCTCATAGCATTTATCATGGCACTCATCAGTTGCTCTGGTCTCACAATTCTGTCCCAGTATCTAGAAACTGCTTTAAATGCATCATTAACGCTCATTGTATAGTCTGCTTCATTTTCCATTTGTTGCAGAACTGGGTCTGGTTGTCTATCTGCGTAAGTGTCCCCTGGGAATATTAGTAAAGGAATTTTATTTACTGTAGCAGTACCTGCAGATGTTACCATATTTAAAGCACCAGGACCAATTGATGCAGTTGCAGCATAAATTGCACGTCTGTTATTTTGCTTTGCAAAACCTGTACAAACATGTGCGATTTCTTGCTCATTTTTACCTGCTATATAAGTTATTTCATCTTGATATTGCCAAAGTGCTTGACCTAGCCCAACTACGTTACCATGACCAAATATCCCTGCAACACCGTGAACAAATCTTGATTTTTCACCGTCCACGCTAATATATTGCTTAGTTAAGAACTTCACAAGTGCTTGTGCCATTGTAAGTTTTACTGTTTTACTCATTAATTTTTCCTCCTAATATTGTTTATCTACTCATATTTAAAATCAATGTCTGGCCAGTATTTAGCTCCTGGTTTTTCTACCCATAAATGTTCTTCTTCAAATGTTGGAGATATATATGGATTTCCTTCTAAATGTCTTATCATCCATAAGAAGTACATTGCATATCCTGGTGCCGCCACTTGCGGGTGAACTAAGTCAGGGTTAATCGCAATTGTATCATTATGCTCTACTAAAACACCTTCATCCCCTAATTTAACTAGACCAAAGCCGTTTTCAGGGTAGAATTTGTAATAATATATTTCAGGTTGGTTATGTGAGTGCGATGGAAATCCTGCCCATTTTCCAGGGTAGTGTACATCTTCTCCTAACATAATATTTGATTCAGGGGATATTTTCTTATCCATTAGCGTCTTAACAATTCGTGTACCAGCATCATTCATATAGCCTTCGCCACGTTTTTCTATTACAGAATTCGACTTATCTCTTACAACACTTTCAAAGTTTGTGTCATTTTCTGTTCTAATAACCGCAATTTCTGCATCATTACTTATACCAGTAACTTTTATTGCAACAGTCTTATTTACATTAAGAGCAATAAAATCATCATCCAAAAAGCTTCCTCGTTTTAATACTCTCTTTTGATTTTCCCACTCAATTTCAACTTCTCCATAAAGAAGCAGATAGATTTTCTCCAATTCAGTGTTGTCATCATGGGTTGTTCCTTTAGACATTTTCAATATACCAAAGTCCATCATCATTTCTTTACAATGTCCATTGTACTCTGTTATCATGTTATACCCTGGTTGAAATTGTCCTTTTGCTTTCAGCTTCATTAAGTCACTCCTTTAATTTAAATAATTTATTATGTCAAAGGCTACAGCACAAGCCACTTCCATCGGCTTTTTCATAAGCTTTTGCCTATCGAACACTTCAGGTTTTGCAAGAACTTCTGCTCTTAGAGTATCCCCTATAGCTTTTCTAATTGAAGTTCCCATATTTATCTTGCCTACTTTTGTAGACTTTAATTTTAACAGGTCTTCTTTACTTATTCCCGAGGACCCATGCACCACCAAAGGTACTGTTGTTACATCTGCAATCCTTCCTAGCACATCAAATTTTATAGGGACTGTTGTGCCCACTAATCGGTGAATATTTCCCACCGATACAGCTAGCCAATCCATTTTTGACAACTCTTCCATACGCCGTGCCTCGTCTGGTTCAGTAAGTTTTATTTCTGTCTGACCTAAATCATTGTACGGTACGGCACCTAATTCTGTCTCTACCAGAACCCCTTTAGAGTGTGCCACCTCAGTTAGTTCTATCGAATTTTTCAAATTTTCTTCAAAAGGAAGTTTCGACCCATCATACATAACCGAAGTAAATCCTACGTTTATCGCACGTAAAACGGAATCTTTATTACTAGAATGGTCAAGATGC
>MDSQ01000072.1_pt1 | contig 17385 bp, 12 predicted proteins | sample 1008251 | NCBI WGS metagenome assembly MDSQ01 (sample SAMN05526597, study PRJNA338239) | gut metagenome | isolation source: Hindgut content | host: Naso unicornis | place: Saudi Arabia: Red Sea | collected 2016-05
CAAAAAATTGATGCACCTAGTGGCACTGCACTAGCAATTGCTAATGCTATACAAGATTCACTAAATAACGATTATTCCTTATGTTTTGATAGATCTACACTACGTGAACCTAGGGAGCATAAAGAAATCGGAGTTCATGCTATTCGTGGCGGAACAATTGTCGGAGACCATGATATTATATTTGCTGGTATTGATGAAGTGATTACTTTATCACATTCTGCCGCATCAAAAGATGTGTTTGCTGTTGGTGCCATTAAAGCAGCTGAATTTTTAGCATATAAATTCCCTGGCCTTTATAATATGGGACATCTGCTAGGCGAATAAAAATCCACTATTTCTAGTGGATTTTTTTTATAGATTCTTTTTGAGCAACTCACATAATTCTGCTATTTCTTCTGGTGTAGTTTCAAATTTAGTTGGTCTGTTTAACCTGACTACATCATCATTATAGCGTGGTATAAGATGCAAGTGAAAATGAAATACTGCTTGATTTGCAGCTTTTCCATTATTTTGTACGACATTAATTCCATCTACATTTAATGCCTTTTTCTGTGCCTTTGCCATTTTAATAGCAAGTGGATAAATATTTCTTGCTATTTCGTCTGGCATATCAAATATATCCACATGATGCTCTTTTGGAATAATTAAAATATGTCCTCGATTTGCTGGAAATTTGTCCATTATTACTTTAAATAAATCATCTTCGTATACTACATTTGCGTCTGAATCATCTTCCATTATACTACAAAAAATATCCATTTTATTATCTCCTTAATTATATTCTCGATTACTCCTAAAAATTTGGTCAAGCTTTGGTAATAGGGCAAAGTTTCCTTTAACCTTAATTTTTCCTACCATAAATGCCTTTTGGTAACTTATACTTTTAATAATTATTTCTTCTAATATTGTATCTAATAGCATAATTTCTACATCACATCTATTTGCCATTCCTTCATTATATCTACAATCTCCATTACTTATTACAATATAACCCATCTCTTTTGTATCATTAATTATATATTGCACCACCATATTAAGGCTTTTATCATATTGAGCTATAAAATAATGAGGTAAGCTTGCAATTCGTTTAGCAACTTTACGTGTAACGTTAGTAGTTTGTTGTTGTGGCCTTGCATATGTGCCTGTTGATATAGGTTGGAAGTTTGTGTCCCCTCCAATTTTTCCTTTTAATAGATTGGTAATCTCTTCAATTTCTTTTTCTTCTGTATTAATGGTTTCATATTGTGGCGTAGAAGTAGCTATAGGTGCTGCCTCTACTGGTTGGGCAACTGTTGTTACCGGATTATTAACTTGTGGTTTAGCTCCAGTAGTAAATAGCATCCTTTCGCTAGATATAATATTTGATACACCTTGCTTTAGACTACGATAAAAATTTTCTATTTGCTTATCTACTATTCTAAGCGTATCTTCCTCACTTATATATGAGTTAAATGCTATGCATCCACCGTCACTTCCTCCTAAAAATCTCCAAGCCTTACTAATTTGATAACCAGCCTCTATTTCTCCCCAAAAATTACTGTATGTAATCGTTAATAGGGGTTTGTCCAATATTTGGTGTATACTTATATAATTTAAAAACGTTTGCATCGCTCCATGCATACCTCCTAGATATACATTTGAGTATGCGATTATCCCTGTGCTGTCATTTATTTGTCTTACTATATTATCCGCTATCTCATTAGAATTACCATTAAAATATGGCAAGGTTTCAAGACTAATTTGCTCTAATTCAACTTCTAATTCATCCAAGACTGTAACTACGGTATTTTTTATATTTGTTAAAGCCCTTTCCTTTACATCAGCAAGTAATAGTACTATTTTCATCATAAATCCTTCCTATCAAGTATTTAAATATGTTAGTGCTCTTTGCGGGTAATAGGCTATTATCCTATCTATCTCCCAAAATAGCCGCAACGCCTTTCTTCTTATTTCTATGTTCAATATATCTCCAATTCTAAAATCTATCAATAAATCTGGGCTAAATAAAATTCTATATGATTTAGTTTTGGCTAAATTTTTAAGGTTTATATACCCATCTGCGTTAATATCTTCTATCATAAAATATCCTTTAGCCTGTGCAGTAAAATTTTGCGGGGTACCTTGCTTTAATTTGTAATCTTTATATAAGTCTATATCTATAATTAATGGAGCATAACTAACTATAGGACACCCTGAAATCACTTCTATTATATGTTTCATTTTATATAATCTATTGTACTCTTCTGTATATTGTTTTATCATCTGCAGAGTATTTGGTAAATTTTCTACATCATCTATATATATTATTAATTTATCAAAAGCTTGCATAAAGTATTTAGCTTGACTTAAATGGTTTTTATACCTCGGTACCCAAACTGCAAAAAAATATTCTATTAAACTCTTATCTAATTTATATAGTCTTTTATATTTAAAATCACTTTTTAAATATCTTAAAAAAGTATCAGCCGTTTCTTTTTCTACTGTATTATCATCTAAATTATTATTATACTCTTGTACTATCTTTACAATATTCATGTTACTTTCCCGCCTATCTATAACCACTTAGTATTTTAATTATTGACGTGGCGAGAAAGGTTTATACACTTTATAGATTTTTTATTCGCTCAACAGCTTCTATAACATTTTCTCTTTGTCCAAATGCAGATATTCTAAAATATCCTTCTCCATTTTTACCAAATCCTACACCTGGTGTTCCCACTACATGTGCCTCATTTAATAGTTTATCAAAAAATGCCCAGGAATCTAGACCATCTTTGCATTTTATCCACACATAAGGCGAGTTGTCTCCGCCTACTAACCAATATCCTAATTCTTTAAAACCATTTCTTATAATAACTGCATTTTCTAAATAGTAATCTATATTTTCTACCACTTCTTTTTTACCCTGCGGAGTAAAAACAGCTGCTGCAGCTTTTTGAACTACATAAGGTACACCGTTAAATTTTGTAGTTTGTCTTCTAAGCCATAATTTATTTAGCGATACATCTTTTACCTTTAACTCTTGTGGAACTACAGTGTATCCACATCTTGTACCTGTAAATCCAGCTGTTTTTGAGAATGAGCAAAACTCAATTGCACACGTTCTCGCACCTTCTATCTCAAAAATGCTACTTGGTAAATTTTCATCTCGTATAAATGCTTCATATGCACTGTCAAATAGTATAATTGAATTATTTGCGTTTGCATAATCTACCCAGATTTTTAATTGCTCTTTTGTATAAGTAGCACCAGTCGGATTATTTGGAGAACACAAATAAATTAAATCTCCACCATCGCCATCTTCCGGCATTGGCAAGAAATTATTTCCTTCGTTTCCATCTAGAAAATTTATTTTTCTACCCGCCATTATATTTGTATCTAAATACACAGGGTAAACTGGATTTGGAATCAGACTAGTCCCCGCTCCAAAAATATCTAAAATATTACCAACGTCGCTTTTTGCCCCGTCACTTATAAACACTTCATCTGACATAACATTTACGCCTTTTGTAGCATAATAATCTTTTATAAGATTTCTTAAAAAGTCATATCCTTGCTCTGGGCCATATCCTCTAAATGTTTCCTTATGCCCCATTTCCTTAACCGCTTCTGTCATAGCGTCAATTACACTTTTTGTAAGTGGTAATGTAACATCTCCAATACCTAACCTTATTATCTTTACATCTTTGTTAGCATTTTGAAAGTCAGATACCTTTTTTGCAATGGTAGAAAAAAGATAACTTTGTTCTAAGTTTAAAAAATTTTCATTGATATTCATGTTCTTCTCCTTAAAAATAGTTTTAAATTTCCTAACAACTATTTTACCATATTGTACTAATAATTTCACTATTTTTTTATCTGAACATCCTTTTTAATATATTTTGCTAGATCTGCTATAATAATTCACCCTTAAATACAAATGTTGCTCCACCTGTCATATATACTGCTACATCAGTATATTCTATTATAAGCTCGCCCCCACGCAATCTAACTACTATATCCGTAGATTTTTTGGCTAGTCCATTTAGCACAGCACCAACTGCAACAGCACAAGCCCCTGTTCCACAAGCTAAAGTCTCACCACTGCCTCTTTCCCATACTCTCATCTTAAAACTACCGTCTTCTAAAATTTGTACAAATTCTGTGTTAACTCTCTCTGGAAAAATCTCATGATTTTCAAAATATGGCCCAATTTTTTCTAGGTCTATCCCATCTACATCATCTACAAATATAACACAGTGCGGATTTCCCATAGATACGCATGTTATTTTATATGTTTTATCATTAACTACCAAGTTAGTATTTACAATATTATCTAATTTTGCTGGTATATTTTCAGGCTCTAATATCGGAAGTCCCATATTCACTCTAACTGTATCTACTTTTCCGTCTATCACATTTAAATCTAAATATTTAATCCCGCTTAAAGTATCTATATCTAATTTTGTTTTATCTACTATCTTTTTATCATATAAAAATTTGCCCACACAACGTATTGCATTTCCACACATCTTACCTTCACTACCGTCAAGGTTAAACATTCGCATCTTAGCATCGGCAATGTCAGAACGACATATCATCACTATGCCGTCTCCCCCTACCCCAAAGTGTCTATCCGATAACTTTATCGCAAGCCCATTTGGGTCGTCTAATTCATCATTTAGGCAATTAAAATATATATAATCATTACCTATCCCGTGCATTTTGTAAAATTCCATAATTCTATACTCCTTTCATATAGTAGCTTATATTTTTATGATTCTACTACCTCATTACTTTCTTTTATAAGATGTGGCTCCCATCTCTTTTTAAACTTCTCTATATCCTCTTCTGAATAAAAATGACGTACATACGGGTCACTATAACATTTATCAAAATACTCTTGCGTTAACTTAACTTCCTTCTTAAATTTTTTATATTCCCCACCATTCCACCTAGCTTCCCCTACATTTGTTAGGACTAGCTCATCAAATTCAACTCCTACCCATTCTGATAATTGTGGTACTATATCATTTAACTTTTCTAGCTGATATATAAATACCTCTAGGTTCTCATGCTTTATTATACTATACCCCGCTTCTTTATTAAATGGGTAGTCGAATAAATTAAATATTTGCTCATTAAAATATTCAATCCAATCCTGAATAGCTGATTCTCTAAAAAATGGTGGTACATCCATATCTTTATTATAAAAATCACAATTAGTGTAAATATATGAATTCACATATTTATCAAATATTAATTGAGATTCAGATAAATTATTTACATATAAATTTTTTAGATCATACAACACTTTATCTTTGTTAATTTCACTACTATTCAATTCATACATTACCTTTAACCCTAGACTCTCCAAAGATATGCTCACTAATTGTTGCACTTCAGATAAATGTTGTGCAATCGGTTCTCTAACTGCACATATTAACTTTATATTCTTATCTGCCTTAACATTTAAATTTGCTAAACGTTCTATTCTATGCCATAAATTAAAAGTATTTATCTTATATTTTATAAAAGTCTCATTTAGTGTATAATCACCAGTTTTAGGTGGTAAACATATAAAAATAGTATTTTTAATATTGCATTCATATAAATCTTTTAAAGAATATAGTACTAGATCTTGATCATACTCAATAATTTTTGGTAATGTTGTTTTGCTTATTATAGTACTAAATAACCAAGAAAAATAAATCTTTGATTTCAACAGTTCTAATGGTATCTGGCATACAATCTCTTTTTTATCTCCTAATAAATTTTCTAATTTACCTTGGAAGTGCTTGGCGAAAGCTGGTATCATAATTAGTAATTGTACTTCATACTTAGAAATTTCTATTAACTCATCTACTGTAATAATCGGAATATCTTTTATTTCTTTCACTATATTATTTTGTTTATCCGCACAAAATGCAATCACATCTATTTCAACAAATTCTAGATAATCAAGAAATCTTTCCATATCACCTAAATTTTTATTATAATTTGTAAAAAATAATATTACTTTCTTGCCTTTAAAAATTGGAAAACCTATTATTTCATACGCTTTATACATCAAATCATTTATAGCAACTTCATACATAACATCTTTTTTCTCTTTAAATAAGTCTATAAGTTTATCTTTTATTATTAGGTTAGCTATAGATACAAAAACTATTATTTGAGGGTCGTTATTAACTACTTCTAGTAACTCATCTGTTGTAATAACAGGAATACCCTCTACCCCCCCTGCTTGCTCTGACTTATATTCTACATCTACACAAAATGCACTCACATTAAATCCTATCGTTTCAAGATATTTTTTCGCTTCTTTACCCCGTCGTCCTGCTCCAAAGATTATTATTTTCTTCCCCTTAAATACTGCCCAATCTGTCAACTCAAGAAAGTGATATGTTAAACTAGAACTATATGCACTACTTATAATATCAGTTTTATCTCCTACTAATTTTTCTAACCTTTCTCTTTCTGAATCAAATGAGAGGTAAATCAAAGCTTGTGGTTCATTATCAATCACTTCAACTAGTTCATCTGTTGTAATAACAGGAATACCTTCTACCTCTCCTATTTGCTCTGACTTATATTCTGCATCTATACAAAATGAAATTACATTTATTTTAAACATCTCAAATGCTCTTTTTGCTTCTTTACCCAGTCGTCCTGCTCCAAAGATTATTATTTTCTTCCCTTCAAAAACAGATAAATCTGTAATTCTATTAACTCTCATTAAATTTATCCTCTTTTCTCCTCTGCACTATTTAACTTCTCTCTTAAACTTTTTATATTTTTATATTTTCTAACTCACTTAAAATATAATGCACTACCTCTTCTACAGTTTTACCTTCTGTATCTGCTATTATATCTGGTTTTTGTGGTATCTCATACGGGCTAGATATCCCTGTAAAATTAGTAACTTCACCATTTAGAGCCTTTTTATATAAATTCTTGGTATCTCGTCGTATACATTCTTCGAGGGATGTTGCTACATATATTTCTATAAAGCCTTCACCTATTATTTTCTTTGCATTGTTACGGTCTTGTGCAAATGGAGATATTGCTGATACTAATACTATTAGCCCAGCGTCGTTCATAATCTTTGCCACTTCGGCTATACGTCGTATATTTTCAACTCTATCTTTCTCACTAAAGCCTAAATTATTGTTTAGTCCCATACGCACATTATCACCGTCTAATATCATAGTGTGCTTAAGTTGTGACACTAACTCTTTTTCTAATGCATTTGCTATTGTAGATTTTCCGGAACCGGATAGACCTGTAAACCATAAAGTTTTTGGCACTTGGTTTTTTTGATTGGCTCTTATTTCTTTAGTTATATCTAAATTTTGCCAAGTTAAATTATCTGAGCGATTTAAAGGGTGTTCTATTACTCCGCAAGCCGATGTGGCATGTGTTATTCTATTAATTAAAATAAATCTGCCTAAATCTTTATGCACCTTAAATTTATCTAATACTACTTTTTCCGCAAGAGAAATATCACAATTTATTAGGTCATTTTTCTCTGCCTTTTTTTGTAAAATATGGCTTCCTGTATTGATATCAATACAATAATGTATTTTTATAATAGTCGCTTGAGTTACTTTAGTTCCAATCTTTATTAGAAAACTACGTCCTACTATCAACTCTTCATCATCCATCCAGAGTAAGTCTGCCTTAAATAATCTATAAGAAGAGAGCATTTCATTTTTTGATATAATACAACCTCTTGAGCAGTCTATTTCTTTATCTAAAATAATTGTCACTGCTTGTGATGAATGTATTGAGTTGCATTCTTTACCTGCATTTAATAGTTGCTTAACATTTGCCTTTTCTTTAGTAGGTAATACAATTATTTCATCACCTATTTTTAAATTTCCATAGGCCACTTGCCCTTGAAATCCTCTAAAATTAACATTTGGTCTACACGCACGTTGTATTGGCATCAAAAATAGTTTTTGTCCTTCTATTTCTGAAATATCCACTTCTTCTAAATATGTTAAAAACGTTTTTCCTGTATACCATTTCATACGATTTGAAGCCTTAGTTATATTATCCCCTTCTGTTGCTGATACTGGTATTATTACGCTACTCTCATAAAGATATGCTTGCATCAATTGCGTGATATCAGCCTCAATTTTTCTAAACTTACGCATATCGTAAAAAACTAAATCCATTTTGTTTACTGCAAATACAAAATGTCTTATTCCCATTAAATTGCATATACGAATATGTCTCTTAGTCTGCATTAAAATCCCTTTAGTCGCATCCACTAATATAATTGCTAAGTCTGCAAACGATGCACCTACAGCCATATTTCTTGTATACTGTTCATGCCCTGGGGTATCAGCTACAATAAAATTTCTCTTTGTAGTATTAAAATATCGGTAAGCAACATCTATTGTTATGCCTTGCTCTCTTTCTGCCATAAGCCCATCTAAGAGCAAAGAGTAATCAATATCTGTGCCACGACTTCCGATTTTACTATCTAATACCAATGCATTTTTTTGGTCTGCAAAAATCAACTTAGCATCATATAACATATGTCCTATTAATGTTGATTTTCCATCATCGACACTGCCACAGGTTATAAATTTTAGTAATCCATTCATTTAGAAGTATCCCTCCCTTTTACGTCTCTCCATGCTTCCCCTTGCCTCATGGTCTATAACACGGCTTGTGCGTTCTGATGATATTGCACCTAGCGTTTCCTTTACAATCTCATCTAATGTAGCTGCTGTAGATTCAATTGCTCCAGTTAATGGATAGCACCCTAACGTACGAAATCGAATACTTTTCATTTGCATATGCTCATCATCTTTTAGTTTTAGACGCTCATCATCTAGCATTATAATATTTCCGTCACGATAAATTACAGGTCTTTCTTTAGCAAAATATAAAGGTACTATCTCAATCTTTTCACGTGCTATATATTTCCAAATATCTGCTTCTGTCCAATTAGAAATCGGAAACACCCGCATGCTCTCACCTTTTTTAATGAAAGTATTATATAAATTCCATAATTCTGGTCGTTGATTTTTTGGGTTCCACGAGTGGTCTTCATTCCTAAAAGAAAATATGCGTTCTTTAGCACGAGACATTTCTTCATCACGACGCCCACCGCCGAATGCAGCATCAAAGTGGTACTTATCTAATGCTTGTTTTAGTGCTTCTGTTTTCATAATATCTGTATATGCACTGCCATGCTCAAATGGATTAATATTCTTCTCCACTCCTTCTAAGCTTGTGTATACTAGCATTTCAATACCTAGTTTTTCTGCCATTTTATCTCTAAATTGTATCATCTCTTTAAATTTCCAAGTAGTGTCTATATGCAAAAATGGAAATGGTGGCTTTTCTGGATAAAACGCTTTCATGGCTAAGTGCAACATAACTGAACTATCTTTTCCTATTGAATATAACATAACTGGTTTTTGACATTCTGCTACTACTTCTCGCATAATATAAATTGCTTCTGCTTCTAATTTATCTAAATGTGTCATTTAATGTCTCCTAAAATATTTTTATACTACTCTAAACTCGCCTTTATCAGCCCTAAAAATAGTGGGTGTGGCTTATTTGGTCTACTTTTAAATTCTGGGTGAAATTGAGATGCTATATAATATTTATGGTCTTTCAACTCAACTACTTCGACTAAATTTTCATCTGGAGATACTCCGCTTATAATTAATCCCTTATCTACACATTGTTTTCTATATTCGTTGTTAAATTCATACCTATGTCTATGTCTTTCTCTTATCTGAGATTGTTGGTACACCTCACTCAGCAACGTATTCTCTTTTATAATACATATATAGCTACCTAATCGCATAGTTCCACCTTTATCTGTAATATTTTTTTGTTCCTCCATTATGTGTATTACAGGATTTGAAGTATCTTCAAATTCTGCTGAATGTGCGTTGTTAATGCCTAATACATTTCTTGCAAATTCAATTACCATAACTTGCATACCAAGGCATATGCCTAGCAGAGGAATATTATTTTCCCGAGCATACCGAGCTGTCTCTATTTTCCCTTCAATTCCTCTATCTCCAAAACCACCAGGGATTAATATCCCGTCTATATCTTCTAAAAGAAGTCTAATATTATTTCGGTTTATCTCTTCGCTATCAATCCATTTAATATTTACTCTTGCCCCTAATTTAAACCCTGCATGTCTTAAACTCTCGGCAACTGATAAATATGCATCGTGTAACTTTACATATTTTCCTACCAACGCAATAGTAACTTCTTTTTTTGGATTATATATATTATCAACCATCTGTTGCCACTCAGTAAGGTCTGGTTCTACAGTTTGTAAATCAAGTGCTCTGCACACTACTTTATCAAGCCCTTGTTTATGCAACATAATCGGAGCTTCATATAAAGACGGTAATGTTATGTTTTCTATAACGCAATCCTTTTTCACGTTGCAGAATAAAGAAATTTTGTCTAAAATATCTTCTGGTATATCCTCATCTGCACGTGCTACGATAATATCTGGTGATATTCCTATGGAGCGTAGCTCCTTAACTGAATGTTGCGTAGGCTTACTTTTATGCTCCCCACTCGATTTTATATACGGTACTAATGTTAAGTGTATAAATATACAATTTTCCCGTCCTACTTCTAATGAAATTTGCCGTATAGTTTCAAGAAAAGGCTGTATCTCTATGTCCCCTGTCGTGCCTCCTATCTCTGTTATCAAAATATCAGCTTGTGTATTTTTCGCACTATTATATATAAATTCTTTTATAACATTAGTAATATGCGGAATAACTTGAACTGTTTGTCCAAGGTACCCCCCATTTCTTTCTTTACTTAATACTTCATAATATATTTTACCTGATGTTAAATTAGAAAACTTATTCAAATCTTCGTCGATAAATCTTTCATAATGACCCAAATCTAAATCAGTCTCGGCTCCGTCTTCTGTTACATATACTTCCCCGTGTTGATAAGGGCTCATAGTCCCTGGGTCTATATTCATATATGGGTCTAATTTTTGTGCCGCCACTTTAAGCCCCCGCATTTTTAAAAGCCTTCCCAAACTAGCAGCCGTTATACCTTTACCTAACCCCGATACTACTCCTCCTGTAACAAAAATAAATTTACTCATACAAATCTCCCTCTATCCGTAATTTAAAATAATAGCATCTGCTACTTCCTTTCTAGTTTTGCGTAAATTCATGGCTTCCTTTTCAATATATTTATGTGCTTGTTGCTCGCTCATACCTTTAAACTCAATCAATATACACTTTGCTCTGCTAACTATTCTTATATCATCAATCTTTTTATTTAAGTTGCTATTTTCTTGTTCTAATAACTTTAGCCTATTATAAGTTACATTAGCGATTTTAATAGAAGTCATAAGTATTTTTCGGTCGATTGGTTTTGCAACCATAATTACTCCTAGTTCTTCCACATTTTGTGCCACTTTCTCATAATAATCTGCATTTACAATTAAAATTACTTGCGTTATAGATAGATATGCAATATCTTTTGCAAGTTTTTCACCCATCTCATCTTTTAATGGCGTATTTATAATTACTAAATCTATACTTCTTTCTAGTAACATTCTTCTTGCCTCAACCGCACTATTTAGAGTATATAAATTTTTATGCAAATGTGCAGGTAGCAAATTTGATAATACATCTTTGCTAGGTGTAGTTTTAGAAACCATTAAAATATTTTGCATTATAATTCACCCCTAAACTTTATAGTTTATACAAATACTCCTTAGTATAAAAATGCTGTTTATCTACAACAAATTCATAATCTTCTAGTTCTTGTTCTTTTAGGTTTATATATTTTTGCAAAAATTCCTCTCCCAAAACTTCTTTTACAAAATGTGAATTTTTTGCTAAACTTATCGCCTCTGCTAGGCTTTTGGGTAACCTTTTTAAGTAATTTGTATTGAGTGTATCATACAAATTAATATTAGATTCTTGTTGAAGAGGTAGTTTGTTTTTAATACCATATATGCCTGCACTAATAACTAATGCATATACAATATATGGATTACAACTACAATCAGGTGATCTTAGTTCTAGCCTTGTTCTTTCGTCATATCTTTCGGGTATCCTAATTAAGGCTGATCTGTTGCTATTTGACCAACTAATATATTTTGGAGCACCCATCTTACCTAATCGGTCATATGAATTTACAGTAGGATTTAAAAATAAGGTGATTTCATTTATTTTACTTAAGATGCCTGCTATAAAATAATCTCTTATGTCATTTTGCATATGTTCAGGTTGAAATATATTTTTGCCATGTTTTGTAAGAGATATGTTAATGTGAAAAGAACTGCCACTCTCATCTTCTAAAGGCTTTGGCATAAACGAGGCGTATAAACCATATCTATTTGCCACCACTTTTACTATGTTTTTAAATGTCATAATATTATCTGCAGAGCTTAATGCATCGCTATATCTAAAACCAATTTCATTTTGTCCAGGGCCATTTTCATGATGAGATGACTCAGGCGTTAATCCCATTTTATTCAGCAATAAACAAATCTCTCTACGTACATCTTCTCCTTTATCAAGCGGTGCAACATCAAGATATGATCCATTATCTAATGGTATATATACTGGGTTATCATGGTCGTCTAGTTTAAACAAATAAAATTCACACTCAGCTCCAATTTTTGCACCAAATCCTTGTTGGTCTAATTTTTTTATAGCTCTTTTTAAGATACTTCGGCTATCTGCATGATAAATATCTCCACTAGCATTCTTTATATTACAATAAAATTTTATTACACGCCCAGGCTCTGGTCTCCATGGTAGTGCAGATAGCGTAGTTGGATCAGGTGACAAAAATAAATCAGATTCATGTATACTGGAAAATCCGGCTATAGAACTTCCATCAATCATTATGCCATCTGAAAATGCTCTTTTTAATTCTGATTTCATAATAGCAATATTCTTGTGTACACCAAATATATCACAAAATGCTAATCTAATAAACTTTACATCCTCTTCTTCCACAAAAGTAAACATTTCCTCTAATATAGTATCCATACATAATACCTCCCCTCATAATAGACTATTATAAAGCAAATGCTTATTTTATTCAACTACCTTTTTGTTATTAGTAACTACAAAAGAGCAGACTAATATTAGTCTGCTCTTTTAATAAAATACCGACAGTGGGACTCGAACCCACACGCTTTATGGGCGGCGGATTTTGAGTCCGCTGCGTCTGCCATTCCGCCATGTCGGCAAGAAATTATTAGTAGTATAACATGTTATTTTCCAAAAAGCAACATGTATTTCCTATAATTTCTAATTTTTTTATATCTTACATATCAGACGTATCAATGTTATCTAAATATTGCTCAATATCTCCTATTATACTCGCCACGCATCCATCTTGAAATGGCGAAATTAAATCTCCTGTTTTTACAAGCCCTAAGAAAGATTTTGTTCCCCCAATTTTACATATTGCCATATAGTCTTGCCAGCCTTTTTCTCTGTTTTCATTCATCTTTTTCCAAAACTGTAGTGCACATATTTGTGCGAGAGTATAATCTATATAATAAAATGGACTAGAGAATATATGCCCTTGCCTAAACCAGAAGCAACCTTCTTCTAATAATGTGCTATCTGCATAATTTTTGTGTGGCAAATATTCTTTTTCTAGCTGTCTGAAATGTGCATTTCGTTCTGCTGGCGTAGCATCAGGATTTTCATATATAAAATGTTGAAAATCGTCTACTAATACTCCATACGGAATAAACTTTATAGCCCCAGATAGGTGCGAGTACTTATACTTCATAGTTTCATCTTCAAAAAACAGCTCCATCCATGGCCAAGTGATAAACTCCATCCCCATAGAATGTATCTCACAGCTTTCATATGTCGGAAACATCAGCATTGGTATTTCTATATACCTTGAGCTGTACACCTGAAATGCGTGTCCTGCCTCATGTGTTAATACGTCAATGTCCCCAGAAGTGCCATTAAAATTCGAGAATATAAACGGTGAATTATAATCGTCAATATATGTGCAATATCCCCCAGCTTGTTTTGCCGGTTTTGTTTCTAAGTCTAGTAAATCAGTATCTATCATATAATCAAAAAATTCGTTAGTTTCCTTAGATAATTCACTATACATCTTTTTACCATTATTTAGAATAAACTCTGCATCTCCATGCGGTTTTGCATTTCCAGAAACAAATTCAAAGTTCTCATCATAATGGTACAATTCATCAAGCCCTAATCTCTCTTTTTGTTCATTATATAATTTTGTAGCTACTGGTACAATATACTCTTTTACCTGCCTTCTAAAGTTTGCTACCATATCTTTATCATAGTCAGTACGGTCCATATTTACGTACCCAAATTCAACATAATTATTAAAGCCTAGTTTTTTTGCCTTTCTAACTCTTACTTTTACTAGCTTATCAAATAAGTCTTCAAATTTTTGCTTATTTTCTACAAAAAACTCATTATAAAGCCTGTTAGTCTCTTGTCTTTCTGCACGGTCAGTAGAAATTTTAAATGGTCCTAACCCCGATAAGTTATACGTCTCACCTTTATACTTAATTTTGGCCGAAGCTATTAATTTTTTATATTCTGATACTAGTTTATTTTCTTCTTGACATTCCTCAATTACTTCAGAAGAGAATACCCTTAAACTATTTTCTATTAATTTAAAATACTGCTCGCCAAATTCTTTTTCTAATGCATCTCTAAACTTAGAATTTATTACTGCTTTTTCATATTCTAATTCCACCTCGCTATAAAGCGGTGAATACTCGTCCCAGTACTCGCTTTCCTTATCATAAAATTCATCTTTAGTATTTATGCTATGGCGTATGCTACATAACGTGCTAAGCGTGTTTATATGTGATAATTCTTTATTAATCTGCTTTATCACCTGTATTTGCTCATCTGCTGTTTTTGCGTTATTCATATTTAAAATAAGATTTTGCATCTTAACTTTATATTTATCAAAATCTGCTCGTTCATATTTAAACTCACTAAACTTCATCTCTTTATCTCCTTTAATAATTGTATAAGGCTTGTTAACCTAACAAGCCCATTGTATATTTTTATGGTTATTATATCCGGCTATCTAAAATAGTATACCATCTTTTACCATTTATGTAATTGCTGCTTAACATTGTAATTTAACAACATTTATAGTACATCAGTCCTTGAATAATCTGTAAAAATATACTAATATATTGGCATGTACAAGATTTTTATACATCACCGTTAGGCCATCAAACGGAATTTTTAAGGAGAAGTTATGCCAAAAAAGATATTACTAATTGATGCATTTAGCATCGCTAATCGAGCATTTTATGGAATGCCTTTACTAAGTACAAAAGACGGAATTTTTACCAATGCAATATACGGTTTTCTAAACATTATGTTTAGCTTAATTGATAAGGAACATCCTGATATGATTGGAGTTGTATTTGACGTATCAGCTCCCACCTTTAGACATACACATAACAGCGACTATAAGGGAACCCGAAAAAGTGCTTCACCAGAATTTAAGATGCAAATTCCTATATTGAAGGAAATTTTAGATGCAATGGGTATATTTAGAATAGAAAAATCCGGCTTTGAAGCTGATGATTTACTAGGTACAATAGCAAAGCTTGCTGAAAAGGATGGATTTAATTCTATCATTGTTTCAGGAGACCGTGATTTATTACAAGTAGCATCTAAACATATCCAAATCAAAATCCCTAAAACTAAAAAAACTGGTACCGAAGTTGCAACCTATTTTGAAGAAGACGTGATTACAACATACGGCGTAACTCCTACCGAATTTATTGACGTAAAAGGACTTATGGGGGATACTTCTGATAATATAAAAGGAGTTCCTGGTGTTGGTGAAAAAACGGCGATAAAGCTTATTAAAACATATCATAGCATAGAAAATTTATATCAAAACATAGACGAAGTGTCCGGTAATAAGCTTAAACAAAATTTAATTGACTTTAAGGCACAGGCAATGGATAGTAAGTATCTTGCTACAATAAAATGTGATGTTCCTATTGAATTTGAGTTTAATGATTTATGTTATAAAATAGAATTAACTCCAGCTGTAGCAGAAATATTTGATAAGTTAGAATTCAAGAAGATGCTTCATAAATTTAATACATCTGCAGATGAAAAATACGACTTAACAACAGCTAATCTAGATATATTATTAACTCTACAAACAGTTGCTATATTTTGTATCATCGAAAATAATATATGTTATATCGGGGCAAGTTCTGAAGGTAAAAATTATTTCTTAGAAGCCAATTTAGAAAATAGCGTTGAGTACCAGATAGTTAAAAAATTTTTTGGCGACGAAAAGATATATAAAATAGTTTTTGATAGTAAGCAATTACGCCATCTGTTGCATGCAGCAAATATTTCTATTGTTGGTGATATCTTTGATGTAATACTTGCCTCTTATCTTTTAGACGCTTCTAGTGATGATTATGATTTATCCGTGTTATCAAATAATAAAGTTACGCATATAGATAGATTATTAGACAAGTCTAAAAAGACATGGACCCAGCTGGATAAGGATGTTTTAACCTATGAAATAAGCATGCGTGCACAAATCTTGTATGATTTAGCTCATTCTATGAAAAAAGAACTTATAGACACAAATATGTTAGAGTTATATCTAAAAGTTGAGTTACCTCTTGCAGAAGTTTTATTTGATATGGAGATAGAAGGAATTACAATAAATCCCAATTCACTTAAATCATATGGTATTAAGCTTGATGGCTTAATACAAAAATTAGCTAACGAAATTTATGAGCTAGCCGACGAAAAATTCAACATAAATTCTTCAAAGCAGTTAGGTATTATATTATTTGAAAAATTAGACATACCTCCTATTAAAAAAACTAAGACTGGTTACTCAACAGCAGCAGATATTTTAGAAAAACTTGCTGATAAAAATCCTATTATTCCAAAAATATTAGAATATAGGCAATATACCAAGCTTTATAGCACTTATGTAACAGGCTTACTTAAGGTTATAAAAAATAATAAAATACACTCAACATTTAATCAAACTATTACAGCAACAGGGCGTATTAGTTCTACTGAACCTAATTTGCAAAACATACCTATCAGAATGGAATTAGGGCGAGAAATAAGAAAGATGTTTATTCCAAAAAGCGATGATTATGTCTTTTTGGATGCTGATTATTCACAAATAGAGCTGAGAGTATTGGCCAGTATGTCAGAAGATGATATCATGAAAACAGCTTTTATAGAAGATATAGACGTGCATACTTTAACAGCGAGCGAAGTATTTGACACTGCTATAGATAAAGTAACTTCTGATATGAGGCGTAAAGCAAAGGCTGTAAACTTCGGCGTAGTTTATGGCATAGGAGCATTTGCACTTGCTGATGATATAAAA
>MDSQ01000073.1_pt1 | contig 17100 bp, 15 predicted proteins | sample 1008251 | NCBI WGS metagenome assembly MDSQ01 (sample SAMN05526597, study PRJNA338239) | gut metagenome | isolation source: Hindgut content | host: Naso unicornis | place: Saudi Arabia: Red Sea | collected 2016-05
TGTGAAAGAGTGTTTGCACCTTGGAAAGACATGGAGAAACTACTTATACAAAATAACATAGAGTTATTTAGTTTAGAGTCACAAACTCCGCTTAGTAAATTTGATTTTGTAGGATTTACACTGCAGTATGAAATGAGTTATACAAATATATTAAATATGTTATGCCTTGCAAATATTCCGATATTTGCAAAAGACAGAACCAAGGAGCACCCATTTATAATAGCTGGAGGGCCATGTGCATATAATCCGGAACCGCTTTCACCATTTATAGATTTCTTCTATATTGGTGAGGGGGAAGCATTATATGATGAGATATTTGAGTTATATAAACAATATAAAAATAAGTCAAGAGATGAATTTTTATTAGCATTATTACAGTTTGATGGGATATATGTACCTAAGTTTTATGATGTAGAGTATAACGAAGATAATACTATAAAGCAAAGAATAAGCTTAAATCAGGAAGCTAAAGAGATAATAAATAAAGTCATAGTAAAAGATATGGATGATGTATATTATCCAAAAAAGCAGGTAGTCCCTTGGATACAATCTGTTTTTGACAGGGTAACTCTTGAGATGTTTAGAGGATGTCTTAGAGGATGCAGGTTTTGTCAAGCTGGTATGATTTATAGACCGGTACGTGAAAAATCAGCTGATAGACTACTGGAGTATGCTAAAACTTTATTAGAGAATACAGGGTACGAAGAAATTTCCCTAGCTTCTTTAAGCACAAGTGATTACGGAGATTTAGAAAATTTCACCAATCACCTTATTGAGATGTGCAATTCTCAAATGGTAAATATTTCATTACCATCGTTAAGAGTAGACAAATTTTCGATTGAGCTTACAAAAAAATTGCAAGAAGTAAGAAAAAGTAGTTTAACATTTGCACCAGAAGCGGGTACGCAAAGGCTTAGAAACGTTATTAATAAAAATATAACTGAACCAGAAATATTAGATGGGTGCAAAATGGCATTTGAAGGTGGATTTAATAGAGTAAAACTATACTTTATGTTAGGATTACCGACTGAAAATATTGAAGATGTCTATGGTATAGCAAACCTATCTCAAAACATTGTTAGAACATTTTTTGAGATAGAAAAAAGCCACAGGCCAAGTGGTGGTTTACAATTAGTAGTAAGCACGTCTTGTTTTGTGCCTAAAGCGTTTACGCCGTTTCAATGGGAGGCACAAAATTCAGTTGAGGAATTTATAAGTAAGCATATGACGTTAAAAAATGCTATAAAGACAAAACAAATAAAATACAATCATCATGACGCATTTACAAGTATTATTGAGGCAGTTATAGCAAGAGGAGACAGAAGAGTCGCTAACTTAATATATGAGGCACATAAATTAGGAGCAACTTTTGACGGTTGGGGTGAACATTTTAATTATGAGACATGGCAACAAGCTGCAGAAAAGAGTGGCATAGATTTTGCCTTCTATGCGAATAGAAAAAGATCATACGAAGAAGTGTTGCCGTGGGACTTTATTAATATAGGTGTAACAAAAGACTTCTTAATAAGTGAAAGCAATAAGGCTACTAAAGAAGCTACCACCCCACAATGCAAAGAAAAATGTTCGGCATGCGGCGTAAATCAATTTAATAAGGGGGTGTGCCATGCGAGTTAGGGGACAATTTACAAAAGAAGGAAATGTGAAATTTGTAGGACATTTAGATACAATGAGATTATTTCAGCGTGCAATAAAGATTGCTAATATTCCCGTTGCGTATTCAGAAGGTTTTAATCCGCATTCAAAGGTATATTTTGCATTGCCTTTGTCAGTGGGCGTTTCAAGTGTTGGAGAGTATATTGAAATAAAAACTACAGCCGATATTGATTTAGAAGAGGCTAGACACGCATTGAATAAAGTTTTACCAATAGGAATAAAACTAACTAGCTTATTTGAAGTTATAGAAGGTACGCCAACTCTTATGAGTCAGGTAAATGCAGCGGCATATGTAATTATTATTGAAGATGAAGATATAGATAAAGTTAACAATATATTAAATCAACCGAAAATAATGACGACTAAAATGAACAAAAAGAAAAAGCAAGTAGAGTTGGATATTAAACCGCTAATTTTGGATTATAGCTTAAGTAAGAATGAAGACGCAGTTGTAATGCAAGTGAAACTTTTGGCAGGTAGTACAAAAAATCTAAGTCCAGATTTGCTAGTAAATACGATAGGTAAAGATTTAGACTATCATGTGAAAAGGCTTGATTTATATACCTTAGAAGATGATGAAATGGTGTCGTTAAATGCGTAAGGTGGGTTGACAAGCATTTTTTAGCATGTTATATTAGGGAAGAGTTTGAGTTCCGCACGAATAGGTTATAAACTTTGTGAGTACCAAATTCGGCGAGTTTATTTATGAGGAGGTGTACGTAAATGTACGCAATTATTCAAACTGGTGGTAAGCAATATAAAGTTGAAGAAGGCTCTATCATCAAAGTAGAAAAATTAGACGTGGTGGCAGGAGATGCTATTAGCTTTGATAATGTACTGGCTGTATCAAAAGATGATACATTAACTTTTGGTAACCCAGTTATAAACGGGGCAGTTGTAAAAGCAGAAGTGTTGGAACAAGGTAAAGAGAAAAAGATTATCGTGTTTAAATACAAACCTAAAAAATCTTATAAGAGAAAAAAAGGGCATCGTCAACCATTTACTAGAATTAAGATTACATCTATTACTGCATGATATGTGTAAGACTATACTTTAAGAATTATAATTTGTATAGATTTAGAGTAGAAGGACATGCTAATTATAGTAGGCATGGAAGTGATATAGTATGTGCAGGAGTTAGTACTTTGGTATTAACAACGATAAATTCAATTGATGCATTCTTAGATGAAACAATATCTATAAATGAACAAGACGAGAAAAAGGGCATTATAGATTGCACATTTTTAGAAAGAGAAAATGGAGTGTATAATGCTCAGACTACTATTCTTTTAAAAAGTATGGTATTAGGGCTTGAGTCAATTGAGCAAAAGTATGGAGAATATATTAGTATTAAAAAGTTAAAACCTAAGGATTTTAGATAATCCTATTTTATAGTCAGGAAGGAGGACGTTACAAGAATAAAACAGCCCTTGATATATAAAGAACTGTTTTATGTAACGATAAAACCATGATACGTTTCGAGTTACAATTTTTTGCAAGTAAAAAAGGAGTAGGTTCATCAAAAAATGGACGTGATTCTGAGTCTAAACGTTTAGGTGCTAAAAGAGCAGACGGACAATATGTAAAAGCAGGAAATATTCTTTACCGTCAGAGGGGGACTAAAATTCACCCAGGAAACAATGTAGGACGTGGCGGAGATGATACGTTATTTGCATTAGTAGATGGTCAAGTAAGATATGAGCGTAAAGGAAGAAGCAAAAAGCAAGTTTCAGTATATGCAGTCTAACATGTAAAAAGGTTTCAACTTTAAGTTGGAGCCTTTTTTTATTTCTATTAGAAAGGGGAGTTAAAATGTTTGTAGATAAGGTAAAGATATTTGTAAAATCAGGCCGAGGCGGCGATGGACATGTTTCGTTTAGAAGAGAAAAATATGTGCCAAACGGCGGGCCGGACGGAGGAGACGGTGGCAGAGGAGGACATGTTATTTTTGAAGTGGATTCTGGATGCAACACGTTGATGAATTTTAGGCATAAAAGGCACTATAAAGCAGAAGATGGTGAGGCAGGTTCTAAAAAAAGATGCCATGGAAAAGATGGTGCTGATAAAATAGTTAGAGTGCCTAAAGGAACCATTATACGAGAAGCAAATACAAATAAAGTTATAGCAGATTTGTATAAAGATGGACAAGTTGAAGTGATTTTTAAAGGTGGCAAGGGTGGCAAAGGAAATCAACATTTTGCAACACCAACAAGACAAGCTCCAAAGTATGCAGAAAAAGGACGAGATGCAAAAGAATATTGGATTACGTTAGAGCTGAAAATGATAGCTGATGTAGGGTTAGTTGGGTTTCCAAATGTAGGTAAATCAACACTTTTATCCATGATAAGCAATGCACAACCTAAGATTGCTAACTATCATTTTACAACGCTTGCACCAAATTTGGGTGTTGCTACAAATAAATATGGCAAACAATTTGTTGTTGCAGATATACCAGGACTTATAGAAGGGGCATCTGAAGGAGTGGGCTTAGGGTTTGATTTTCTACGTCATATAGAAAGAACAAAGGTTATAGTACATGTAGTAGATGCATCAGGCCAAGAAGGGCGTAATCCAATCGAAGATATTTTGGCTATTATGGCAGAAATAGATGCGTATAACCCAGAGATATTAAAAACTAAACCTCAAATAATTGCTGCAAATAAAATGGACATGGAAGAGGCTGGCGAAAATATAAAAGAGTTAGCAGAATATTTTGAAAAAAGAGATATACAAGTGGTACCAATTTCGGCAGCAACAAATTATAATTTGCAAACTTTATTAACTGATGTAGGAAATTTATTAGAGACAGTAAATAAAGAAGATATTATCTTTGAGCCTGAATTTTTTGAAGAAGAAATTAAAAGAGATAAATTTAGTACGGAAAAAATTGAGGACGGATACTATGTAGTAGAAGGTATTGGTGTAGAAAAAATGATTGGATACACGTCATTAGACTCAGAAAAAGGGCTTGCATTTATGCAAAAATATCTAAAAGAAAAGGGCATAATTGAGAGCTTAGAAAATTTAGGTATACAAGAAGGTGATACTGTACGAATTTATAACGTAGAATTTGAATATTATAAATAGAAGGGATAAAAATATGAATAGTAAACAACGAGCATTTCTTAAATCACAGGCACAAAACCTTGACAGCACTTTACATGTAGGTAAAAATGGTGTTACTCCAGAGCTGGTTAACAGCATAACTCAAGCATTGGACGCTAGAGAACTGTTAAAAATAAGTGTATTAAATAACTGTGAGATTGATATTGAAGAAGTATGTACTATGATAAGCGAGAGAACAAAGTCTGTTCCAGTACAGATTATTGGAAAAAAAATTATTTTATATAAACAGCCTAAAAAAAATGCTAAAATTATACTACCAAAATAAATCATAAATGGAGAAGCGTATGAAAAACATAGCTAAAGTAGGAATAATGGGAGGAACTTTTGATCCTATTCATATAGGGCACTTAATTATAGCAAATGAAGTAATTGATACGTTTAAATTAGATAAAATTATATTTATACCAACAGGTGTTCCGGCGCATAAACAAGATATAAACCTTATAAATACAGTAGATAGATATACTATGACAGAACTAGCTATACTAGATAATCCTAACTTTTTAATAGATGATATAGAAATTAAACGGGAAGGATTGAGCTACACTTATGATACTATTTTAACACTTAGAGAAAAATACGAAGATATTTATTTTATAGTAGGTTATGATAGTATTTTGAGTATTTTGACATGGTATAAGGGGCAAAAATTACTAAGGCTTTGCAAATTTATCGTAGTAAGCCGCCCAAACTTAAATACAGATTCTATAAAAAAGCAGATTAAACATCTGAGAAAGAATTACAATGCAGATATTTTTAGCATAGAAAATGTGGGATTTGATATTTCATCTACTAATATAAGGAATAGAGTTTTTGCGAATAAAAGTATAAAGTATATGGTCCCTAAGAATGTTTGTGAGTATATATATAAAAATGAACTATACGCTAATAAACTAACTTTAGATAAGACAGAAATTGAAAAAACATATAGCTTAGTAAAATCCAAATTATCTGCTAAAAGATATGCTCATACAAGAGGTGTAGTTGATATGGGGCTAAGGCTTGCTAAAATGCATGCGGTGGATATGAATAAAGTATTTTTAGGTTGTATATTTCATGACTATGCAAAAGAAGTAACGGATTATAGTAAATATAATATAGAGTTTGATGAATTTGAGCAGAAAAATCCGCATTTATGGCATGGTAAAATTGCAGCTGAAATAATAAAGGATTTGTATAACATAACTGATGAGGAAATTTTAAATAGCATTAGATATCATACAACTGGTCGATGTGATATGTCAGATGTTGAGAAGGTGGTATATCTTGCAGATATGATAGAATATGGACGTGGTATGAGCGAAGAGTTAGACGAACTGCGTGAGATTTGTTATAGTGATTTAAACAAGGGTATGTATTATGGATTAAAATTAACAAAATATTTTGTAGAGGACTTGAAGAAAAGAGAAGTACACCCGAAATTAGATTCGATAATGGAACAGTATAAAAAATATATTTAGATAGGTGGTTCATATATGGAAAAAGACTCATATGTTTTAGCAACTGAAATAGCACGTATTTTAAATAGAAAAAAGCTTGAACAACTTCAGATTATAGATATTAGGGAACTAACAACTCTGACTGACTATTTTGTAATTGCAATTTGTTCTAACACTCGCCAGACTCAGGCAATAGCAGAAGAGCTTGAATATCTTTTAGAAGAACAAGATTGTATAGCACATCAAAAAGAAGGATATAATACAGCAACTTGGATTTTAATTGATTATTTAGGCGTTATAGTGCACATACTATATAAGGAAGATGCTGAATTTTATGGCATCAATAGGTTGTGGCAAGATGGTAAATTAATTAGCTTATAAAAATACACGTAGTTTTGGCACTTCTAATGTAGAAGTGCTTTTTTATTTGTTAGAAAGGAAGGATTATGAAAATATTTCATACTAGCGATTGGCATATTGGAAAAATCGTCAATAATTATTCTATGATATCTGACCAAACATATATACTAGATAAATTTATAGACTTAGTAGAAGAAGAAAAACCAGATGCGATAATTATAGCAGGAGATTTGTATGACAGGCCAATACCGCATAAACTGGCAGTAAAATTACTTAATAATACGTTAACAGAACTTGTAATAAATAAGAAAATACCTGTTTTTGCAATATCAGGAAATCATGATAGCGGTGCAAGAGTAGGTTTTGGCTCAGATATTTTAAGAAAGGCAGGACTTTATATAGCAGGAGATACGTTATATGATAAGATTGAATTAAGTAAAAATAATAAGAGCTTTCATTTTTACCTAGTTCCTTATACCGAGCCTACAATTTTTAGAAGTAAATATAATGATATAAAGACACATCAAGATTGCATGGAGTTTATAGTAAACAAGATCAAAACAAATATGAACCCATTAGCGACAAATATTTTAGTAGGACATGCCTATGTTTCAAAGATTGGCAGTGACACAGTAATAAAAAGTGAGTCAGAAAAACCACTTTCTATTGGAGATGCTGAAGTTATAGACTATAGCATATTTAATGACTTTGACTATGTAGCCCTGGGGCATTTACATGGTAGACAATATGTAGGTAGACCAGAAATACGATATTCAGGTTCACTGCTTAAATATTCATTCTCAGAAGTAACGCAAATTAAAGGAATAAATAAAGTTGAGATAAACGGTAAAGACGTACAAGTAACGTATATGGAACTTAAACCGAAAAAAGACTTTAAGATTATAAAAGGAACGCTAGAAGAGTTGACCCAACAAGCGAGAGCAGCTGAAAATAAAACAGGCAAACAAAACAAGGACTATATACATGCCATATTGATGGATGAAGAAGAGCTGATAAATCCCATAATGGCTCTTAGAAAATTATACCCAAATATTATGTCCCTAGAAAAGATACGAGATAATAAAGAATTTAACCTAAATACTGACAGAGATTATAAAATAAAATCCCCAGTACAATTATTTGAAGAATTTTATAACAGTCATACTAATTATATATACACATTGAAAAAGCAACAATACGTAACGGATGTAATAGAAGAAGTGCAACGAGGTGAGTTATGAGACCAATAAAATTAGAGTTTGAGGCATTTGGGCCGTTTGCTGATAATACAATAATAGACTTTAGTGATTTAAAAGATAATATATTTGTGATATCAGGTCCGACAGGCTCTGGTAAAACTACTATTTTTGATGCGATTAGCTTTGCGTTATTTGGCGAAGCGAGCGGGGAAGGCAGAGGAAAAATAGATTATTTAAGAAGTGACTTCGTAGAACCAGATATAAATACTATTGTTAAATTTACATTTGAAATAGCATATAAAATATACTATATAGTTAGAGAATACAAGCAAACAAAAGATGGTGTAAAAATAGTTAGATGTACGCTAGAGTATGAAGATACATTTTGTAAAGATAAAATAGTGATTTCTGGTAAGACCAATGTGGATAAAGAAGTAGAAGCTATTTTAGGGCTAAATAAAAATCAATTTAGACAAATAGTAATGTTACCGCAAGGTGAGTTTAAGAAATTGTTAGTTTCTGATACAAAAGATAAGCAAGAAATTTTTAGACATATATTTGGAACACAAATTTATAAAGATATCCAAGACGAGCTTAAACAACGTGCTAAAAATGTTAAAGATAAATATATACTTGCACAAAGCAATATAGATAATTGTGTAAAACAATTAGGAGAGTTTGATACACAAGATTATGAAAATATTATGAAGCAGACCATACAATATATTGATGCTGAAGAAAAAGAGATAAAAACATTAGACCAGGAGGTGAAAAAGTTAGAAAAAAATATAAATGAGTTGTATCAGCAAAAAGAACGTGCGAAAAATAACAATAAAGTACTACAAAGTCTAAAAAATACTAAAAAAGATATAGAGGATAAACAAAAATTTCCTATTAAAGAATACGAGAGTAAAATTGAATTAATAAAAAAAGTAAAAGACTTATCACCTATGTATAACAATTTAGTAGATTATAAAAAAAAAGTAAAAGACTTAACAGCTACCATTGAAACTATAAACAAAGAGCTTAATACAAATAAGTTAGCATTAGATACTAAACGAACGGCAAATTCACAGCTAGAAGAAAAGTTAAAAAATCATGACGAGCTAAAAAAACAACATACATTGCTTGAGGAATTAATTCCTAAGATGCAGCAAAGAGAAAAATTACAACAAGACCTGGTCGTGCACATAAAGAATGTGGATAATTCTATAGAACATAATAAAAAAATTAGTGACAGCATAAAAGAACATAAGAAGAAAAAAGAGAAATTAGAGCAAGAAATTAAAAAGTTATACGAAATTAAGTTAGAACGAGAAAAAATAAATAATATGTTCTCAGAAACAACAACTCAACTAAAAAAATTACGAGAAGCTTTTAAATTAGTTAAGGATTATGAAGAAGTAGTAGACAGATATGCAAAAAATAAGAAAAGTTATGAAGCCAAACGTGAAGAATATGATAAGATTAAAAAGAGATACGAAAAGTTAGAAAGAATTTATAGCGACGAGCAAGCAGGTATACTGGCGAGTACGCTAGAAGATGATATGCCGTGTCCGGTATGTGGTTCAACGCAACACCCAAGCCCCGCTAGTATATCAGCGAACTTAAAGGTGCCAGATAAAAAAGAACTAGATATGTTAAAGAAATCCGTTGAATATAGTAACACTCAAAAGGACGAGGCTTGTACTAAAGTGGCTGCAATACATCAAGATAAACAAAATAAATATGATAATATAAATAAGATTTTATTAGAATTACAAATCGGAGAATATACAGAGAATACCAGTAAAAAAGTAACGGAAAAAGGCAAAGAAATAAATAAATGTAGCCAAAATCTAGAAGAGAAACTAAAAGGTATAAATGCTCAACTTAGTTTAGAAACAAAATGGCAAGAAGATTTGGAAGAATGTAAAAGCATGTTAACTAAATTAGAAAATGAAAGTGAAAGTGAACAACAGAAGCTAAAAAAACTTGAAATTGATACGGCTAAACTACAACAAGGTTTAGTTGCAATTGAAGTAAATGGCAATCAAAGTATTAAGGATATAACTGATAAGCGTACTCAAATTGATAACCAGATAAAATCAGAGCAAGAAGCACACAAAGTATTGCAAGAAGAGATAAAAAATTTAAGCAATGTACAAATAGAAAAATCTACAACTAAAGAAAATCAACTTAACAGACAACAAGAATTAGAAAATCAGATCGCTAAAGGAAAAGCAGACTTACAAAAAGAATTAGTTTCTTTAGATATAGATTTAGAAAAATTTCGTAATATATTAGAAGATATAGTGAACATAGAAATGTATGAAGAAGCTGTGAGTAAGTATAAAGAAGAATTGCATGCATTAAAAGTTGCAGAAAGTGAACTACAAAAGCAGCTAAAAGATGAATATTTAAAAGATATTAATGAAATAGAATTTATTATTAGTAAAATAAAGTGTGAAAGAAATAAGTTGCACGAACAGAGTAAGCAAAGAAATGGTAATAAAAAGAGCAAATGTAATGTTTTGGACAACATGAAAGTGCTTTATGAGGAATATAAAATAGCCCATGAAGAATATGCGATAATAGGCGAGATAAGCGAAGTGGCAAACGGAAAGAAAAATCCGCACATATCATATGAAAATTACGTTTTAGGGGCATATTTCGATGATATAATAAATGCAGCAAATAGCAGATTAGGAAAGATGACTTCAGGAAGATTTTACCTAGTTAAGCAACAACAAGATGTAATTAAAGGTACAGCTCAGCGAGGGCTTGGCATATCAGTATATGATAATTATACAAACACATCTCGAGATGCAAAAACATTATCTGGGGGCGAAAGCTTTAAAGCATCGCTTGCATTAGCATTAGGACTTTCTGATTTAATACAAGAAAATTCGGGTGGAATACAAATAGATACAATGTTTATAGATGAAGGATTTGGCACACTAGATTATCAATCGCTAGACAGTGCGGTAGATACTTTAATGGAATTGCAAATAGGTGGCAGGCTTGTAGGGGTTATCTCACATGTGGACGAGCTAAAAGATAGAATACCTATAAAGCTTGAGGTTAGCACATCAAACAGAGGTAGTTTAGTTAAATGGGCTAGTTAAAATATACTTGGAGATTACACTTTATTGCCTTTACAAAGTTTTTGAGGTGTGATAAGTTGAATAAAGTAGGTTAATATTATTATATAAGTAGGAGGATATTATGATAAAACAATTAAATGCATTACCAGAAGTAAAGTATGAAGGTAAAGATAGCAAGAATGAATTTAGTTTTAAGTATTACAATCCAGACGAAATTATATTAGGAAAGCCGATGAAAGATTATCTAAAATTTGCTTTAAGTTATTGGCATACTCTATGCGGTGATGGAACTGATCCATTTGGAGTAGGCACAATTGATCGTAATTATGCAGGCACAACTCCTATGGAACAAGCAAAAGCAAAAGCAGATTTAGCATTTGCACTTATGCAAAAATTAGGTGTGGAGTATTTTTGTTTCCATGATGTGGATATTGCACCAGAAGGAAATAACTTATCAGAATTAAAAGCTAACCTTATTGAAATAACAGATTATATTAAAACTTTAATGGATAAAACAGGCATTAAATTATTATGGGGAACTGCAAATTGTTTTAGTCATCCAAGGTATATGAATGGAGCTGGAACAGCGTCGCAAGCAGATGTATTTGCGTGTGCGGCAACTCAAATTAAAAATGCTATAGATGCTACAATTAAATTAGGTGGTACAGGATATGTATTTTGGGGAGGCCGAGAAGGATATGAAACCTTACTAAATACGAATATGGCACTAGAGCTAGACAATATGGCAAGACTTATGCACATGGCGGTTGATTATGCAAGAAGTAAAGGGTTTACAGGAGATTTTTATATTGAACCAAAACCAAAAGAGCCAACTAAGCACCAATATGATTTTGATGTAAGCACAGTAATTGGATTTCTTAGAAAATATAATCTAGATAAAGATTTTAAAATGAATATAGAAGCAAACCATGCAACTCTTGCGGGACACACATTCCAACATGAATTGCATGTGGCAAGAATAAATGATGTATTCGGTTCTATAGATGCAAATCAAGGAGATTTACTATTAGGCTGGGATACTGACCAGTTTCCGACGAATATATACGATGCTACACTATGTATGTATGAAGTTATTAAAGCTGGTGGATTTACAAATGGTGGGCTAAACTTTGACGCAAAAGTTAGACGTGCATCATATAAGATAGATGACATAGTGCTTGCTTATATAGCAGGTATGGATACATTTGCACTAGGGCTTAGAATTGCTAATAAACTATTAGAAGACGGAAGAATAGAAGATTTTGTTGCTAAAAGATATGATAGTTATACTACTGGAATAGGTGCAGAAATTATAGCAGGCAAAGTAGGGTTTGAAGAACTTGAAAAATATGCATTAGGACTGGATGAAATTGAGATACAAAGCGGAAAACAAGAAGGTTTAGAAGCTATATTTAACAATGTAATGTTTAGTGTATAAAATAGATACAGTTGATGTTAAGAAAGGAAAATCATTTATGGAATATATTTTAGGTGTGGATCTGGGTACATCTGGAACGAAAACTGTATTATTTAAAAAGGATGGCCAAAAAGTTGCTAGTAGCACAGTAGAGTATGAATTAATTGCACCAAAAAATGGATGGGCTGAGCAAAATCCTGATGACTGGTGGAACGCTACAATTACTACTATTAAAGATGTAATTGATAAAGCAAACGTTAACCCTGATGACATTAAAGGATTAGGTATATCAGGGCAAATGCACGGGCTTGTTATGTTGGATAAAGATGGCAAAGTTCTGCGAAACTGTATATTATGGTGTGATGGAAGAACGGGTAAAGAGTGTCAAGAGATTACTGATATAATAGGGCAAGAACGTCTTATAGAAATTACTGCAAATCCTGCATTAACAGGTTTTACAGCTGGAAAAATTATGTGGGTAAAAAAACATGAACCACAGATTTTTGAACAATGCAGTAAAATTTTATTACCAAAAGATTATATAAGATATAAATTAACTGACCTTTATGGGGCTGAAGTTTCTGACGCTTCTGGAACTAATTTATTTGATATCAAAGCTAAAACGTGGTCAACCGAGATATTAGACAAATTAGGTATTAATGCAGAATTTTTGCCACCTACAAAAGAAGCGGTGGACGTAGCTGGAAAGATTAGTGAAAAAGCTAGTAAATTAACAGGATTAACAACAGATACAATTGTATGTTATGGTGCAGCGGATAATGCGGCGGCAGCCGTTGGTACAGGAGTAGTGTCGACGGGCAAAGCATTTACGACAATAGGAACTTCTGGTGTTATTTTTGTTCACGCAGACGAAGCTATAATTGATAAAGGTGGGAGAGTGCACACGTTTTGTTCAGCAGTGCCTAATAAATATACAGTTATGAGCTGCACACTATCTGCAGGGTTATCGTTAAAATGGTTTAGAGATAATTTTTGTAGTGATGAAGTAAATGTTGCAAAACATCTGCAAAAAGATAGCTATGACATTATAAATGAAGGTGTAGATAAGATTGAAATAGGAGCAAATCAACTAATATTTTTACCGTATTTGATGGGAGAGCGCTCTCCTATTTTAGATGAGAAATCAAGGGCAGTGTTTGTAGGATTAAGTGCAATTCATACAAAATATCATATGTTGCGTGCAATAATGGAAGGTGTTATGTATTCCCAAAGGCAATGTCTTGACGTAATAAAAGAGATGGGAATAAAAAATAATTTAATGTACGCTTGTGGCGGTGGTGCAAAAAGTAAGCTATGGCGACAAATGATGGCTGATATGTATGATGTTAACGTGCTTACTGTAAAAAATGAGGAAGGTCCGGCACTAGGCGTAGCTATTTTGGCAGCTGTGGCAAGTGGGATGTACGATAGTGTAGAGAGTGCATGTGAAGTTATGGTTCAAACTAAAGAAACCATTAAGCCTAATCTACAAAGTCATAACGAGTACGAACAGTATTATGAAATATACAAAAAATTATATCCTGCATTAAAAGAAAGTTTTGAAAGCTTAAATAAATTAATATAAAAAAAATCCATAGGGATATTTTAGGCCCTATGGATTTTTTAAACCATTACTCAATTTCAGATAGTAGAGGTACTTCTATCATTGATGGCTTGTAGGTTGTACTTAAAATTGCGTCAGGTTCGCTTGATAATGCAACTCCGACTGCATCCATTAATATACTAGTAGATACAGCTACGTTATCTGTATCGTTAAGCTCTATAGATTGAGTAGCAACTACGTAGTCATTTACAAAGTCGATACTAGAGTTGATATCAGAATAAAGAGCACGCTCAGCCTCATCAAATCCTTCAAGTGAAACAGATACAATAGTTTCGTCTTCAATCGTTACTACAAGATTCATATTAGCATCTGAAAATGCAAGATTTGCAAGGTATGTACCATCTTCATACATTGTAGAAGGTGAAAAAACCTCTGCAACTTCTCCGGCATCTGCATCGCCAGAAAACATTAGAAATCCGGTAAAACAAATTGCAGCAACCCCTAACATTATTGCTGGAACTTTGATGTCATGTAAATTAATAACCATAAATTTGTGGCGTGACATAAATAACCCTCCTTATAATTTTAACTTAATATTATTATATGGACACGTCTTAAGCTATATAACTAAAACTTAAAAAAATATACATTTTCTCCAAAAGATGATATAATAGTGTCGAATAAAATTATTAGGAGGAAAAGATGCAAGCATTAATTAGTGTATCAGATAAGCAAGGAATTGTAGAACTAGCAACAGAGCTAGCAAAGTTAGGAGTTGAAATTATATCCACTGGAGGTACAGCAACAGTACTAAAAGAAGCTGGTTTAGATGTAATGGAGATATCAGAAGTGACAGGCTTTCAAGAATGTTTGGATGGACGAGTAAAAACTTTGCACCCAAATGTTCATGCAGGAATATTAAACATAAGAAAGAACAAAGACCATCAACAACAAATGAAAAATATGAGTCTTAACAACATAGATTTTGTAATAGTAAATTTATACCCCTTTAAAAATACCATTTTAAAAGAGAACGTGACATTAGAAGAAGCGATAGAAAATATTGATATCGGGGGACCAGCTATGTTGCGCTCGGCAGCTAAAAATTATCAAGATGTTGTAGCCGTGGTGGACCCTGCAGATTATAAGGTAATAATAGAAGAAATAAATGAAAATGGAGTAGTATCACCTAAAACAAAAATGTATTTAGCAGCTAAAGTTTTTAGCCATACTTCAAATTATGATACTATGATAGCAAGATATCTTAATGAAAATCAACAAAACCCAATATTATTACCAGATAAATTAACGTTGACTTTTGAGAAAATTCAGGATATGAGATATGGAGAAAATCCACATCAATTAGCAGCATTTTATAAAGAAGTAGGATATACAAAAGGTTCGTTAGCAGAAGCTACGCAGTTAAATGGCAAAGAATTATCTTATAATAATATAAATGATGCAAATGGAGCCTTAGCATTACTAAAAGAGTTTGATACGCCAACTGTTGTGGCGGTAAAGCATGCAACTCCTTGTGGTGTGGGAAGTGCACAGACTATATTAGAAGCGTATAATAAAGCATACAAAGCAGATCCAATGTCAATATTTGGTGGAATTGTTGTGTGTAATGCAGAAGTTAATGAGCAAGCTGCAATGGAAATGAAAAAAATATTTTTAGAGATAATTATAGCTCCATCATATACTAAAGAGGCTATTGAAATATTAAGTACAAAGAAAAATTTACGTGTATTGCAACTTGAAAATATAGATTATAGATATGCACAAGCACTAGATATGAAAAAAGTTGATGGGGGCATGATAGTTCAGCAAGTAGATAATATGCTTTTTGCAGAAGATTTAGAAGTAGTAACTAATGTAGCTCCGTCAGAGGAACAACTAGAAGATTTAAAATTTGCCTGGAAATTAGTAAAGCATGTTAAATCAAATGCTATTGTATTGGCTAAAGAACAAGCGTCTGTAGGCATAGGTGGTGGACAAGTGAATAGAATTTGGGCAACGAAGCAAGCAATAGAGTATGGTACACAATTTTCAGGAGATGTTAAAGGAAGTGTTATGGCATCAGATGCATTTTTTCCATTTGATGATTGCGTAAAAGAAGCGATAGACGCTGGGGTAAGTGCAATAATTCAACCAGGAGGTTCGCTAAGAGACCAAGATAGCATAGATATGTGCAATAAACATGGGATAGCCATGGTATTTACAAATATGAGACATTTTAAGCATTAATAAATTTAGTAGCTTGTCATTTTAATATGATGAGCTATTTTTGCCACATTATCTGATAGAATTTTATAGATATTTATCTGCACATCTTTAACTTTACAACGAAAAGTGAAAATTAGCCGTTGAAATATTTACAAATATAGTTTAAACTGAAATATATTTAATTTTAAAGGAGGACAAAAGTATGATTTCAGCAGGTGATTTTAAAAACGGTGTTACAATAGAACTTGACGGTAACTTATGTCAAATAATAGAATTCCAACATGTTAAGCCAGGAAAAGGAGCAGCGTTTGTACGTTGTAAAGTACGAAATGTAAAGACAGGTGGGCTAATTGAACGTACATTTAGACCAAATGAAAAGTTGCCTAAAGCACATATAGATAGAAAAGATATGCAATATTTATATAGTGATGGGGAACTTTGTCATTTTATGGACAATGAGACGTATGAGCAGATTGCTGTTAACCAAAAAGAGGCAGAAGCTAGCTTAAAGTTTGTAAAAGAGAATGAAATGGTAAAAGTATTATCTCATGAAGGAAAGGTTTTTGGTATTGAAGCTCCTATAAATGTTGATCTTGAAATTATAGAAACAGAACCTGGTATAAAGGGAGATACAGCTCAAGGTGCAACAAAACCTGCAATCGTGGAAACGGGTGCTAGAGTTATGGTACCATTATTTATTGAGCAAGGTGAAAGAATTAGAATTGATACTAGGACAGGCGATTATATGGGACGAGCATAAGTTATGTTAAAGATGTTGAAAGAGAGGTGCATTTTCAGCATCTTTAATAGTATAATTCTAAGAAATTGGTATAGCACTAAATTAGTGTAAAAAATATTGTAAAAAGGCTTGACTTATTAAATGATATAGTGCATAATGTATCAAGTCAGCAGGAATACCGCTGGTGATTGAATATTGAAAATAAAATAGTATCAAGAATTAAGACCAGTCGATTCAACTACCGCAAGGTAGAAATGAGTATAAAATTAA
>MDSQ01000074.1_pt1 | contig 16984 bp, 15 predicted proteins | sample 1008251 | NCBI WGS metagenome assembly MDSQ01 (sample SAMN05526597, study PRJNA338239) | gut metagenome | isolation source: Hindgut content | host: Naso unicornis | place: Saudi Arabia: Red Sea | collected 2016-05
GTTGTTATAATCTGCTCAAAGGTTTCGCACTCGCTTAGATTACATGCGCTTACCATTTGTGCCGCCATAGAAATATGCCCATGTGTATCTATAAAGCTAGGCATCAACGTCTTGCCATGTAAATCAACAAATTCAACATCTTGTGGTGCCACATCTTTTATATCATCTAGCGTTCCTGTTTTAATAATAATACCATCTGTAACTAATACCGCATCTATACAACAGTCTTCCATAGTAATAATAGTCCCGTTATAATACACTGTTGACATAATAAATCCTCCAATTATTCAATTTCGTCTTTAGAGCGGTCGCTAATAGTATAACTCTCTTCAACTGGCAAAACAAAAATTTTACCATCGCCTGGATTGCCATCACCGCTAATAGCAGCATCCATAATAATATCAATAACTTTATTTTTATCATCATCTTGGCATACTATAAAGAGAGTAGTTTTAGACATTTCTTCATACACCACATTACCAACTTGAATACCTTTTTGCTTACCGCGACCAGCAACATCCCATTTGGTGGAAGCATAAAAACCTTGCTGTGCTAAACTTTCTTTTACTATAAAAAACTTATCTGGACGAATAATTGCCATTACCATCTTCATTATAAAATCCTCCTTATACGGTTCAACTTAGAACCAAATTATTATCTAACAACACCCGAAAAGTCAGTTGATTGCTCAGCCAACACACCTTGGATAAAAGTACCTGCGCCAGCAACAGTACCATCTTCATCAACAGCGAATTTTTCGCCAGTAAATAAATTAAATGTGGGTTTATTTAATAATTTAAAAGCTTTAAGCATTACAAGATATAATATAGAAACGCCAAGTAAAATCGCCACAGTCATCGCCAAGCTAATTTGCTCAGTTCCCATAAGTGTAATTGCAATGGTAATTGGACCTACAAAACTTAAAAATAAATTAGTCATACCAAGTTCCGTAGCAGCTGGAGTTTGCAGTTTAGGGTCAATAATCCTAAGCAGTGCAATTCCGCTAGGTGTAGTTCCAGTACACATGCCATACATACCTACAGCGCGCTCAAAGTCATGGTCACTGCCAAGCCTTGATGTTAAGAATATACATACGTATGCAATAAATATTGCATTAACAGCAGATGCTATAGCTATAGGTATAATCCAAATCCCAATTACACTAACTTTAATAGCCATAAACGCCGCTACAACTACTAAATCTGAAAATGCACCTGTAATTTTATTTTGTAAATCAATGTTGAGCAAAAATTCCGCATTAAATTTTCTTAAAACCTTTTTCACTATGCTAGCTGCAACTAAACCCCATATAAATAACATGCCCGAAAAAGACGGTCCAAGCACAGGAATGCAATATGCAATTTCTGCAAGTATTATAGCAATGATATAAGCTATACCCATAAAAGCTATATGTAACGTTAACGTTTCAATATTTCCGCTATGAGTAGTAACCTTACCCATCGACTGCCTTTGTTCCTCAGCAAAAAAGTAACCGCGCTCAACTGATGGGCTAATTTTAGTATTAATTTTAACCAAATTTTTGCGAATTCCATATTTGGCTAACGGAATACCGATAATAAATGCTGCTAGAAAACCCATTACAGCAAACGTAAGTCCTACCATTTGAGAATTAGGTATCATATACAAAGTTTCAAAAATCAATCCCATATTACTTGCTTGCCCCGGTCCCTGACAAAATGCATACGGCACTAAAATCCCATAAACAGCTTCCATATCAAATATTTTACCTATCACAGCAATAACTAAAACTCCAATAACTCCTGTTAGGCCAAATAGCATACTCCACTGGATTCCAAGACCTAACGCACCTTTAGTAATTGACGAACCGCCAGTTTGTTTTGTAGCTTTTTTCTTTTCCTTTACACTTGCCAGCCCTATTGAAATAAATGACATTGTAAATAGTATTTCTACTAACACGCTATAATAGTCAACTGTTACATCTGGAAATATAAAATCGTTTATAGTATTCATATAAACTAAACCTATAATCCCACTGATTACATTTACAGGCACTAACAACTTGCCTAGTTTCTTAGATTTGCTACGAATAACCATACTAAATCCAATGATACAACACATAAGGCATAACGCAATAACTGATGGATACATATAAATTCCCCCCAAAAAAAAAGACGACAAGCAGTAAATCCTTGCTTGTCGCCTATGACATTATAATTTAATAGTAACACAATTCAGTTTATTATACAATAGGATAATAATACATATTTTATAATAAAATTATCGTTATCTTATGCATTTTAATCAAACTTATAAGCCACACCGTTTTTGATAGTTTCGATTATCTTAATATTCTTAATTTCCATATGCTCCACTTCAAGCGGATTTTTATCTAGTATAACTAAGTCCGCAACTTTTCCCTCTTTAATGCTACCTTTAGTGTTTTCGTCAAAGTAAGCGTACGCGGCATTTATAGTAACAGCTTTAAGTGCATCGTAAACTGAACATTTATGCTGCTCACCTACAACGCTACCTTGTTTAGTTACACGATTAACTGCTGCCCACACAGAAAATAGCGGATTTGGTTTAGTCATTGGCCCATTTTGATTAAAATTAACTAATAATCCGTTATCCATCACCGCTTTAACAGGAGTAATATAATCCACAATTTGTGGCGACAAATGTTCTAAGTTAACATCGCCGTAGTAATAAATTTGTCCTGTAAACATAGAAGGGATAATATTTAGCTGCTTCATAGCGTCTAACTGGTCATCGCGAAGCATTGAGCAATGTAACATCATTGGCCTATTAACATTTGGTACTTTATGCAACCCTCTTATAAGCTGGTCTGCTGCCGCATCACCGTTACAATGCACTAAAATTTGCAAATTATCTTCCGCTGCATCGGCTATTAAACGTTCTAACTGTGCATCTGTAAAATAAGCATGCCCGACATAATCGCCACAATTTTCATATGGCGTAGTTAACCATGCTAATTTGCTTTGCAATGCACCATCAGCAATAATAGTATATCCGCCTAATTTTAAGTGGTTATTATATTGGTTAACATATTGTTGGTTATTATCCATTGTTTCAATCGCTTCCGGAGTCATAATCGGATACGCAACTATATCCACCAACAATTTATCCTCTGCCGCTAACATCTTCAGCAGTGCTATATTTGCCGAATTCGTAGCACCATCTTGCACAGTAGTAACGCCATATTTCAAATATTCTAATTGCGTCTGCTGTACATAATCAAATAAATGAAATTGCAAAAACTGAAACAAATCATCTAACACCGCCAGTATCGCTTGTCCTTCCAAATACCCATTTGGCTCCATAGTTCCATCCACTCTACCAATCTTTCCTACTGGCGGGTCTGGAGTGTCAGCAGTAATATGAAGTAAGTTTAGCCCTGCGCTATTAACACAGCCTATATGCGCTGACGTACCTAGCACAACCATTGGCTTATCAGGCGATATTTCATCTAAAATTTCTTTGCTAAGATTTTGCTTATTAGGCATTAAATTATTATCGCATGCATATCCTAACAAACCTTCTTCCGGCCCATATTCTTTAGACTTGTGCAACTCCTCAATAACTTGCTCATACGTTTCGCACTCACTTAAATTGCATCCTTTACTAGTCAAAACCGACATTGTAAAATGCCCATGCGTATCAATAAAGCCCGGCAACATCGTCGCTCCTTTTAAATCATGCATAAGAGCAGTTTCAGGCGCGCTAGCTTGAACTTCACTTAGCGTACCCACTTTAGTGATAACGCCTTCTTCTACTAAAATAGCTTCTACTTGTGTCTCATTTTCCATTGTAATAATGGTTCCATTTGCATATATTGTGGCCATTTTATCGTCCCCTTATTTTTTTCTTTTATATTAGCATGTTTTGTTTATGTACACAATACTTGAATTATTGCCATAAAAAAGAGCTGTTACAAAACGTAACAGCTCATGTAGCTTACTCTACAATATGAATCTTCATAGTATTAGTAGTTTGGCGATTTGAATATGGAATTCCAAAAGTCATAAGAACAGTGTCTCCCACTTTAATCTTACCTAACTCTTTAAGCGTTTCTATCGAATCCTTAATTAAAGGCATAATCTCATTACGTTGCTCAAACATAATAGGCTCCACACCGCTAAATAAATTAGCAGTACGCTGCACTCTATCATCATACACTAACGCATAAATTGGTGCTTGTGGCGTAAACTTAGAAACTACGCCTGCTGTAAACCCAGTATTCGTAGGGCAGATAATCGCCGACACAGCTAAATCATCCGCAGCTCGACATGCTCCATAAGCAACAATATCCGCTGGCTTATTTCCTTTATGCTTTCTATGCGCCTCCAATAACGCCTGATAATCTCTAGTCTCTTCCGTTTCAATAGCAATCGAACTAGTCATTTTTACAGCCTCAACCGGATACTTACCTGTTGCCGTCTCTCCTGATAACATCACAGCATCTGCACCATCGTTTATAGAATTGGAAATGTCAATCGCCTCAGCTCTCGTTGGCAGCGGATTATTAATCATCGACTCAATTATATGCGTAGAAACAATAACCGGCTTTCCTGACCTATTACATCTGCTTACAATTTCCCTTTGCAACCTTGGCATCTTCGCTATAGGAACTTCCACTCCTAACGTCCCTCTTGCTACTATAACCCCATCTGCCGCATCAATTATCTCATCTAACTTCTCTATTGCATTACTACATTGTATTTTAGCAATAACCTTAATATGCTCTGCACCCTTATCTTGCAAAATCTGCTTAACCACTTTAATACTTTGCGCGCTTCTTACAAAGGAAATACTAATGAAATCTACTCCCTCTTTTATTCCAAACTCAATATCTTGAATATCTCTCTCAGTAATCACTGGCAACGTAGTCAAAATATTTGGCACGCTCACCAACTTCCTATCTCGCGCCACACCACCTATAATAACCGTACACACAATCTCCGTGTCATCCACACAAACAACCTCTAGCAATATAACTCCGTCGTTAAGTAATATCTTATCCCCAGCTTTAACATCATTTGGTAACCCATCATATGTGATAGAACACATTTGATTCGTTCCATCCACATCTCTTGTAGTTAAAATAAACTGCGCACCTTGCACCAACGTAGCTTCTCCGCCTTTAAAAGTCTTAGTACGTATCTCTGGACCCTTAGTGTCTAACAAAATACCAATTGGCTTTTTCGTCTCATCTCTATATCTCTTAATCATATTAATTCGATTTTGTTGTACCTCATAGCCACCGTGTGAAAAATTTAACCTTACTATATTAACTCCTGCATCTACTAACTTAGCAAAAACTTGAGGTGAGTCACTTGATGGTCCTATAGTTGCAATAATTTTCGTTTTTTTCATACACTTTGCTCCTTATTATATATTCAATTTCCTTTATCATACCACGTTTAATTTAAGATTTATAGAGCCTATTTAATTACAAATTTAGAAATCTGTGCTCTTAGTTGTTCACTTTGGCTAGCCAACTCCTGACTTATTGCCACGTTTTCTTCTGAAATTGCTGCTGTTGTATCTATCTCATTAGCCAACTTATCAGTCCCAGCAACCACATCTTTTAACAATATAGCTTGGCGGTTAGCAGCATCCTTAACCATAGCCGAAGCCTTATCATTCTCTTCTGTAGATAACCTTATATCCTCCAACGCCTGCGTAGTTAAAGCAACTTGCGTTTCCCCTTTTACTACAGTTTGCAAATTACTCGAAAGCAACTCCTGAATCTCTTTAACCGTATTAGAACTTCGGCTAGCCAATTCTCTTATCTCATTTGCCACAATCGCAAACCCTTTACCATTCTCACCTGCCCTAGCCGCTTCAATAGCCGCATTTAGTGCCAACAAATTCGTTTGGTCTGCTATATCATCAATAACAGTTATAATCTGTGAAATCTGATTAGTCGAAGTTGAAATATTGCTCATAGCCTCCACAGTCTGGTCAGATATAATTTGCCCATCCGTCGCTTTTTGCTTCATAGCCTGCACTATATTATAACTATCTCCCACCAACTTCATCGTCTCTTCCATAGTCTGGTCAATCTGTCTCGTTGAATCTCTAAACTCCTCAAGTAATGTACGCTGTGCTATAGTCGCCTCTGCTAAACTCATCGCAGAATCAGCAATCTGATTAGCCCCAAAATTAACCTCATCTGCTGATGTAGTAGTCTCTGATATCAAACCTCTTAAATTCTCCGCAATTTCATCTAACGAACGGTCAATCGCCACAAAGTCCCCAATAAACTTCTCTTTAGATTCCCTTACAAAAACCCCTGAAGAATATGTGTGTAACGTATTTGATATTTCAGCTATATATGCTGCTAAATTTCTAGAGATTTCGTCAATTGTCTGTATAAATATTTTAACGTCACGAGTATTCACTTTTATATGCGCCGTTTCAATATCTAACTTACCTTGGTGTAGCTCAGTCAATGCTTCTACACACTCTTCTATTGGCTTTAATAACATCTCTACTACTTTATATATCACAAAAACCATAACTGCTATTAACCCTATACATGTCATTAACGTACTTACTATAGAACTACCTATAGTACTATGCATATCCTCATTAGAATAACTTGCAACCACTTTCCATGTCGTGTTTGGAAGTATTCTATATAATGCACGTATGTTATCCCCCGACTCATTATCTAATCTAATTATCTCCCCTTCTAAGCTCGATAGCACCTTCGCATACTCTCCTACACTAGTAGCAGACGTAGAATCTGTAACATACTGAGTATTCTCATGTACAACAATAGAATTATCTTGAGTCGTAATAAATAAACCAATATTATTCTCATCAGATAAATGTTGAACAGTTTGATTTAAGACATTAAGGTCAATATCAATACCAATTACTCCTACCGTTCTATTATCCGCATTTTTAACCGGTAACGCCACACTTACCACAAATTCCTTAGTAGTAACTGATAAATACGGGTCTGATATATACACCCCATCAGCTGCTATTGCCCCTTGGTACCATGGCCTAGTACGCGGGTCGTAATTATCCTCTGCCACTGCTGTTGAACTTGCATAAATACCATCTTCTGTACCTAAAAACAATGCTATAACATCATCATCACTTTCTATGATAGCCTCAAAATATTCTGAAAGGCCCGTTAAATCGGTATACAACTCACGCAGTTCCACTTCAATTCCCACTTGTGCCACTTGCGCAATATTACCATTTAACCATCCTTCAAACTCCGATATAGCAATGTCGCTATTTAACTTAACTTGCAGTTCCACTTCTGTAATTTGCTGAGTTACCATGCTTAATATCTGGATTACACTTACGACAAGTAAAATCGCTACTATTAACACAGTAAAAATCAATCTAATCTGTCGTGCTAACGATAATTTGCTCATAAATCCCCCTCCTTTTTTTGCCCTTACCCATTAATTTGACATTTAGTTACATGAGCTTTATGCTAGTGTTATATTATATTCTCAAACCATTGTTGTTATGACAACTGTAAAGGGTTACTAAAATTATGAGGGATATTTATTGTGCTTTTCAATAAAAATGCCATCGGGCTATAAATACCTTCTGGCTACAGAGTTATTATGTGTATAATTACTGTTTCATATGCTGGAATAAATATGCCATGTTCGCTAGGCTACTACATGGCAGTAAATTTATTATAAGATTAGTTTTGTATCATATTTTCAATAAAAATGCCATATCCACTCGTAGGGTCATTTACAAACACATGACTTATAGCGCCAATTAACTTACCATCCTGTAATATTGGGCTACCACTCATCCCTTGCACTATTCCCTGCGTTAGCTCTAGCAAAGTCTCATCCACAATCTTTATTATCATTCCTTTTGATGGCTCTGTAGTATACTTAGCCACCTTCTGTACCTTAATATCATAAGCTACTACTCCATCTCCTGTTAAATCCGCAAGTATTGTAGCCTCTCCTTCTTTAACTTCATTTTGCGTTGCAATAGGCACCGCCTCATGCTCCATCTTATCAATATCCTCTTGCTCCATTACACCGAATATGCCCCTAGACGTATTATTATTAATATCCCCTAAATGTGCATAATCCTGAGTATTTATAATTCCGCTTATCTCCCCTGGCTTACCTGCCTCGCCCTTCTTAATCTGGTCTACTACAGCAGTCATAATACTACCAGTTGATATTGGAATAATCTTTTCAAACTCAGCATCTGTAATCCCATGTCCTAGCGCTCCAAACGAACCGCTCTGTGGGTCTACATACGTAAGAGTACCTAATCCCTGAATTGTATCTTTCACCCAAGCTCCTATCTTATATCCACTCTCCTCATCAGAATACTGTGGCTCAATCTCAACCTCCAACTCCTTCTTCCCTCGTATTATCTCTAACGTAATCTTCTCCCCATTATTACTTTCTACATATGTTTTAAACTCCTCTTTTGTAGTTACGCTCTGGCCATCTACAGCAGTTATTATATCTCCCTTTTTAACCTTATTCTTACACGGATTAACTTCTTTTCCATTAGAAACAAAATTACCTGTTCCTACTACGCACACCCCATCAGAATGAACCTCTATCCCAATTACCTGCCCCCCTGGTATTACCTCCTGATACGGCATCGCTTGCACTGCCACCGTCTTAACCGGAATTGTACCTAGCAAACTTATTTCAATTTGGGAACTACCCTCATTTTGTACCTCTACAACCAACGGCTCATTTAGGCTTACATTTTCTTTTCCTTGTAATATACTATGTTCATCTCTTAGTATTAAATCATCTTGAACCTTAACTCTAGCCCATAAGGGTAACTCAAAATTTAAACAATATTCTCTGCCTACAACTACACGAATTTCATTTGGTAAATAATAATACGTAACTACAAAAGGGCTAATTATCGTAAATATAATCATAAAAGATAAGCAACAAAGTAGGACTTTTTTTAGTTTTTGGTTTTCCACCTTACCCACATCCTATTCTTTATTTTTTTGTTATCTTATAAACTTTCCTTTTTTCAGAACATTTATACAGGTTGATGAATTATTCATACGGTATTTTTTACACAAAAAAGAAATACAAGGAAAGATACTGTCTTTCGATGTATTCCTACATATGGTTTTGTTACCCATTAGCTAACTTCAATCATTAGTGTTGCCAATAGACTATAAATTATTCACAAATTTAACGTTTCACTAAACCGTCTCATAACCGTTTCTATCATTGTAAAATCCCGTACCGCGCAAAATATAGTATCATCACCTGCTAATGTTCCTACAATTTCCTCATAATGAAATGCATCAATAGCCGCTCCCACTGCACTACCCATTCCCGGCAACGTCTTAATTACCAAAATGTTTTGTGCCACATCAATAGATAAAAACCCCGCTTTAAATACTCGTATTACTTTATCCGAAATTTGGTTGTCATAATTAATTAACGCCACATATTTTTGCTTATCCACAGCAGTAGCAATCTTCGTTAACTTTAACTCTCTTATATCTCTCGATATAGTCGCTTGCGTTACCGCAAAACCAGCCTTCTCCAAATTTTCAACAAGCTCCTCTTGGGTCTCTATATCACTCGTTTCAATAATACTTAAAATTTTAGCTTGCCTTTGTTCTTTTTTATTACCCATTATCGTCCTCTCTCACTTAACCATTATCGTCCTCTCTCCACAATCTTCTTTCTAAGCGTCTCAAAAAAATCTAAATCCGTTAATCTTAACAACTTAACCACATACGGAGCCTCTTTAACTTCAATTATATATTGCTTATTTACACTCATCTTCGCTTCTCCATCAACACACAAACTTAATGACTCAGCGCCCATAATCCTTATCCCTACCACATCAGTTTGTGCTAAAACAATAGTTCTAGAATAAATAGTATGTGGGCAAATCGGTGTCAATATAAAGTTCTTAGCATAAGGCATAACTATTGGCCCCCCTGCTGATAAGTTATAAGCAGTCGAACCAGTAGGTGTAGCCACCAAAATCCCATCTGCTGGATACAAATCATTCACTCTATTATTAATACACGTCTCAATCTCTGTAATTCGGCTAGTATGAGAACGTATTAAACTAACTTCATTTAACACATAAAAACTATTCTCGTTCCCTTCCTCATCAGTCACAGTCACCGACAACACCATTCTCTCTTCCACCTTAGCGTTAAGCAACCTCTCTTTAGTCAAATACTTCCTAATATCTTTACTTTCTAACTCCGCTAAAAATCCTAACCTACCCGAATTAATACCTAAAATTGGCACTTGGGATGAAATCGACTTTTGCACAGTATTTAAAATAGTTCCATCTCCGCCAATAGCTATTAACAACTCCGCCTTGCTACATAACTCACTTTCCTCACAAGCTAAATCTTCCCTGCCAATCTGTCGCGCTATATCAGTACTCACATTCGCCACAATACCCTGCTCAGCCAAAGCATGTAACACTGCCTTAGTAATACTAAGCTCTTTGTCGCGCGTGATATTTGGAATAATTCCTATCACAATAAACTTCTCCTCTCACAATACCTGGTGGGAAATATCCACTATTTGTTCTATACTAACATCTACATCACTTGGAATCTTCGTAAAATGTATCAAATACTCTCTATTACCTTCCGGTCCTTTAATTGGCGAAAAATCCAACCCCTTAACATAAAGGCCAATACCAACAGCGTAGTTCCATACATTGCGAATAACATCAGCATGCACCTTAGCATTACGCACCACGCCATTCTTTTCCACTTGCTCTCTACCAGCCTCAAACTGCGGTTTGATTAAAGCCACTATCTCAGCATCATCAGCTAATAAATTACTTACCGCACCCAAAATCTTCGTTAAAGAAATAAACGATACATCAATAGAACTAAAATCAATTTTATCATCTAAGTTCTCTACATATCTCATATTAGTTTTTTCCATACATATTACACGCTCATCCTGTCTTAACGTCCATGCTAACTGTCCATAGCCCACATCAATCGAGTACACTTTTAATGCCCCATTTTGCAACATACAATCCGTAAACCCTCCTGTTGATGCACCTACATCCATACATATTTTATTATCAAAACCTAAATTAAATACCTCAATAGCTTTTTCTAATTTATATCCGCCACGACTCACATACTTCATTTTTTGCCTAACTTCAATAGTATCTGTAGTATTAACCTTATGTCCTGCCTTATCTTCCTTCTGACCATTAACATATACAACACCCGCCATTATATACGCCTTAGCCCTCTCCCTAGATTCCGCCAATTGTCTATTAACAATCAATATATCTAACCGTTCTTTTGTTTGTTTCGTTTGTTTTGTCATCTTAATCTATCCTAACCTAATTTTTCTTTTATGGCCTCCCCTATCTGTCTAGGAGTTAACTGATGCTTTTGTAACAGCACATCAACCTCGCCATGTTCAATTATACCAGTTTTATACCCAAAATGTGTATACTTTTTATAAACCCCCACAGATTGCAGAGCATTAGTTATAATAGAACCAAATCCGCCTATTAAAATATGGTCTTCAATTGTAATCACCTGAGAATATCTCTTTAATAACTGCACCAAAGCATCAGTATCAACAGGAGCAATGCAAGGCACCTCAGCCAACGCAAACTCAATCTTATAAGTATCCATCAAATAAGTTCTCACCTTACTTGCTAATATCACAGCCTTACCCGTCGCAAGAATAATAGCTTTCCTACCCTTTAAATGTAATCTAGGCGCTATATCCTTCATATAATCAACTGGTTCCAAATCCGAAATAGTTGTACCCTTTGGATACCTTATAGCCACTGGATGCCCCTTAGATAATCCATAAGCTAACGCACTTTCTACCTCACATGGCAACTTTGGAGATAAAATTTGCATATTTGGAATATGTGCTAAAAATGCAATATCAAAAATCCCTTGGTGAGTCGGCCCATCTTCTCCCACCAAACCAGCTCTATCAATCGCAAATACTACTGGCAAATTCTGCAAACCTACATCATGAAGAATTTGGTCATATGCTCGCTGCAAAAAAGAAGAATAGATTGCCACAACTGGATGAAACCCCTGCGTTGACATACCAGCTGCAAACGTAACACCATGTTGCTCAGCAATCCCTACATCAAAACACCTGCCCGGAAATCTGGTAGAAAATTTAACAAGCCCAGTCCCCTCAATCATAGCCGCAGATATAGCCACCACCTTCTTATTAGTAGTAGCCAACTTTACTATCGCATCTCCAAAACTCGCAGAAAACGTTGTAGAACTAGATGTAGTAGTCATCTCCCCTGTTTTATAATTATAAGACGTTACCCCATGATATTTCGCTGGCTCTTTTTGTGCATAAGAACAGCCCTTACCTTTTATAGTTTTAACATGAATTAAAATCGGCCCATGCAACTGCTTAGCGCTTTCTAACATATATATCAAATCCTCTAAATTATGCCCATCCACTGGCCCTAAGTACCTAAAGCCCATCTCATCAAAAATAGTAGCTGGCATAATAAATAGTTTTAAAATCTCCTTCATTCTTTTTGCAGTGCTCACAATACTATCCCCAACCTTAGGAATTTGATATAGCGCACTACTCACACTCTGCTTAACCGTCGCATACTCCTTAGTAGAACGCAACTTAGTTAAATACTTACTCATCCCCCCTACATTATAAGAAATACTCATCTCATTATCATTTAAAATAACAACCAAATTATTAAAACTTCTGCCAGCATGATTTAGCGCCTCAAAAGCCATCCCTCCAGTTAACGAAGCGTCACCAATAACAGCCAACACATGATTGTGTTCACCTTTTAAATCACGCGCTGTAGCCATACCTAAAGCTGCTGATATAGACGTAGAACTATGCCCCGTCTCAAACACATCATGGGGGCTTTCAGTGCGCTTTAAAAAACCACTTAAGCCATCCGCTTGTCTTAACGTACTAAACTTATCCTGTCTTCCTGTTAATATCTTATGAGTATACGCCTGATGACCCACATCCCAAATTATCTTATCCTCTGGAGAATTATAAACATAATGAAGCGCAACTGTAAGCTCCACCGTACCTAAATTTGACGCAAGATGACCACCTGTACTTGCTATTGATTTAATAAGAAATCTACGTATATCTCTTGCAAGTTTTTCCAACTGCTCTAATGTTAATTTTTTTATGTCGTCCGTATTTTTAATAGTCTGTAGCATCTTTTATTCCTTTCCTATTATCTGGGTTTTAAGTTTAGTATATGTTTTTTCCAAAATATTATCAAAAAAAAATAGGTACCTAAGCACCTATTTAAATAAAAACTATCCTGGTATTCCTATTAACGCCACAATTACACCTAGCACAGCACCAGCAAAAACCTGAATTGGAGTATGACCAATCAGCTCCTTAAGTGCAAAATCTATAGTAATTTTATGGTCCTTCATATGGTCTAAAATCTTATTAATTAAAATCGCTTGATTACCAGCTTGAAGCCTAACATTCGCCGCGTCATACATAACAACACAACTAAAAACAAACGCAATTGCAAATAGCGTACTATTATATCCATGTAGCTGCCCTGTTCCTACAGCTAAAGCTACAGTAAAAGAACTATGTGAACTTGGCATTCCTCCTGATGATGTTAATTTTGTTAAGTCTAATTTTCGCTCGTTGATAAATGTAAATATTAACTTTAATACTTGTGCAATAAACCAACTTACTACTGATACTGCCAATACTGGATTCAATTTAGTCCTTCTCCTTCTTTATAAAATAATAAAATATTAAAACTTACGTTTTACTAATTTAGTCGCTATACATTCTAGCTCTGTAGTATCTCCAGCAACCTTACCGAGACACCTTATCGCCCTATCAGTTAAATCATGGGCAATCTCATAGCACTTATCCACGCTATAAAAATCTACATAAGTCATCTTATTAACATCGCTATTAACACCCTTACCTAACTCATCTACGCTCGACGTTACATCCAACACATCATCCACAATCTGAAACACCTTACCAATATACTGCCCAAAAGCCTCAAGCGCAGCCTCCTCCACAGCAGAACCGTAGCCTAACACAGCACCCATCTTAGTAGCCGCTTTAATCAATGCGCCAGTCTTATGCAGATGAATAACATCCAAAGTCTCAATATCCTTACCCGCATCCTGAATATCTAATATCTGACCACCGACCATACCCATAGTACCAGAAGCGCTCGCTAATATAGACGCTGCTCTCACCTTTGGTAAATCCATAGAGCTTAATATATCCTCCAACATAATCTCATATGCCAAATTCAACAAACCATCTCCAGCAAGAATAGCCGTAGCCTCGTCAAATTGTACATGATTAGTCGGTTTACCACGCCGTAAATCGTCATTATCCATAGCAGGTAAGTCGTCATGGATTAAAGAGTATGTGTGAATTAGCTCAATTGCACATAAATAAGCCGAAATGTCATCAGTCCCACCTACAGCCTTATAAGATAAATGCATAAGAGTAGGCCTAATGCGCTTACCACCTTGAGTAGCACTATAACGCATAGCCTCATTAACACGCTTAAAATGGCCTTCTACCTTAGGTAAAAACCTATCCAAAATTTGCTCAATATCCAATCTACTTCCCTCCTTTAAAAGGCTGCATTTTGCCATCCTCATAAATATGAACTTCCTGCTGTGCCTCATGTAACATATTTGAACATGCGCACGCTAAATCCAGACCCCTCTTATAGGTTGCCACTATATTCTCTAAAGTTGGAGAACCTTGCTCCAATTCATTCACAATCTTCTCTAACTCCATCATTGATGTCTCAAAATCCATCGCTACCTCCTTCTATATTCTTAACCACTACACCAATTTCACCATCAGCTACAGCTATTATAATATCATTTCCAATTTCCACATCATTTATAGATGATATTAATTTTTTATCCGCAGTAGTTATACAGCTATACCCTCTGGCTAAAGTTCTATAAGGTGAAAGTTTCTCCAGCTGCTGAATTATGCTGTTAAACTCCGCATTCTTATCTTTAACACATTTATTTACCCCACTATCTAACTGCTCAACTAAACCATCAACCCTTAACAACTGATGCTCAAAATATCTAGACTTAGTCTTATAACTAGGACTGCTAATCAACCGCTCCAGCATACCTTGCTTAACTACTAACTGCGACATAACAATTGAACTTAGCTCCTTCTTATAATGCTCAACCTTACCAACTAAAATATCTAAAGAAGGAAAAACTAACTCAGCAGCAACAGAAGGAGTAGCCGCACGCTTATCACTAACAAAATCTGCAATAGTAGTATCAACCTCATGACCTACAGCAGAAATAATAGGAATAGCAGACCCTGCAATAGCCCTAGCAACAGCCTCCTCATTAAATGCCCACAAATCTTCAATAGACCCGCCGCCGCGACCTACAATTAGCACATCGACAATATTATCACTATTAGCACGCTCAATTTGCGCAACCAACTCACCGCAAGCAAGCTCCCCTTGGACAGCAGAAGGATAAATAAAAATAGGAATAGAACTATTACGACGCATAGCCACCTGCAACATATCCGCAAGCGCAGCACCAGTACGAGAAGTTATAAGCCCTACACTTTTTGGATACTTAGGAATAGCCCTCTTATGCTCAAATAACCCTTCGCTACAAAGCCTCTGCTTAAGCTGCTCAAACTCCTCATGTAAAGCCCCTAACCCTTGCCGTTCCACCTCAAAAACATAAGCCTGATACTTACCAGCTTGAGGATACAACCCAACTCTACAACGTGCAAAAATACTAAAGCCCTCTTTAAGCTCAAACGTCAACCTTTTAGCATCATGTTTAAACATAACCGCATCAATACTAGCATCAGCATCCTTTAAAGTAAAATAAATATGCCCAGAAGAAGTCTGATACTTACAGTTAGATACCTCGCCACATATCCAAACATTTGAAAGAATATAATCCTCCTCAAACAACTGGCTAACATAGTTATTTAGCCTAGAGATGCTAACTACCTTTCGTTGCATACCACACCTAAAATTCCATTAATAAATTGGGGCGACTTATCTGTACTATAAGCTTTAGCAATTTCCACGGCTTCATTAATAGAAACCTTAGCAGGAATATCATCCTCCCACTTAATTTCATAAATAGCAAGCTGCAAAATCATATGGTCCACCTTAGCAATTCTATCAATATCCCAATTTTTAGAATTTCTAGCGATAATTTCATTAATCTCATCAGCATGCTCAATCGCACCATTAAATTCCTTCGCAATAAACCCTTTAACCTTACCCGTCACCTCCTGCGTTTGTTCATTAAAAATATACTCCGCATCATCTTTAGATTGACAGCTTACACTGTACAACATTTGCATCACGCATTCCCTTGCTTCTCTTCTTGTCATAACCTACTCCTTATTTTGTCATATTCTTCTAATAATATAATATATACCTTGTATTTTTCAAGGTAATCACTAGAGTATTCCCATTTCATACCAAACATAGACTTAAACGCTATGGAAATGCTAGCTATGTATTTAATCAAAAGATACCCGTAGTTTATAACATAATTACATAAGTCTGTCTCGGATTGTTATATACTTAACTTATCAAATTTTAAAAAATTATTTATTTTGGAGGAAGGAATTATGCATAAAATTTATTCTGTAACATTAATGACATATAAACAAAAAACTAGAGAATTTGCTTATATTGCACTAAATATAGCATCCATAATTGTAGCATATCTATGTATTCGCGGTGTCACTTCTATGCCGATTTTTTGTATTGAACCAGAAATTATAACTCAAGGGGGCAACTACACTTGGATACCTATGACAACAACAATAGGGCTTAGCTTAATTTTACCAGCGTTTTCTTATTTTTACTTAAAATACGAAATGCAACAAGATAACTTCTTGGGAATATCCCAAACAATTTTAACTACCAAAACATCTAAGTTTCAATACTATCTAGGAAAATATTTTGCAAATTGTATTTTATTATG
>MDSQ01000075.1_pt1 | contig 16888 bp, 11 predicted proteins | sample 1008251 | NCBI WGS metagenome assembly MDSQ01 (sample SAMN05526597, study PRJNA338239) | gut metagenome | isolation source: Hindgut content | host: Naso unicornis | place: Saudi Arabia: Red Sea | collected 2016-05
CTCAATCAACATAAGCATGTCTGGTTAATTGGCTTAGCCTACTACATTACTTCAGTGGATACAGGACGTCATCAGCTTTGTGAACTAACTAAGTTTGCAGGGTTACGGATAAGTCCTGTCATGCTCTTTCTTTTAGGAACGTTTATATTAAAGCAAGTCCATCCAGCCTTACCCAAGATAGTATCTCTGGCACGTCATAAGTAAAAACATATGCCAAACAGGGTTTTCAAAATAAAATGAACACTCTAATTTTATATTTCTCCTACTCATAATGATACAAAGGGTTTAAGGAGCTCTACACAGTAACATTTCTCAAATATCTTTTTTGTTTCAGACAATGTTAATGAACTAACTTAACTTAATTAGCTAGCTACTGCTAATAAAATCCTATAGTGATGGTTGTATATCAGCATAAACAACAGTTGCTGTTTAGAAATCAGAAGCCTGATTTTGCGTAATTCTGAGTAAAATACAACATTTTTCCAATGGTTAGTCACTATTATGATTGTAAGTCACTGTAGTGCTAAAAACAGAAAGCTTCACAATATAGCAGTGATAACTAAGGGGTGGCGGGGCTTTGTTACGGTTAAATTAGAGAAGTTCTGTTCTGCTGTGTGACTTTTCCCTAATCAGTGTGTTATTCTGTGTGACTGTTGATGTGTCTGTGTAGACTAGTTTCTCTCTGAATGCCTCTAATCCTGGACTCTGAGGAAAAACAATCTTCCACAGGAGATGCAGAGCATTGTTGCTCTAAACCCGTCAGACAGTCCCCACAATAAACTAGTAACAACACGGAATACACTGGATTGGCGTTACTGCATATGCACTTTTGTTAAGTTTTATTACGGTATACAATGCCAAACCTCTGCTGCATCTTGCTGTCAAATACTGAAAATATTGATTTATAAAAGTCAGTGGTCATAAAGCATCACAGTGATAAAGCCTGCTTTGCCGAGCAGCTCTGTGGTTTAACGGCCAGCAGCAATCTCTCACACAGTACCTTGTGTCTTGTGCACTGAACAATATCTGCTCCACTTCATATTAAGATAATTAGGGCTTGCAGTGATCTGGACATTAGCCAAAAATTCCGTGTATAGCCAACATTATTGCCTTGTCAAATACATAAAAGTACACAGGAGACATTTGCCCGTGTAGGAAGTGCATTAACACATTCCTAGCAATTTAGCTGAGCTAAATGTATCTTTAAGGCATTTAGGTGGCCTTGTTGTGAAGTGGGGAGAACTGTGAAGGTGTAAACAATAAAATACGCCTCCGTGCTGATGCTACTGAGTCATGTAGCCTGGCAGCCACGGAGTAAAGAAAAATGTAATTAAATCCAGAAAAAGAGAGAGTTTAATGATGATGTTGTCCAGATATGAGTTAAAGAGTGCAGATTAACTGCAGCATAGTGTACTTAATCATTGTATTACTGATGACACAGCCCTTGATTATGTAAGTGTACCTTCTTGCATCTTTGTGAAAAATTTAATGCCCACACTCATGCAAAATTCAGAATGTGTGTCATTTATAATATTCCATTAGCAATAAGCGTGCGTTTGTTCCATGAACTTTAACCAGGAATCCATTAGAATTCCCCTGAATGGGTCTTATGATATGACTGCTGAGCAAGATGCTGAAGGGATGCATGGCAAACACTTGTGTGGTAATAACGGCCTATTCTTGTATGATTTCCAGCATTCTAAAGCATTCATCATTCAGCTCAAATTTCTCAGAACCCAAGAAGGATCCAGCCGAAGCTTCTCAGTGAGGATTCACAGGAACGAGGGCGAGAGCAACTGTCTCTCACACTTTGAAAAAAACGCCTTGGGCTGTGAAGTAGCAGCAAGAGGAGTATACCTCTGAGACTTCTGATGGCAGAGTGAGCAGTGAAAAGAGGCAAGCCTTGTTCTGCCGTTATAAGCCCTGCTGCATACATTGAGGAATGAGCAGGGGAGAAATTGGCATTGGGAATAAGGGCAAGATGGTGTAAATTTGGAGCACAAAAGGCTTAAGGGGGCACTGTGCATGCATCCCTTTAGCCCCGCACACATACACTGCAGTGTGCACTGGGCTTAAGAGGTGGCTGAGGAGAATGACTGGCAAGGGGATCAAAACAAAGCCCATGGGTGATGTTGGAGGGAAGCTCAGGGACTTGGGATGGAAGTCTGCTCCTCATCTTACGGTCATATGCACAGTCTGATGGGCACACGCTCACACATATATTCAAAAAGTCCAGGAGCATAATGACCGTAAGAGGAGGAGAGATAACCCCCCCCCACCAAAAAAGACACACCACCAGGAGAGAAAAGTCAAACTCGCATGCATCCATGCACACAGACACACACAGCGTGAGGCTCTAACTGGCTGATATTGCCAGGGGTAAAAGATAATCCTGTGAAACTGTGTTTGTGTGGAGAAACTTAGTTTTAGTGGCCAGGAGAAAACACCCTCCAAAAGTTGATTGGAGATGCCAATCAACTTCGTGCCACAATAATCTGTGACCTGGTTTCTCGATGCTGTTAGCCTCTTTGAGGGGTGAAAATAACAACAACACAGCTACATCCAATTATTTCTGTTTCAGGGCATTTCAGCTTTTTCTGTAAACATGCCTGCCATTTTCACAGTCACAGTTTTGAGCGAGCGAGTGGTCCGATCAAAACACCATATGGATATATATGGTGTGAGGGAAATAGTGTGAGTTGTATTTGCACAAGGCTTTTGTGTGATGTAGCCTTTCTCTAACAGCGGAGGTCCAGCAAGTAGCAGGAAAATGTGGTGAGAATTTACAACAAATCAAAAAGTCAGAATTTATGGGAGTGCAGCTCCAGTAATGGTGTCATCCTGGGAGGAGCCAAGGGTCACAACAGGGGTGACAAAATAATAATGGCAAATGACTTTTGATTTATGATTTTGCATCCATTGTTAATATTGTACAAGACAGATTAATCCATTTCTTTGAATATTAACAACTCTCACTCACAGCTTTAAATCCAAACTGATTTCTTTGCTTTGAGTTTCTTGAGCAAATGTGAATCCAGGATTGATCCAGTTTATCAGTTTAAAGTATTTATTTCTCCTATTTCAAGTCTCTTGGCCTGGCTTTCAGTGTCTAAAAAACATGAAGCACAAAGTAGATTTGCACTTGTGTACATACCTATGATACATATCCTAAAAAGTTCATTTTCTATTGAGAATTCAGTCAACTTCTGTTGATAAACATGTTCAACTTTGAATATGGCGAAATATTCTAAGGGTTTCAATATGCTTTTCTTATTGAACAGCTGTTTATTAAAACAGTTTTAATCACTTTCGCTTTACTAAAGTTGGTTTTGAGCAGGCTGTCCGTTAAACAGTCATCAAGAGTAATAAAATCACACTGCAGAGTATTCTCTGAGACGCAAAATCTTAAATTTTAATCATTTTAAAAAGCTTAAATAAACCATTATGATCAAATACAATTTTAAACCTCAGCTTCATTTTATCCTGTTTATAATCTCTACTCAACAGCTTTTATTTCAATGTGTTCTTTTTCCAAAACCTGTTTTTATTTCACAGCACAGTTTCTTCCAATTTATTCACAAGTATTTTATAATCTGAATCTGAAGGCTTTTTTACAACGAGATAAATTGAGCACAGCCACTTATTTGAATAGCTGAGTGTTGCTCTTTCAAACCAAAGAAACATACTTATATATGTACATATTTAAAAGAAATATGTCAATCAAACAGAATATGAAGTGCAGATGAAATCTTAACTTGTGTGTTTATGGGTGGTACTCAAGTACATATGTGAAATCATCCAAAGGTTTTCTTGTGATTAGACATGACATATGACATGATACGACATTTCTGAAGAAGATCCATAAGGATCATAATGTTGAATTTGTAGCACCATCAATAAATTGTGGGAGATTTGCCAATGTACGGATATTTTTTGTCTTTGCGTCATTTTCCTTTATTGTTAGAAACTCCATTAAGGTCCTCAACACACAACTTGTTTCAGTGTTCCTGCAGTCATCCAAAACATGAGAGGAGGAGGTCAAAGGAGCAGTGTGATAAAAGTCTCACCTCCCTCCCACCTTCTCAGGCCACTGTGACAGGGGACAGGAGTGAAAACACGCACATGTGAAAGCTGCCACATACTTGTTAATTTGCTGACGGGGTTTCAGCCATCTACACGGAACAGGGAAATAGACTTTGTCATCTTGTTTTGCTCTTGCACCCCATGGAAATGTCCTGTAACATCTCACTTACTTCACTTAAAAACAGAGCTCAAGCTGCTATTTATACTCTCACTGATTGAATTGTGTTATGTTATTCTACTTGATTTTATGTGATTGTTTTTAATCATATATTCATTCCGTGCAGTAGCCTACCTAACCTGCTGTCGTTGTCACTGTTGTATCAGAGAATAAAAACACAAACAAACAAAAAAAATGTCATCAGCAATACACTCAAGGAGGTGGCATGACAGTATTTCCAATGTGCAAAAAAATTCCCTCAATAAAAGTATAAATCGCCATATGTGAAGGAAATTGTTTTATATATATATATCTAACTTAAGACTTTTGGTAAAGTGTCTCTGTGAGGCTGTACTGCTTTTAGCAAAAGATTAACCTCAGCATTCTAACATTGTTAAAATGCTAACGTGCTAATAAATATTGTACAAAAGGTTTGGCCACTCCATCTTGTAGATGTAGAGATATTTTAGAATGTATGCAGAAATTGTGACTTCTTGACAGAAAATCATTGCCATTCATAGAAGCATGTGTTTACATTTCATTTATATAAAGTTATAAAGACATAGACATCTTTGCTGGAGTGAATTCTTTAATGATAAACAAATAAATAAATGGACCCACATTTGGATTGAATTGGACTTTATTTCGAATATGCAAAAAAATAACATAAAATAAAATAAAATAAAAACGCCAACCAAAAAAAAGAAGGTCCAATACGGGAAAAAGTGACCAAACCTAGGAACACATGAATTTCCTCATAGCCAGCAGGACGCAAGACGCACACAACCAACAAAAATGATAAAACTGCAGAGGGGAAAAAAAGGAGAAAACACCTGCGGAGGAGCAACCGTCTGTTGCTTCAACTGCTGCGCGAGAGCACTACAGCGCGGAGCCGTCAAACTTGTTGTAGGTGGTTCGTTAGAGGAGGGAGGAGGCCTGTGGAGGTGGGGAGGGAGGAAAAGGTGAACCGCTGTCAAGTCGACCATGAAGAAAGGAATGGCTTTTCCGGTCGGTCTATTTCAAATTAAACCCTCTACTCAAACAGATCCTTATCCACAATTGGTTGCTTCGTTCTTTTCAGGAAATTTGAACACAAAAGTGTGGCTGCTAAATTAATTAACACGGGATGCAATTTCACAGTTGAAGCCTATAATTGTCGGCTACACTTATCTTGAGAAGGGTTACTTCTTTTTCACAGTAAACATTTTACAACTACTTTTACTGTCAGAATCAGAATGTATAAGCCCACAGCATTTGTCCACCTTTTTTCATTGCTTTAGATTCATGTATAGGCTACAATAATAGACATAGGTCTAGAGCTAAAAATAAGAACAGCAAATGTTAACATAGACATTTAGCTACTATGCTATTAAAAGGTATACATAAAAAACATGGAAAAGCAACATGAAACTGAAGAAATTAGCAGAATGGTTTAGAGTGCAAAGATGCTGGAATAAATGAGAAATTATAATTTGAGCAGGCTACACTGAGGAGTATGCATGTGTATAATACACAGCATATGAAGAGGGTTTGGATTATATTTGACAATTATGATATATAATTTTAATGTTTTTTTTTAATATTCTTGAATTCCGATTGGGCTATCATTTTTAACTTGTAGGTGAGTTGGTGTTTTAGGAGGTGACAGGGCTGTTGGGAATTGATTTAAGTGTTCAACAAAGTGACGACATGTAGGAATCGTATTGTGTCATGCACTTTATGACGAAGTGACAGATGAAACACCCTGAAAATCCTTTTCATGTCTTCCTTTATTATTTCCACTCACATTAATTCAGCCCTGAGTGTTTGTGATTATCTGTTTTGCAGCTGGTTCCCTTTTTATGACTCCACTGAAGTTTTAATGCCCTTTCAGACTTTAAAAACGTGCTTTCTTTACTACGCTTTTATTTTGAAGGCCATATTAATGTGTTGTTGTGGATATCTTTCTCCGGCTTGACAGGATGCTGCAGGCAGGTAAAAAGGTGGACAACAGGCTAAATTCTGGAGACGGGCGCTCCCTGGAGGCAACGGATCTGTAAAAGAAAACACTTTTAATCATACTGCGCACACACTCATATGTGGTAAAAAACTAACGGGATAAATCACGTAAAAACAAGACGTTTAGAAAGTTGCTACTTTCTGTAACTATAGAGAGGGTAGTAGTATTTAAGCTACTTTGGACGGGGGTTTGGTTTTTTTTTGTTTGTTTGTTTCTCTTTCATTATTTTCCACCTGGTTCATCTTCATAGAGTTTTCCCCCATAAGTTGAAGATTAGATATTACTGATGTACAAGCTTAAAAAGCGCATACTTTTATCTGGTATTGCTATGACAGGCCTATAACCCATCCTTGCAGTGACTGACTGATGAAATTAAGAATCATAATGACATGACATGTAATACTTGATGCAGGTTAATTACTACCACTTTCTTCAGATACAGGATTTATTTATTTATGTATTTATTTATTTTGAATTTTCAATGAGTGTAATGCAAAACAGCTGTTGTCTCATGACATTAGAAGCTACAAGTGAGAGGTTTGTCTTGAAATGGCTCTCAATGGTATTGAGGAAGTTTCATGAGTTACCACTAGATGTCTCCCATGGTCAGCTGATTTTCTTTCAGGTAACAGAATGAGTTCAGAAAGTTTGAGACAAAAAAAGAAGGAAAAAAAATCGACATACATGTGCATGACATGCATGCATTTATACATGTGAACCTCTGGCATGCTTTGCTTTTTTTCCTCATGTTTTAAAATGTGATGGTATTCGGAATATTTATTTACTCTAACATTATTAATTTTAATGCACTGATCAATACAGCCTCACACATATCGCTTTTTGCAGTATCTGGCCATCTTGACAACAAATCAAACAACCAGTGGCAAATATCACACACACCAAGTGCAAGAGCAAATATTCCAAACCTTTGCTTTGTAAATGTCATTGGATGTAAACTCTGAAAAGCCTCCTGCAGCTATGGGCCGCTACAAAATGCGCTGAATGCAGATGAGATTGTGCCCTCAGGCCCTGAACAAATACCACTGCTTCCAGCCCTCAAAATGCTGTAAGGTGACACATACAACTTAATTAGTCTCCAAAGCCATTACGTGAGTGATATTCCATTTTTCTCTCTCTTGCTCTTATCTCCTCCATCACAGCTGCCTTACAAACTCTCACTGAGTTATGCTCCTGTAGGCAGCAATCAATACTAAAAGAATATAATGCTAAATAAAGCTGCATGAGGGTCAATTATAAAGCCAGTCACTTGCATTGCGGAAGGGCTGAAAAGTAACTTCAAACTTTTGCAAACTTCAGTGTGCTCAAGGACAGAGCTACCAATGTTTACTGATGTGCTTTTTATTTACGGAACTTCATATATGAGGTTCATTTTGTATTTGACTAATTTTCAATCAGATTTATGCCTTTTAAAGACGTGAAAAAATAATATTACTGGGAAAATTTGCCACATTTTTGAAAGTTAAAGTCTAATCAGTGTTCAAAGGGATAGTCCACATTTTTGGAACCTGAGCCTTATTTCTTAATTATCAGTGATACTGCTGATTGGCAGACCTCTCAAACCACAACACATGCTGTTCCTCTTACTAGCTCCGAGTACTTAGCTACAAAACAATTAAAAAGTCAGTGTAGTCACACTCCTGTCTGTACAAGCTGACTGAGGCTCACTGAAATTTACTCCACATCGCACACAAAATGAATTTCAGTGAGCCTCAGTCAGCTTGTACAGACAGGATTGTGACTCCATTGACTTTTTATTTGCTTTGTGGCTAAATATTTAGCGATATTGTGAGGAACAGCATGTGTTGTGCTTTGAAAGGACCCTTGAAAAGCAACAATATCATTTCTAATTAAAGTTGAAGCAGATAGCTTCTGCAAACAAGCTGGCAAGCTAATGTTAGCTGTAGCATGAGACTTGTTGGGAAGCAGCAACAGAGAGCGTCGCTGAATTTTCATTTTTCCGCTAAATCCTTGTCCTGGTTGCAAAGAAAATATCATGGTAAAATATGGCTGACCAATTTAGCTGTGAATGGTGTCAGTTTTCAATCACTATTACACTGTTTAATCAGGTTAGGTTATACATCATAATGACAAAGTTATGCCAAAAAAGTTGTCTAGTTTCACTTTAAGAAATAGGGATCGGGTTCCAAAAAAGGGGGACTGCCCCTTTAAGATACATGTAATCAACTGAAGCAATATTTCTCTTGACTTCTATGGTGACTGAATAAATGCAGTCCACCTGCTGCATTATCTGTTCTTTTTTGACATCAGCAATGTCACTGGTATAAGGAAAACTACAGGTTATTCCAGCTTTGGGAGCCAAAGGGCTTGCTGCTGCTCAAAAACAAAACTTGCTCTCTTTGCTTCTGCTTTGCTTAGTGAACCTTAGAGGGTTGAGTGCAATGTATTGTGTAGGAACTGTCGGCACAGCTCCGCCAGAAGACAAAATCAGCTCTCTCAGTCTATGTAGAACGCTGGAGGGATGAAGTATTTTTGTAGGTCAACCAGAAAGTTAGCATCTCCCTTATTTCCTTGACAAAAAAATCAATAAGATTTTTTTTTATGGCAGAAAATAATCACTGTGGTAAAGGACACTTGCAGATTTTGTTCATAAGGATACTCTTAAAAAAATGAACATTGTTGTGATCTTTCAAGTGTAAATACAATGGTCAGAGGTAGAAAGCTAACGTCAGACTATAAGTGAACTACACCTTGGCTTCCTACCAAACTTTACTATGCTCACATTATAACTAAATGAGTGAACAAGTTGGAACGTTTTTGTCAGAATAGTTTGTAAGAGAAGAAACATGACAGGGCTTAAAGGTGGACGAGCAGATTAGTTAAAGTGTTCATCATCATGATGATGTTAAACATCCAAGAAACCTCCATAGTCTTGTGGTCACTTGTTTTTCATCAGCATTTTGAAGACACGTAAAAGCTTCCAAAATCAAAAGTGGGATTATTAAGGATTTATTTTATGTTGTGGAATAACATGTGAAAGTCTCTTAAGCTTGTGTTAATCACAAACCTTATTTTATGCAGTTGAGGGTATCGGAATTTCAACAATGCTAAAAAAATATCCCAATTTTAGGACTCACTTCCTGTGTCACTCTATATCACACACTGAGGAATTGATGCTTCATTTGGGTATATTTAACAGTGCTGGAACATCTCTGGAAATGTGGAATTTTCTTTGTAAGTACATTCCGTAGGTCTGCTCTAGATATATGTTCACAATAATTCCCTGACAGAGAATATTTTTGCCAGTGGGCATCAAATTTATCCAAAATGAACTGCAATAAAAGTATCAAAACTTATTAGGGAGTGCTGATGTTTTCACGGACAAAGTTAAGCTGCCCCATCAAATCAGTTGGAACACAGACACCAGACTGTGCTGCTATGAAATAGATTAATTAATAAAGCCCATTACGCTGTCATCTACAATGAAGAAATTGATTTGCACAGGCCGGGAAGAGAAAGTGAAAAGAAAAATCTGCTATGTTGAAGCACAAAGTAAAAGTATTGCTCAGTGTGTTGTGTAACACAATGGTTCAGTCTTGTTGTGTGTGATTATTGTTAGAAATACAGAGGAATAGTGAAAATTAAGGATGTTAAACATTACGTTTTCTCAAGTTCTGCATGTTCCGTACTCTGCCAGTTCTGTCCAAGTTACCTCTCACTCATTGTCTCTGCTGCGCGCGTCCTCTCAAGGACAGCCTCCCATCCATTGTGACTGAATAGGTCCGCTGAGGCATTCAAAATACAGGCTGCTTAGGATGTGTCAGCAAGGCCACCTCCTTTTCACACAACACATCTTTTCCGGCACTGCTTCACAGAGATGGTGTGTAGACAATGGAGACGACTTAAGAATTTGCTTTATGCCCTTGAAGATGGTACACGATTTTCAGTTTTACAACCTGGCAGGTCTCATCAGCAGTGGTTGGGTGAAAGAATCTGCTGCAAATATAGTTATTTTAACTCTCATTCTCAGAAACTCTTATTTATTTCAATTCTTTTTTTTTTATTGACGTCATTGATACTGTTCCTAAAATAGTGCAAGGTTGGATAAAAAACAAGAAAGATAAAGATACAAAACTCCTTATTACACTCATCAATTTGACCAGCGCTGTTGTCCACTGTGCTAGAAGACTATTTCCTCACTGAGCTGCGATGCTGGAGCTCATTACTTTCACCAAGCCAGATCATAAATCTAGCCCCTAATCTGAGGGGCAAACTGAGGACCTGAAGCCAAACAACTAATGCTCATTCATAGTTCAGAAATAACAGCTTGACCAGAAAGTTTCAAAAAGCCCAACAGGCTCTTGCTGTGAAAAAAGGCTTTGGTTCACTAGAACGAGCGCATCAGGAGTGCAACAGATAGTTGATGCCGTGGTGCATTTAGCAGAGAAACAGCATATATCCGACTGCCTAAGTGACATAAAAGGCTTCAAAATATCCATTACATGAACAGTCCTCTTCGGGCACCGAGCACCAGCCACTGAGCTTTGACAGTCTCATTATGATGGATACAGAAACATGGATTTTAGCAGCTTTTGGGGTTTCACTGCACCAAATTATCCCAAAAACATGCTCTGAGTTGAGGAAGACACAAATCTCTGTCTTAAATAAAACTTGAATATGATGTGCTGGTGCCTGGAGGAAGCTGGAAGTACTTGCGCAAGAGAAAAACTTCATACACAAAAATAGATTTTTAAGTGAATGGATCTAGCAGAGGCAAAACTATTTCGCTCAGATTTAAAACTTTGGTTTTACAGGGGCTGAAGACTGCATGGGCATGTCCATTTTGCCATTTCTCAGTGGAGGAAGCACATTTCCGAACTCATTCTTATTCTGGAGTGATGAGAACAAAGGTCTGAATTTTTATTCCTATGAGGAAAACTGCAGCTTCCTGACGCTGCTGAGTCATCTGTGCAGGTATTCTTCAACATCACAGAGTATGGAAACACTATAGGACATGTAAAAGTTGCTAGGCATAGGTAGCTCACCCAAAGAAAATGTCTGTATTAATTTTGTCAAAAACTGCTGAGCTAGACAGAGGGGAGCCGGGAGCTGTGGAGACGAAAGTTATTACGCCTGGAAAAGTAGTTCCTTAGAAGTGCTGCCTTCCTAGCATGAATATTAGTGCAGAGACAGATTTTGACACAGACTTTCTTTTAAACTAACGTCACACATTTTTAGATACTTTCTGTAACATTTTTTAAATATGGACAAAAATGAAAACAAACACAATATCTCATAGATGATGCTATTTTGAAAAATAAGGGTGGGCTTTATGTAACCAATGTGGCAGATGCAGACAAAAGACGATGAGAAGAAACATGGAAACACTGTTATGGTCCTCTAAATCGCATATCACACTTTTTTCCGCTTCATTTTCCGCTCATGTTCAATAACAGGCTCTTTTAAAGGTGAGCTAGACATTTATTAACTAATCACTCTCAGAACCAAGGGCCAGGTCTGTGTTGACCTTTTAAATGGGTAAAATAAATCAGAAAAGTACCTCAAGTGTTGTTGCTGGAAACGGTTTGGCTGGATGTCTGAAAAGACTGTGCACACACTAATGCAAACACACACACACGCAAGCACAAATAAACAGACCTGGGCACCCGAGGGTACACAGCAGCAAGCGGTTGCTCCTGATGATATTGCGGTCAGCAGCGTGTGAAAATTTAATAACATAGTAGGAGTCAGGCGCCACATCCCTCTGGATCAGCCGAGTCGGGTAAAACTGCCATGTATGAGCTCTCCATGCCTCAGTGACACCACAAAACACTAACAGTGAGCAGAGCAGCCACGATCCCTGTATCGACAATAACTGGTGTTTCTATCAATCTGAGGCCTGCTGTTTTTGTTTGATGTGTTTACAGCTGACTTTTACAACTGGAGTCTGGACAAATCGCCTGTGTTGAGCAGGAAATCTATATGTAATCTGCTTGATTACACGACTGTAATCAAGAAAAGTTGTGCAGAATTTGTCACTTTTTCTCCCCCCGCAGTTGTAGCAACCTTATTAGGCTAACCAGGGTAATTTTGAAAAATGCCTCAGATCACAAATGAACTTTGGTCCTCAGAAGGAACAAAGGGAGAATGAGCCCGAATGCAATGTTCTATACACAGCCGCCTCGGGCCCTGTGTGGAGACGTGATGTAGATTCAGATTAAAACTCGCAAACAGTTGCTATTTTGAAACTCACCTCCTTGCCCGGTGGCAGTGAGCATTAGCATGAACATTGATCCCATAATCATTGTGTTTATGCAGAACTCCCAGCAGAATCCAGACATTTTTGATCACACCAAACATCTCAAAGCTGCAAACGCTCGTAATGTGGCACTGAGACATCTCGCCCACGAATCTTGTCTGAACGAGACAAGAGCTGTCATTTTCTTCAGCAACAAAGCTCTGCGCTTGGGGACCTTGATTCAGCGCGTTTGACGGTTCTTCACACACAAACACACACGGGCAAACACATACTAATTGCTGTTTCTGTCATCACTCTGCCTTGCCTAAATACTCAAGGTTTGTATCTGGGTTAATTACACTTTTCCTAATCCCTCTGAATCTATGACTTGCCATCTGAATCTGCCTTCTGACAGACAAGAGAAGCTTTGCGCTGTTTGTGTAATATTAGCATCCAGTCAGTAAACGTGTTGCATTATTTCTCCATGCAAACACAGCGCATAGGGCATAGACGGCTAAATGAACAACGCGTGCTTGTCTTTATAATTCATATGGGAACATGAGACACTTTCCACCGCGAGCAGCCTTTTATCATTTATGTGTGAAAATGATATCCTGAATTTACATTATTTACCACACGAGTGGCACATCCTGCTTGCATGGTGGTCCCTGAGTATATTTGTCAAGTGTAGATGAATTAGCCATGTTTTCAAGTCGTAAGCTGCGGTGAGACATCTCAGTCAAGAAGTGGTCTTCATGTCTAATTCATTGTTCCCCTGCATCACCGTATAGACAGGCATGTAACGATTCAGACAGAGAAATTCTGTACACAGAAGGTCAAGATTTAGAAATGTGTGTGTCAGTTTGTGTGTGTGTGTGATTGTTTGTGCATTGTTCTGTGGCTGATTAAACATGGATGTGAATCCTTGAGTGGGTACACTTTTACACAGGCTCTGAAACTGTCCTCAAAGGGCACTGGTTAGCACTGTGGAAGGCTGCGGAAATAATGCAATGTCCTCCGGGCCTTTGAGCATCGAACCTTGTGGCTCCACAAATCCCTTAAGAGCAAATGAGAAATGTCACAGAGACATGAGGGCTTGTAACACAAACTTTATTTTGTAAAACCACCAGCTGAAAAACACCTTTAAAGCTGGGTTAGGCAACGTCTGGAAATCAATCTAGCTGTAGCATGAGACTCCTAAGGAGGAAACTCCACTGCTATGCTACAGTACAGCATAGCTTGCTAATAGAATAAAAATTCTCAAGTGTGTTTTGCTATTATTTCACATATTTGCTGCTTTTTTGTTTTTCGTTACAGATTTACTAGAATGGTAAATGTAAGAAAAAAACATGTCGAACAGCATACCTCAGTATTTTTTTAAAAATAGCAGTGGATTACTTGCGTGCTTACATGTGAGAGGCATTTGTCATTGTAATAAACCCAAAGAGTAAATACCAAACTCTGCACTTCATGTCATGGCTGTGAAGTTTTATAGCCCAAATTGTAAAGGATTACAGTTTACCCAGTTACCCCTGATTTGCATGATACATTAATGCATATGATGGTAAATCACAATGAAGTCACACAGTGAAATATTTAGAATGTCAAAGCCTGAAATGTGCAAATGACGTCCCATTACTCAACAGCAGCAGGAGGCAGTGGAGCTGTAACAAAGTCTTATCCATTTTGCAAATTACAGGAAAAGGCCTTTCCCTCCTAATTTTGCTTGTGCTACACATCTGAAGCATTCCTGAGGAGGACAACATGTACCACTGCAAGGAAGGCAATGTTCAGTCTGTATTACATGTTAGTGGCATCAGGGAGAGGTGTTCATGGGGAAAATAATCGCAGTCACAATGATGAGTAATGCTTGCACATTTCTGTTTTAAAAACCACATTTTTCTCTCTCTCACACACACACACACACACAAATTAACCAGTAAGCTGTGGGAATCAGTCTGCTGTCTTTACTCTCCATCTGCCTCCTCCTCTCTGGGGAATACTCAACTGGAGACCAGCTGCCTCTCTCTCTCTTTCACACACACACACACTTATGTCCACAGTCAAAAGACATTTGAGAGACAAAAAACGACAAAAGACAACCCTAACCCCCCCAGCAGGGCACACACACACTCTCACACACACACATCTCTGTCTGCCCCCCCTGCAGACTGGCAGCAGGCTGTCAGCGTGGCCGTGTTGGACTGCGCTCAGGAGGAAAACTTCGACGTGTGTAAAGATTACAGCATCAAGTTCTACCCAACATTCAAAGTAGGTAACAAAGCTGTATTGTGTGTATTAGTACTACAGAGTACTCTCACAGCGTGTACTCAGGTGTAATAACATCATTAATCTTTCTGTGGTTAGTATTTTCGGGCTCACAGTCCAGAGACAGACAGAGGGACGACCTACAGAGGTGAGACACTCTCACACTTCCTGTTTCCTGTATTATAGCACAAACACAAACTTACACTCAAGGGCCACTTACTCCAGTTTGCCTCAGGCCTTTAAGCTGTATTACACAGTCTTCATCACTGAGGAAGGTAGAAGACCATCTGTCTGCCCGTCTGTCTCTGTAACTGTCTGTGTGTCTCCAGGTGCAGACAGGCAGATCCAGTCAGTGAGACAGCTGATGGTGAACATCCTGCAGAACCACACGAAGCTGGACCGGCCTGATCACTGTCCTCGTCTGGAACCGTTCAGGTACCGAAGGCTCAAGCTTCTGATAATCAGTTATTCACTTTTTGTCCAGCTCGACTGATCGATCATCACGACATCGATCAGTTTCTGTAAATATCCGTCAACATGGAATCCTGAAGCCTGTCTTATGCTCAAAAGACGAGTGTCTGTCCACAGTGTCTTAAGACAAAAGAACGTGTCGTTTGACAGCGTCTTGCACCCGTCACGTTGTTTTGATTTGTCTCACATTTTGATTGGTTGGCTGGACAGAGCGTTCTATCGTTGCCACGGAGATGAAACAGCGCTCTACTTGCTGAGGGGAAAAAAAAAATAGGCTCGCAAAAGGGATGGCTTTGAGGAACGACCAAGTGCCAGTAGGGTTGGGCGATATGTTGAAATTTTCCAACTGGTCACCATCAGCCCATCCACTGGCAACTGTGGATTATATTCACACAGGTGTGCGCCATCATGTGCAGTGTGTAGTCATTTCTGTTTATACGCTGTGAGATCCAACGTGTCAGTCATGTAGGCCTGCGGCGTTTTTTCTCCCACAAGACAAGCACTTCATGCCCGCGCTGAGGGAAGAATTAGCAGTGGGCAAGCTTTGCCCATCTCGTCCCTATTACTGCACGCACAAGCATGCAGACAAGAACATGACCCAGTAGTTACTGGGGTAAGGTGGCAGCTATCCTTTTCGGGTTTCTTATTAGCCTAATAATGCCTTTAATGCGAAAATGCTTTCAGGGGCAAGGTGTTTACCTGAATCCCAGCGTTACTGAAATACTTTAATACCCCTGTGTCAGTAACAGGAATATGCATGTGCATGTAAGCATGGTCAGTGACAAGGTAAAATCAGGTGATAATATCAACCTGATCAATTTATTGGTTGTTGTTCAACTATTACAAAATTCTCTTCATGAATGAAAATTTGCATTTGAGTTGGAAGTCAGTTATTAAACTGGTTTATTCCCATATATTTACATCAGCAACATAATACTAATACAGGTTAGACAGTTTTAAAAATGTTTTTGTTTTCTAGAACCATTTCTCAAATGTGTATGTCCCCAGGAAGATTTCACTCTATGTACCGAATCTGATCTTTTTTTCTTGGTGTGCTTGTTTTTCAGCTGACAACAATCACCGCTTGAATCTCTTCTATCTAGCCAATGATGTGATACAGAACTGCAAAAGGAAGAATGCAATTGTCTTTCGTTCAGCCTTCGCAGATGTCCTTCCTAATGCAGCTCAGCTCATCAAGTGAGTATACAGTCTGTATTTAGCTAAGTATTGGACCAACATTAAATATTATTTTTATCTACATGGCTGTTGCTGGTGAATGTGCAAGGAATAAGTGCTATGCTTGTCCCTTTCTCTTCTTGTATTGAGATTCATCATGATGTGCTGTCATTGTGCTTTATTGTAAGAGATGGGAAGGTCCGCAAGTCAGTGGAAAGGATTTTTTCGATTTGGGAGGAGAGGAGTGTGTATCCTGAGGAGGTCATCGCTCAGCTCAAAGGCAGCCTGAACAAAAAAGAAAAGGAACGGGAGAAGCAGAAGGAAAGAGAAAAGGAAAAAGGAAAGGAGAAGGGAAAAGAAAAGGAGACTTCACCGGCAAATGGTCAGTTTTGACTACGAAGGCGTCATTTCCTAAAGTAGCCGTACGTACAGTTGCAAGTCTGATTGTAAGTTATTAAGTTCATTTTTTACTCTTATTCTTCAGCCCCGGCCAACACCAAAGCAGCACTTAAGTCCA
>MDSQ01000076.1_pt1 | contig 16672 bp, 13 predicted proteins | sample 1008251 | NCBI WGS metagenome assembly MDSQ01 (sample SAMN05526597, study PRJNA338239) | gut metagenome | isolation source: Hindgut content | host: Naso unicornis | place: Saudi Arabia: Red Sea | collected 2016-05
TACGTACACATTTCTGTGTACGCTGACTATGATGGGTTACTTACTCATGACTAAAGTCACGAGTTTGCGTAACCTATTTAATCAAAATGCCCTTTGTAGGAGCCATCCAATAACATTTTAAATAACCATATAGTGGCTCTAGTAGGTCTATTAATAGAATGTATATTCTCTGTATTACAAGGTAAAAATAAACTTAACAAACCTAGATTACTCCACGTAAATAAATCTAAGCAATTATCCGATAGCTGAGGCGCCTTACCATTAGTTTTCCAAATAGGCTGAATCAACAGAGGTGTTTGATTATCGCAATGTTCGCTAATAATCTCCCTTAATACTGAAGTAATAAAACCTAAATGATTAATAACATTTTTAGCTTGCGACCAATCAGTTATGGATTTATTAATAGGAACAAGTTTTCGATGTAAATCATCCAAATTATCACCATATAAGTTTAATATACTACAAGCTAAATATACTATAGTATCCGGTCTTACAACAATTTCAGAGCCATATTGGTTCTCATCTAACTGGTGTGTAGTATTATCAGGTAAAGCTGTCAGTTTAATCTCCAAGCCTCTTAGGCATTTCCCTTGTTTATCTTGAATAACTAAATCTATCCTCGGCAGCGACCCTATATAATATTTTTGATAAGGTGTATACTGGCTTTCAAAAGCGTAGAAAGTATCATTGCCTAAAGGGTCAGCATTAAATAATTGTGGTATAGAAATATCAGATATTTCAGTAGTAAATTCTGTAGTCATTGTTATATATTTTGAAGCCATATTTTTCTTAAATAAATAACATCCTAAAGCGGCTGGAAAAGATGAATTAAACTGATTTTTCCCCCAAGATTTTTCTGCACTAAAGTCTCTATTAGAATTGTTAATTCCAAATAGCCTAGGATTTCTTATACATTCCATAGTCTCTTCCTTTTCTTTCTTGTCTTTTATATTATTTTATATTGAATTATTTACATATTTTACAAGCTATATGCAGATATAGCGAAATAAATCATGTCTTACTTATCCGAACATAATCAAAAAAATGCTATTATGAATAACTATTAGCCGTACTAATAGTCACACACAAGCTTTGTTAGAAAAACACTAAAAAAACACGACATATAGTACAATAGTATATAAATTATGTGTATAATATAAATATAAACACAAAATAATATATATAAATTATATAACAACAGACAGGAGGAAGTAACAATGGAATTAAAAATTACAGCAATAGCAGGAACACTAGAATCAAGCGATATTCAGATAATATTAGAGCCTCTTATTGACACAGAAGGTGGCATAGAGCTAGAGCTACAAAGCACAGTAATGTTACAATTTGGCGACCAAATCGAAGCCGTTATTATGGAAACGCTAGCACAGTTTGGAATAGTTAATGCAAAAGTATTTGCAAACGACAAAGGGGCAATAGACGCAGTTATTAAGAGTAGGATGCAAACAGCGATATACCGCAGTGCGCAAAATACAGATTATCAGTGGCAAGGGGGATATGGACAATGAAACTAAGACGCTCAATGTTATTTTTACCAGCAAACAATCCTGCACTAATTAGAGATGTGCATATATACAAACCCGATTCTGTAATGTTTGACCTAGAAGATGCAATAGCGCTAAGCGAAAAAGATTCGGCTAGAATATTAATCCACAATATGCTAAAAGTGCTAGGCGAGATATATCAAGAGCTAAATATAGAGACAGTCGTACGAATCAACGGCCTAGCTACAGATTTTTGGCAACAAGACCTAGCAGCAGTAGTTACAGCTGGAGTGGATATGGTGCGCATACCTATGACGGAGCAGCCAGAAGATGTATTAGCAGTGGCAGCAGAAATAGAGAAAATCGAACAGCAATGTGGTCGCGAGATAGGTTCTACCAAAATAATGGTAGCAATAGAAACCGCACTTGGGGTTATGAATAGTTTTGCAATAGCAAAAACTACATACCAAACAGACCGACTAGTAGCAATGGCTATAAGCGGCGAAGATTTTGTTACTAGTATGAAGACAGCTAAATCCATAACTGGAGAAGAAATGTTTACAGCGCGCTCTATGGTAGCAATGGCCGCTAGAGCTTGTGACCTAGAGGTGCTAGATAGCGTATATGCAGACATCAACAATGATGAGGGCTTTATAAAAGAAGCAACGTTAATTAAAACAATGGGCTTTGGAGGCAAATCGCTAGTACACCCAAGACAAGTGGAATTAATCCACAAAGTATATTCTCCAACGGAACAAGAAATAGCAAAAGCGCAAAAAATCGTACGCGCTACAAAAGAAGCATTAGCAAAGAACCTAGGCGTATTTACAGTGGATGGCAAAATGGTAGATGGCCCAATAATCGATAGGGCAAAACGAGTGCTTCAATTGGCAGTTGCCGCAAATTTAATTAGCGAGGAGGATGCGCAATGAGTAGAGTAAATAAAGAATTATTACAAAGCATAAAAGGATATGAAGATACGGCAATATATAGCCACCCTTATGCAAAGCTTCACGATAGAATAGAAACTAATAGCATTAACATAAAGGAGCAAGTATCTAGGACTAAACTAGTATCTTCGTTAGAAGAAGTAATAAAAAAATGTGGCCTTACAGATGGTATGACAATATCGTTTCAACATCATTTTAGAAATGGCGATAAATTGCTAATGCAAGTAATTGAAATAATCGCAAACTTAGGCATTCGCGACCTTCGTATAGCAGCTAGTTCGCTTACATCAGCGCATGACGACTTAGTAAGGTATATTAAAGACGGCGTTGTAACTAGGCTAGAGACTAGCGGTATCCGTACCAAGCTTGCTACTGCTGTTTCTGAGGGCATATTAGGAGAGCACCCAGTAGTAATCCGCTCACACGGCGGCCGCGCTAGAGCAATTAGTTCAGGCGAAGTAAAAATTGATATAGCATTTATAGGTGCGCCATCATCTGATTGTATGGGTAACGCTAATGGGGTTAGTGGCAAATCGCCTTGTGGAGCAATGGGATATGCAATGGTGGATGCAGAGTATGCTGAAAAAGTTGTAGTGGTTACAGATTGCTTAGCACCGTATCCAAACTACCCTCAGAGCATAAATCAAACGCAAGTAGATTATGTGGTAGTGGTAGAAGAAATAGGCGACCCTAAAGGGATAATGACAGGTGCAACAAGAGCTGTTAGCAATCCTAAAGAGCTACTAATGGCCAAAAACGTGGTGGAAGTAATGAAAGCGTCGGGGTTATTCGTAGATGGGTTCTCAATGCAAACTGGTTCAGGAGGAGCTTCACTAGCAGTAAATAAATTTATAAAAGACGAACTAATAAGTCGCAACATAAAACTAAGCTACGCACTAGGCGGACTTACATCTGCAATGTGTGAAATTTTGGATGAAGGCTTAGTAGACAAAGTGCTAGATACTCAATCATTTGACCAAGTAGCAGGCGAGTCTTTGCGAGATAATGTAAATCATATAGAAATTAGCGCCGAATTTTATGCATCAATTGGCAATAAAAGTGCAGCTGTAAATAAACTTGATTTTGTTGTATTATCGGCACTTGAAATAGATACAAACTTTAATGTAAACGTAATATCTGGCTCCGACGGAGTTATCCGCGCCGCATCTGGTGGACATAGCGACACAGCTGCAATGGCAAAAGTGGCAATAATAGTAGCACCGCTAACTAGGGGTAGAATTGCTACTATTATAGATGAAGTAACAACAATAGTTACGCCAGGCGATACAATAGACGTGGTAGTTACAGATTACGGAAGCATAGTAAATCCTAAGCGCCCTGATTTAATAGAAAAGCTAGCAAAAGCTGGTATAAAGATGATAACAATGGAAAAGGCAAGAGAAATTGCAACCAAATTAGTAGGAACTCCAAAACCTATACAGTTTGATGACCAAATAGTTGCCATAGTGGAATATAGAGATGGTTCGATAATAGATGTAATTAGAAAGAGTAAAACGGAATGATTGAAAAATTTTTACTAGATAGAGAAAATAGAGTGCTCCACCAAAAGGAGTTATTAAACCAGTTTCCAGACAAAACATTAGTAACATTAAAAATCAATTATCCAGGCGCATACAAATGTAATGCAATAAACAATGCAATAATAAAAGTAATCGCTGATGATATATTGCTATATTATAAGCAAGAAACTGTATATAACGAAGCATACAGCAGTCTAGAGGGCGCTATATGCCACTTTATAATGGAAATGCCATATGTCCAAACTAAGCGTGAAATGATAGAGATAGAAGAGGGACACACGCTTGGTAGATGTGTAGATATAGATGTTTATAGTAGTGCGACACAGTCAATATCAAGAACTGAGTTAGGAATAAAGCCTAGAAAATGTTTTATATGCCAAAACGATGCGCATAATTGTTCGCGTTCTCAGGCACATTCAATAGAACAAATAGCTCAGTACTTTGATGAAGTTTATAATAAACATATATCACAAACAAACAAATGCGAGCAGTTAGCTAATATGGCAACAAAAGCAATAATAGCCGAAGCTGCCGCGTATCCTAAATTCGGCCTAGTATCACCCATAACAAATGGCGCTCATACCGATATGAACTTTTATATGTTTTTAGATAGCGCAATTGCCATATCTCCTTATTTAAAACAAATGGCAATAGTAGGAAATAGCTTCCATAGTCCGCAGCGAATATTTAACGCCATCCGCAGTATAGGCAAGCAGTGCGAAATAGCAATGCTAAAAGCTACTCACGGCGTAAACACTCATAAAGGTATGATATTTTTAATCGGCATAAGTATAGCTGCAGTCGCAAAGACCATATATGACAAAAAAGAATTTAAAGATATTACGGATACAATAAAGCACATGATGGTCAATATATTAGACGACTTTAATGAATTAGAAAACAAACAAGAATTAACGCATGGTGAGCAGTTATACAAACAATATGGGTTTACTGGCATCCGTGGGCAAGTTAAAGATGGGTTAGACGTAATATTTAATAACATAATAAAGCGTTATTCCAATAGCGAGCTAACTCAAAATGAGTTGTATGTACAAATATTAATAGAACTAATGGCCGTAGTAGATGATAGCACAGTAGTATATAGGCACGATATAGAAACGCTTAGCGAAGTGAAACAAGATGCACAGCACCTACTTGCGATGGGTGGAGTAACAACAAAAGTTGGTCGTGATTATATAGAGCAGAAGGGGAAAGAATATACAACGCGTAAAATAAGCTCCGGAGGCTGCGCAGATTTATTGGCGCTTAGTATATATCTTATGGAAGTTAGGCGCGAGATATTTTCATAACACGGGAATTTAGATGGAGGGGATTATCATGAATGTAGAAGATATAACAACTACCAAAGAGAAGATAGAAGTGGAAGAGTTTTTAAATAAATTTGGGTTAAAGTATACAAATATAGATAATACAATAGTTATAAGAGACAATGGCAAAATAATAGCGACATGCTCACACCAAAGCAACGTACTAAAATGTTTTGCAATAGACAAGGACTACCAAGGCCTAGGGCTTACTAGTACACTTATAACGACCATTACCCAAAAGCTTAATGAGCAACAAATCTATCACAATTTTATATTTACTAAACCTGATAATACCCATCTATTTAAATCGCTTGGATATAGTCTAATATGCGAAACAAACAAAGTGGCTCTACTAGAAATTGGCAATAAAAGCATCGCTAAAAGTTTGCAAAAACTAAAACGTGATTATGGCCTAAATAAAAACTACGCCGCAATAGTAATGAACTGCAACCCATTTACGCTAGGCCACAAATACTTAATAGAACAAGTGAGTCAAGCAAATGAAAATGTAATAGTATTTATAGTAGAAGAAGATAAATCGGTATTTAAATTTAGAGATAGAATTCAACTAGTGCAAAATGGCACAGCAGAATTTACAAACGTTACAGTAGTCCCAGCAAGCCAATATATAATTTCATCAGCAACGTTTCCTACTTATTTTTTAAAAAACTCCGATGATGTATTACAAACGTATACCGAACTAGATTGCCAAATATTCGCCCAACATTTTGCCTCAGCGTTAAACATAACAAAAAGGTACGTTGGTAGCGAGCCTAATTGTCCGCTAACAAATGCTTACAACAATATGATGCAACAAATACTGCCTAAGTACGGCGTAGAAGTAACAATTGTGGAGCGTAAACAAATAGATGCAAAGCCTATAAGCGCAAGTTTAGTAAGAGAAATGTTAGAACACAAACAGCTTGAAACGCTAAAAAACCTAGTGCCATCGAATACGTATCAATTTCTACAACATATAATATCTGCCTAACAAAAAAAGTGCAATCAACTAACGATTGCACTCTTTTTCACATTATTTAAATAAGAGATAACGACTTAAGCCTATCTACCTCGCTAACCATATCCTGACTTAGCGCCGCATTCTCCTCCGAATTGGCCACATTAGTATCCATAATCAAAGTAAGCTGAGTAGTCCCTTGTCTTAAACCTTTAATAGACGATTGTTGAGTTTGGCTATTTTTAAGCAACGCCTCACTAATAGTAACATTCTCATCAATAGTCTGCGCCACATCATTAAGAGCCTTATCAGTATTGCTAACAATAGTTTGCCCTTTCTCGACAATTATTAGCGTGTTAGAAATCATAGCCTCAATATCCTTAACAGTAGCAGAACTCTTAGTCGCCAAATCACGAATTTCATTAGCAACAACAGCAAAGCCTTTACCAGCCTCACCAGCTCTAGCAGACTCAATAGCAGCATTAAGCGCAAGCAAATTAGTCTGACTCGCAATGCTTTCAATAACCTTAATGACCTCCGCAATTTTAGAGCTAGCATCAGCAATCTCTTCCATCGCATTAATCATATTTTTCATATGCTCAGTACCAACAACAACCTTGCTTTTCGCCGTATGAGAAATCGAATTTGTAGTATTAATTCTATCAATGTTATTCTCAATATTATGAGACAATTCATTAATAGCCGTAATAAACTCCTGAATAACCTCAGACTGCTCCATAGAATTGCTAGAAAGCATTTGAGAGCCGGCACTAACCTGAAGCGCAATATCCGCAAATTTAGAAGTACTTTCAGATAACTCCTTAATCATACTAGTTTGTTTATTCGCTGAAGTAGCCATAATTTTTTCAATCTCAGTAATATCTTGCACAATCTCCATATGGCCAAGTCTCTCACCATTTGCGTCCACTACATACTCCACCTGCACCTGGAAAATATTATCCCCCATAACATGCTTAGTAAGCTTCTCGCCTCGTTTTAACGTAGCAATCCCACACCCAGAAGTATTACAAATATCCGCATTCCAAGTGCTACACTGCTTACCTCTCATACATTCCCAACTAGTCCCCACAGCCTGCTGAGTACTTTTATTGGCAAACGTCCAGTTTTTATTTAAATCAGTTACAGACACCATAAAAGGCATCGAATTAATAATTGCAACTAAATGTTCCTTCTCAGCAATAACTTTTTTTAAAGTCATACTGCAAATAACCAAAGCTACAATAAGAATTACAATAATTAGGCCTAAAAATATTGTCATAATAGTTATCGTTGTCACCTCAAAAGGAGATAACAACACCCTCCCTTCATCTTGTTCATTTTAAATTAGTTTACACAATAAGTGCTATGTATTAGTAAATGCACCCAAACATCCTCCTTTCCTATAAATATTTTAATACATTTGTAACTTTTTGTCTACACTTTAAATGCTACCAAATTAATCCACAGCCAATTATTACAAAAATAAGAGCCTGCTAATATCACAGACTCTTATATATACTATCGTATGAAGTTAAAATGTAATTTGACAGTAATTAACTTGTTAAAAATTAATTTGTAATTAAATCCTTTAAAATCGTAATTTCAGCTACCATCTCCTGGCTTATTGCATTAGTCTCTTCAGAACACGCAACGCTAATATCCATCACAGATGTTAATTGTGTAGTACCATCTCTTAACTCATTTAAAGAAGTTTGTTGAGTTTTACTATTAGCCAATAAATCCTCACTAATCCCTACATTATCATCAATAGTTTTAGCAACATCATTTAAAGCTGTGTCAGTTTTATGAACAATATCTTGCCCACGTTCAACAATAGTTAAAGTATTAGAAATCATAGCTTCAATATCTTTAACAGTGGAAGAACTCTTAGTAGCCAAATCACGAATCTCATTAGCAACCACCGCAAAACCTTTACCAGCCTCCCCTGCTCTAGCAGACTCAATCGCTGCATTAAGAGCTAGCAAGTTAGTCTGACTCGCAATATTTTCAATAACCTTAATAACCTCAGCAATTTGTAAACTAGCATCAGCAATATCCTTCATAGCACTAATCATATTTTTCATATGCTCAGTACCAATAATAATCTTATTACGTGCAGTATGAGAAATCGAATTTGTAGTGTTGATTTGCCCAATATTATTTTCAATGTTTTCTGCTAATTCATTAATAGAAGCGATAAACTCTTCAATAATGCCCGCTTGCTCCATAGCATTATCAGCCATATTCTGTGCGCCATCATTAACATGCATAGCAATATCAGCAAATTTTTCAGTACTTTTAGTTAAATCACAAAGCATTTTAGCTTGCTCATCCGCATTCTTCATAGCTTTATCCAAATGAGTAATATCTTGAACAATCTCAATATGCCCAACTCTTTCACCATTTAAATTAGCCACATAATTAACATTAACTTGGAACACATTATCATCAACATTGAATCTAGTTATATTTTCACCACGTTTTAAACAATTAATACCGCAGTTTTGAGTGCCACAAATGGTAGCCCCCCAGTTAGCACAAGACTTACCAATCACATTCTCACGCTTAGTTTTTAACATCGTCTCAACTTGCTTATTAACAAAAGTCCAGTTATTATTAGAATCCGTAACAGAAACTGGAAACGGCATAGCATCAAGAATAGCGGTTAAATGTTCATTCTTAGCAGTAAGTCTTTTCATAACCACTGCTCCGCCAGCTATTACGCCTAAAAGTAATATAATTACAATAAAACTTAACATCGCTTTTACCCCCTTCTAACTCCCCCAAAAAAAATTGGCCCTGTTAAGTCTCCTAATCGCTATACTAAAGTTAACAGCGCCAAAAAATACGAACAAGGCCTTAACCCTACTTTAATATTTTAATACAAAATATTGTTTTTGTCTATAGTATAAAATATGTAATTATTTACACATTATGTAGTATTATCCATCATCTTGTCTATAGCTAATAAATAACAAAAAAAATATACCCAATAAAAAATTAGTATAAATTACCATATAAACATAAAAAACTCCCACTATATTTGTGGGAGCTAACTTAGCTTTTAATTAAATCTTTAAGAGTAGAAATTTCTGCAACCATCTCTTCACTAATGGCCGTAGTTTCTTCAGAGCCAGCAACGCTTACATCCATAATAGACGTTAACTGAGTAGTACCTTCGCGAAGCTCCGTAATAGCGGTTTTTTGCGTCATACTATTTTCCAATAAATCTTCACTAATAGCAACATTCTCATCAATAGTTTGCGCAATATCACTAAGCGCTTTATCCGTTTTAGTAACAATGCTTTGTCCTCTTTCTACAATCTGAAGAGTGTTAGCAATCATCTCCTCAATGTCTTTAACTGTAGCAGAACTTTTAGTAGCAAGCTCTCTAATCTCATTGGCAACCACAGCAAACCCTTTACCAGCTTCACCTGCCCTAGCAGACTCAATAGCAGCGTTAAGAGCCAGCAAATTAGTTTGACTAGCGATACTTTCAATAACTTTAATAACCTCAGCAATTTTAAAACTCGCATCAGCAATGTCTTGCATAGCGCTAATCATATTTTTCATATGGTCATTTCCAACAATAACCTTGTTTTTTGCAGTGTGTGAAATAGAGTTAGTAGTATTAATTTGGCCGATATTACTTTCGATATTATCGGCTAACATATTAATAGAAGCTACGAACTCTTCAATAACGCCAGCTTGCTCCATAGCTGTATCTGCCATATTAGAAGCAGCTTGGTTAACTTGTAAAGAAATATCAGCAAAGCGGTCAGTACTTTTCGTTAAGGCCACTAACAACTGAGCTTGTTGCGTAGCATTTTTCATGTCGCTTTCAAGGCTAGTCATATCTTGTACTATTTGCACATACCCCGATTTTTCTCCATGAGAGTTAACTAAATAATCAGAATCCACTTGCAAAATCATATCGCCGTCTTTAAATTTAATAGTTTTTTCGCCTTGTCTTAAACTATCAGTTCCTAGCTTACTAGCTTTACCGATATGAGTAGATGGATTAGCAGCAGAATTACCTATAACATCAGAACGTCTAACATTTGCTAACTTCTCAATAGCCTTATTAATAAACGTCCATTTGTGACTAGAATCAATAACAGAAACACAGATTGGCATAGAATCCAAAATAGATAAATAATGGTCATTCTCCGACTTAAGCCGCCTTATAATGGCTCCTGCTGCAATAATAACTACAATTAATAATACAATGATAATAGATTGAATCATTTTTTTGCCCCCTTTTCATAAATTTATGTAGCATTAATCTCACAATAAATAGTTTAATATATTTTTAGCTTTTTGTCCATAGTCTACACCATGTAATAATTAACACTTTAGACAGAATTCCCCTAGTATATTGTTGGCTCCTTGATACGCTAGCATTTATATATTAGTATTATTGTAATAAATTTGAAAGGAGAGTGCTATTTTGAAAATAGATATGGATTTTACCGACGATTTGTTATTTAAAACATTAATGCTAGACCACGAAATTTTATGCGATTTTATAATTGCATTTGCACCAATATTGCAAGTAGAAATTAGTGATATACTTATTCCGCCAAATGTTAGTTACGTAGATAGACCAAGAGTTATAGAAATTTTAAAAAACGCAGATAATTTGGATATATTAGAAGTGGAACAACAACTGCTGAAAGTGGTGCCAAATATATCGGCGCAGATAGTTCAGACAGATGATAGTGTAACGCAGCTAAATATTAATATAATAGATTTTGCGTCACAAAAGTATTTAATGCATAAAACTAGCCAGCAACTAGCTAGTTCAGTTTCCGAAAGTTCATGTTTAACATTAAATTTATGTATAAAGCCTATGCAAGAAGACGCAGTTACGCAAACGCTAATATGTAACCGAGTTGCTACACAAGATGGATGGGAATATAGCCCAGTATCTACATTAAATAGAGTAGTATGTGTGGATATAAATAGTCAATACGAGGAGCCAAAGCTAAAAAAGTGGATAGACTTTCTGGCGACTGGCGAGCTTGATTTAAAAGATGAGATTCCAGCTAAAATTTATGGCATATATAAAATGCTAAAAACGGATAAGGAGTGGAATGAAATGGCAAAGGAGCAACCTACACGAGCAGAATTTTTAATAGCGATGGGGATAGAACAAGGAAGAGAGCTAGAGAGAGCGCAGATGGAAACAAATATTTCCGAGGCAAAGGCAAAAGCAAAAGCAGAGGCGAAAGCAGAAATTGCAAAAATGATGGTGGATGCAAATGTGGATATAGAAATTATAAAACACTTATGCGGCTTATCTGCTACAAAAATAGAAAGCTTAAAATCTTGATTCGTTAAATAGAACACAGTAGAACATGGCCCGAGTGAATATTCGGGCTTATTTTAGTAGCACGTAGCATAGTAATGAGTAGAGGAGGAATATTATGAAAAAATTAATAGTTGGTATGTTTATATCAATATTTACCATTACACCAGTTTACGGCTATGCAGATACATTAGTGGAACAATATGGCATTACAAGTATACAGTATGCAGTTATAAAAGATAACGAAATAGTAAATTCAGCAGTTAGCGGCGTTTATAGCATCAACAATGATACACAACTTACAACTGAGCATATGTATCCAATCGCATCAATTAGTAAAATGTACACCACAGCAGCAGTAATGATGTTGGTGGAGCAAGGGATAGTTGCACTTGATGAACCAATAGTAACGTACTTACCAAGCTTTACATTAGCGGATGAAAGATACGTTGATATTACACTAAGAATGCTACTAAATCACTCATCGGGACTGCTAGGTAGCTCCATATCAAATATATTATTATATGATGATACCGACCAAACCGAATATGACACAATATTAGAAAGGCTTTCACAAGAACGGTTAAAAGCAGACCCAGGCGAATATAGCGTTTATTGTAACGATGGATTTACACTAGCACAGCTTATAGTGGAAACAGTATCTGGAATGACATTTACACAGTTTATACATACGTATATAACTACACCGCTGCAGCTTGAAAATACAAAGACACCACAAGATGAGTTTGACACCGAACAAGTCGTAAAAACATATTCACAAACATACCAAGGTAATATGGATGGAATAGATTATCCTATAGAAATGTATAACTATATTGGAACAGGAGGACTGTATTCAACTGCTGAAGATTTGTGTAAATTTGCGACCATATTTTTAAATGATGGGATAATAAGCGAAACTTCAATAGAACAAACGATGGAAGCGGAATATTTAACAGGCATTTGGCACGAAGGAATAGCAAGCAACATTACATTTGGGCTAGGATGGGATAGCGTAGAAATCAATCCATTTAACGCAGCGGATATACAAGTTGTAGCAAAAAGTGGCGATACATTGCAATCCCACGCAACACTAATGGTAGTACCAGAAGTGGAGATGGCAGTAGCAGTGCTAATGTCAGGAGGAAACGGGCTATTTAGCCAAATGCTAGCGTCACAACTACTAATGGATGAGCTATTAAATGATGGCTATATATCACAAATACCTAGCGTAAACGAATCTATAACATTTGAAGAGCCAATTGCCGTGCCAGATGGATATACACAGTATAGCGGATTATATGCCAACACATATTCAGACTACACAGTAACAGTATATGAAGACGGCATATTAACAGTAACAGCAAATCAGTCGCCATGGTACTATACACAAACATTATACCACATTGGTGATGGAGTATTTGTAGACTACTCAGGAAATACACAAATAACATTTGTAACCGAAACAAACGGCATAACATATTTGCACACACAATGTTATCTAGACATTGAGCTTGTTCCAATCACACTCTCCCAATATGAACTACAAAAACTAGAACCAATCCAAATAGATGAGCAATATACAGCAGCATGGGCATCGCGTTCCAACAAAGAATATGTAATAGTTAGTGAAAAATATTCCTCACAACTACTATCATTATACTCACATATAAGCATACCAATAATATCATACGAAGGCTACGTGGGGCACTATCAAATTGTAGATGAATTTAACCTACAAAACACAATACAAATACCACAAAGTTACGGCAGAGACATAACCGACATTACAATATATACATCAGAAGGAATAGAATATCTAATATATGATAATAGCGTATTTATGGAAAAAGATAAGGTATCACCCCTTTTTATAAATGAAAAAACCACATATACTATTGATAATCAAGGTTTTGCAAGGTGGTTTAGTATTGAACCTAATATTTATGGAAACACTATTAAAGTTGATATTAACGGCAATGGAATGTTTAGCATTTACAACTACTACGGAGAGTGTATATATAATTCATATTTAGAAGGAAACAAAACCATCAGCCTACAACCAAGCACCTATATAATGTTAGCTGGCGATATTGGGACTACATTTACAATAGAGCAGTATTGAAGAGTACCTAATATAATTTTTATATGTATATTTATAAAAATGTATGTATTGACAAAATTTAACAAGATACAGAAAGGAGTTTTAAATGAAACACATATTACTCGGGGTGACAGGAGGGATTGCAGCTTATAAGATGCTAGATGTAGCGAGCAAGCTTAGAAAACATGGGCATACGGTTAACACTATATTAACGGCTAATGCTTGTGAATTTGTAACGCCGTTAGCTTTTGAGACTATCACTAGTAATTATGTAATTACCGACACCTTTTCAAAAATAGAAATTGGTACTGTGGAACATATAGAAATGGCCAAAAAGATTGATTTATTAATAATTGCACCTGCTACTGCCAATACTATAGGGAAAATTGCGCATGGGATTGCAGACGATATGTTAACGACAACAATACTAGCAGTTAGAGCGCCTGTAATTATAGCACCGGCAATGAATAGCAGAATGTATGATAACATTATTGTACAAAACAATCTGGAATATTTAAAATCTATAGGCTATATAATAATGGAGCCGGAGGTAGGGAACTTAGCTTGTGGCGAAACAGGTAAAGGTAAACTGCCCTCGCCTGATGATATAGTTGCATTTATAAATGAGCAACTTAAAATTATAGATGTAACTATAGATACTCCTAATGATTTAGATATAACAAGTACATTAAATGTGCAAAACAATATATATACTATGCAACAGTTAGCTCAAAACTACACAGTAGTAGATACGCCTAATGACTTAGCTGTAAGTAGTAGTATAACGTCACAAAAAACCGCGAGGTACTCTAAGTCTAATGCAGTGGATATAGATACGCCTAATGACTTAGCAATCCATGGTACTAAAGAGACTCAAGAATCTAGAGTGTATGAGCCTAAAGCTACGGATTTAGAAACCAATAAAGATTTAGCCGGCTTAAAAATGGTAATTACAGCAGGTCGGACTATTGAACCTATAGACCCGATGAGATACTTAAGTAATAACTCAACAGGCAAAATGGGTTACGAAGTAGCACAGGCTGCTGCTAAGCGTGGTGCTAATGTAATATTAATATCAGGACCAACGCAACTTGAGTGTCCTAATGGAGTGACTAAAGTTGATGTAAAAACTGCTGATGAAATGTATAACAAAGTTGATTAAATGATTTACGCAAACTCGTGACTTTAGTCGTGAGTAAGTAAATCTAAAATTAGTCAGCATATACAGAAATGTGTATGTAGCCACTAGCCTTTACAAGCTAGTGCAATACTACTTGAATTGCTGGAAACCCGTAAAGCTTGTTTGACTACAACGTAAGTTTGAAATATAACTAAGCGTGAACGTTACGAAAGTAGAAAAAACAAACAAGATGGTGCAAGGTTAAATCCTAAACACTGAAATAATCGGCAATCAGCAGCGAAGCTCCGACTAGGAGAACGTTCAACGACTAGACCTCTTGAGGGTCGTACCACACAAGCTATTGGTGTGGGAAGTGGGTAGCCCCTAACAGGTAATGCTGAGGGAGAAGATATAGTCTGTGCTTACATGAAAGTGTAAGAAGTTCATAAGAGAACTGCATAGAAGGTAGCGTTTCTATGTGAACGACAACCTCCTAAGAACTAAAGTAGAGTTACTATAGTTCTTATATTTATTTGTTAATGTATACCTTGATTTTCTTGGTTGTTTATGGTAAGATTTACCAATAAATATAACAAGAAAGGAGAGCGTTATAATGGAAGTTAGTTGCAAATTTAGAATTTATCCAAATAAAAGTCAACAAGAGTTAATCCAAAAAACTTTTGGTTGTGCAAGGTTTGTATACAATTTCTTCTTAGGAATGAAGATACAAATGTACCAAGAGTATGGAGTAAGCCCTAATAATTCAGAGTGTAGTCGCGAATTAACTCTACTAAAACAAGAATTAGAATGGCTTAAAGAAGTAGATAAATTTGCACTGCAAAATGCATTAAAAGACTTGGATACAGCCTATAAAAACTTTTTTAGAACTAAAACTGGATTTCCAAAATTTAAGTCTAAACGAGATAATCATAAATCTTATAGAACTAGTTTTACAAATAACAATATAGTATTTCTAGGTAAGCATATTAAATTTCCTAAACTAGGAAATGTGAAAGTAAGAGATAAAAAGATACCACAAGGTAGAATTTTAAATGCTACCATATCACAAACACCTAGTGGGAAATACTATGTATCTATTTGTTGTACTGATGTTGAAATATACAAATACGACAAAACTGGTAATAGTGTAGGATTAGATTTGGGATTGAAAAGTTTTTGCGTAACTTCCAACAATGAAGAAATAGAAAACCCTAGATTTCTTAGAAAATCATTAGATAAATTAGCTACTTTCCAAAGAAGGCTATCCCGAAAAACAAAGGGTAGTTCAAATTGGAACAAGGCAAGAATAAAAGTAGCTAAATTGCATGAAAAGATAAGAAATCAAAGATTAGATTACACACATAAGTTATCCACAGAGTTTATAAAGAAAAACGATATAATATGTATGGAGGACTTAAAGGTTAAAAATATGATAAAAAATCATAAGTTAGCTTTAAGCATATCAGATGTATCTTGGAGTGAATTTGTAAGACAACTAGAATACAAGGCGAATTGGCATGACAAGAAAGTAGTTAAAATAGATACTTTCTTCCCAAGCAGTCAAATATGTAGTTGTTGTGGATACAAGAATGAGGAAGTGAAGGCATTGTCAGTAAGAGAATGGGAATGTCCAGAGTGTAAGGTTAATCATGATAGGGATTATAACGCAGCCGTGAATATATTAAGAGAAGGTTTAAGAATAGCCTAGAATAGATATAAGAACCGTAGGAACTACGGGGATAGCTTGGTTATGCTTAACTCAAAAGAGTTATCGACCAAGAACCCCGTCACTTTAGTGATGGGAGGTTCAGGAGGTAAAATGGGTAACTTTACGGGATTATGATTTAATAGATGAGTT
>MDSQ01000077.1_pt1 | contig 16657 bp, 13 predicted proteins | sample 1008251 | NCBI WGS metagenome assembly MDSQ01 (sample SAMN05526597, study PRJNA338239) | gut metagenome | isolation source: Hindgut content | host: Naso unicornis | place: Saudi Arabia: Red Sea | collected 2016-05
CCCTGACGCCCAACAGCTAGCCCCCACAGCCAAAAACAACAAAACCCTATTTATAACCCCAAAAACACTACCAACTAAAAAACAAACCATTTTACCTGCCCCAGTATAGGCGATAGAAAAGGAACCGTGGCGCAATAGAAAAAGTACCGCAAGGGAATGCTGAAAAAGAAATGAAATAACCCAGTTAAGCACCAGAAAGCAGAGACTAAACCTCGTACCTTTTGCATCATGACTTAGCCAGAAAAATTCAAGCAAAGCGCACTTTAGTTTGACTCCCCGAAACTAAGTGAGCTACTCCAAGACAGTCTAGAAATAGGACAAACCCGTCTCTGTGGCAAAAGAGTGGGAAGAGCTTTGAGTAGAGGTGACAGACCTACCGAACTTAGTTATAGCTGGTTGCCTGAGAACTGGATAGAAGTTCAGCCTCTAAGATTCTCTACTCACCCACTGTCCACACTTTCTCCCGACACTCAGAGAAATCAAGAGAGTTAGTCAAAGGGGGTACAGCCCCTTTGACCTAAGAAACAACTTTTACAGCAGGGTAAAGATCATAATATTTTTTAAGGAAAGATGTTTTAGTGGGCCTAAAAGCAGCCACCCTTACAGAAAGCGTTAAAGCTCAAACATTCCATCCACCTCTAATACTGATAAAAAAATCTTAACCCCCTAGCCCTATCAGGCCGCTCCATGCAAGCATGGAAGCGATTATGCTAACATGAGTAATAAGAGAGTAACTTAAGACTCTCTCCTCGCACACGTGTAAATCGAAATGGACTCCCCACCGAACTCTAACGGCCCCAAACAAAGAGGGAATTGAGTAAAAAACAAAACAACCAGAAAACCCCCCAAAAAATAACCGTTAACCCTACACTGGCGTGCATACCAGGAAAGACTAAAAGAAAAAGAAGGAACTCGGCAAACACACACTAAAGCCTCGCCTGTTTACCAAAAACATCGCCTCTTGCAAAAACAAAAAATAAGAGGTCCCGCCTGCCCTGTGACTATAAGTTTAACGGCCGCGGTATTTTGACCGTGCGAAGGTAGCGCAATCACTTGTCTTTTAAATGGGGACCTGTATGAATGGCACAACGAGGGCTTAACTGTCTCCTTTTTCCAGTCAATGAAATTGATCTCCCCGTGCAGAAGCGGGGATACTCACATAAGACGAGAAGACCCTATGGAGCTTTAGACACCAAAGTAGACCACGTTAAACATCCCTAAACAAAGGACTAAACCAAATGGGCCCCTACTCTAATGTCTTTGGTTGGGGCGACCGCGGGGAAATACAAAACCCCCATGTGGAATGGGAATACTTTTCCTACAACCCAGAGCTCCCGCTCTAATTAACAGAAATTCTGACCAGTCAGATCCGGCTAACGCCGATCAACGGACCGAGTTACCCTAGGGATAACAGCGCAATCCCCTTTTAGAGCCCATATCGACAAGGGGGTTTACGACCTCGATGTTGGATCAGGACATCCTAATGGTGCAGCCGCTATTAAGGGTTCGTTTGTTCAACGATTAAAGTCCTACGTGATCTGAGTTCAGACCGGAGTAATCCAGGTCAGTTTCTATCTATGACATGATCTTTCCTAGTACGAAAGGACCGAAAAGAAGGGGCCCATACCCAAAGTACGCCCCACCCCTACCTAATGAAATCAACTAAAATAGGCAAAGGGGCATATCCCCTACAGCCAAAGAAAATGGCATGTTAAGGTGGCAGAGCCCGGAAACTGCAAAAGACCTAAGCCCTTTTCACAGAGGTTCAAATCCTCTCCTTAACTATGATTTCAACACTCATTACACACATCATTAACCCACTGGCGTACATTGTACCCGTACTCCTAGCCGTTGCTTTCCTCACCCTTCTCGAACGAAAAGTCTTAGGATATATACAATTACGTAAAGGCCCAAATATCGTAGGCCCCTACGGCCTCCTTCAACCCATCGCTGACGGACTAAAACTATTTATCAAAGAACCAGTTCGACCCTCTACCTCCTCCCCACTTCTATTTCTTCTAACCCCAGTGCTAGCTCTTACGCTAGCACTTATCCTTTGAGCCCCAATACCACTACCATATCCAGTACTAGACCTTAACCTCGGAATCTTATTCATTCTAGCCCTGTCCAGCCTTGCAGTCTATTCAATCCTGGGTTCAGGATGGGCATCCAATTCAAAATATGCCCTCATTGGGGCCTTACGAGCTGTTGCCCAAACTATTTCCTATGAAGTTAGCCTAGGACTAATCCTGCTTAACGCAATCATTTTTACCGGAGGCTTCACCCTACAAACCTTTAATACCGCCCAAGAGACTATCTGACTAATTGTACCCGCCTGACCCCTAGCTGCAATGTGGTATATTTCCACCCTCGCAGAAACTAACCGTGCCCCCTTTGACCTGACTGAAGGAGAGTCCGAACTAGTATCCGGCTTCAACGTAGAGTACGCAGGAGGCCCATTCGCACTGTTTTTCCTAGCAGAATATGCCAACATTCTCCTTATAAATACGCTCTCCGCAACCCTCTTCCTGGGTGCCTCTCACATCCCCACAATTCCGGAACTCACAGCAATCAACCTCATGACTAAAGCAGCCCTATTATCAGTCGTATTCCTATGAGTCCGAGCTTCTTACCCACGGTTTCGATATGACCAACTAATGCACCTTATCTGAAAAAACTTTCTCCCACTAACACTTGCCCTAGTCATTTGACATCTCGCCCTCCCCATCGCATTTGCAGGACTTCCCCCACACCTTTAAAACAGGAGTCGTGCCTGAAGTAAAGGGCCACTTTGATAGAGTGAACCATGAGGGTTAAAGTCCCTCCAACTCCTTAGAAAGAAGGGACTCGAACCCTACCCGAAGAGATCAAAACTCTCAGTGCTTCCACTACACCACTTCCTAGTAAAATCAGCTAATTAAGCTCTTGGGCCCATACCCCGAACATGTTGGTTAAAATCCTTCTTTTACTAATGAACCCGTACATCTTAGCCACCCTACTACTCGGGCTGGGCCTAGGAACAACCATCACATTTGCAAGTTCTCACTGGCTTCTAGCCTGAATGGGCCTAGAAATTAATACACTCGCTATTATCCCACTTATGGCTCAACACCATCACCCGCGAGCAGTCGAAGCAACAACCAAATATTTCCTAACCCAGGCAACAGCAGCAGCCATACTTCTATTCGCTAGCACAACCAACGCCTGACTCACAGGACAATGAGACATTCAACAAATATCTCACCCTCTCCCTATCACCATAATTACCATTGCCCTTGCTCTGAAAATTGGGCTCGCCCCCTTACACACCTGACTCCCCGAGGTGCTTCAAGGACTAGACCTCACAACAGGACTCCTCCTCTCAACCTGGCAAAAACTTGCCCCCTTCGCCCTCCTACTTCAAACTCAGCCGACTAATTCAACCCTTTTAATCTTATTAGGCCTAATATCTACCCTTATTGGAGGATGAGGGGGATTAAATCAAACCCAGCTACGAAAAATCCTTGCATATTCCTCAATCGCCCACCTAGGTTGAATAATTTTAGTCCTCCAATTCTCCCCTTCCCTTACCCTCCTGACTCTCTTAACATACTTTGTAATAACGTTCTCAACATTCCTTGTATTCAAACTAAATAAAGCCACTAACATCAACGCACTCGCCACTTCCTGAACAAAAGCCCCAGTACTAACCTCTCTTACGCCCCTAATTCTCCTTTCTCTAGGGGGACTCCCCCCACTAACCGGCTTCATACCAAAATGACTTATTCTACAAGAATTGACCAAACAAGACCTAGCCCCCATAGCAACTATTGCCGCACTAACTGCTCTCCTAAGCCTGTACTTCTACCTCCGACTGTCATACGCAATAACCCTAACTATATCCCCAAATAACGTAATTGGCACCACACCCTGACGACTTCCAACATCCCAGCTCACACTTCCCCTAGCCATTGCCTCTATGGCAACCCTTACACTCCTGCCACTGACCCCCGCAGTACTTTCACTTCTCACCCTTTAAAGAGACTTAGGCTAACAATTTAGACCAAGGGCCTTCAAAGCCCTCAGCAGGAGTGAAAATCTCCTAGTCTCTGTAAGACTTGCGGGATATTACCCCACATCTTCTGAATGCAAGCCAGATACTTTAATTAAGCTAAAGCCTTGCTAGATAGGAAGGCCTCGATCCTACAAAATCTTAGTTAACAGCTAAGCGCCCAAACCAGCGGGCATCCATCTACCTTTCCCCCGCCTAAATATCAAACTAATAGGCGGGGGAAAGCCCCGGCAGGTATTCCGCCTGCTTCTTTAGATTTGCAATCTAATATGTTAAAACACCTCGGAGCTTGGTAAGAAGAGGACTCGAACCTCTATTCATGGGACTACAATCCACCGCTTAAAACTCAGCCATCCTACCTGTGGCAATCACACGTTGATTCTTTTCGACTAATCACAAAGATATCGGCACCCTTTATTTAGTATTTGGTGCTTGAGCTGGAATAGTAGGGACAGCATTAAGTCTTCTTATTCGAGCAGAACTGAGCCAACCAGGCGCCCTCCTCGGAGATGACCAAATCTATAATGTAATTGTTACAGCACATGCTTTCGTAATAATTTTCTTTATAGTAATGCCAATCATAATTGGAGGATTTGGAAACTGACTAATTCCCCTAATGATCGGGGCCCCAGACATGGCATTTCCCCGAATAAACAACATGAGCTTCTGATTACTCCCTCCCTCTTTCCTTCTCCTTCTTGCATCATCTGGGGTTGAAGCTGGGGCCGGAACCGGATGAACAGTCTACCCCCCTCTAGCGGGCAACCTGGCACATGCAGGAGCTTCCGTTGATCTGACTATTTTCTCTCTTCATCTGGCAGGAATTTCCTCAATTCTAGGGGCGATTAATTTCATCACAACTATCATTAACATGAAACCTCCTGCTATTTCTCAATACCAGACTCCCCTATTCGTCTGAGCTGTGTTAATCACGGCAGTGCTACTACTTCTTTCTCTTCCGGTTCTTGCTGCTGGCATTACAATACTTCTCACCGACCGAAACCTTAATACAACCTTCTTTGACCCTGCAGGCGGAGGGGATCCAATTCTTTACCAGCACCTCTTCTGATTCTTTGGTCACCCTGAAGTTTACATTCTTATTTTACCTGGCTTTGGTATGATTTCTCATATTGTTGCTTACTACTCCGGTAAAAAAGAACCTTTCGGCTATATGGGCATGGTCTGGGCAATAATAGCAATCGGCCTTCTAGGCTTTATCGTCTGAGCCCATCATATGTTTACAGTAGGAATAGACGTAGACACCCGTGCCTACTTCACATCCGCCACTATAATTATTGCAATTCCAACTGGTGTCAAAGTCTTCAGCTGACTAGCAACTCTTCACGGAGGGTCAATCAAATGAGAAACCCCGCTCCTATGAGCATTAGGTTTTATTTTCTTATTCACAGTAGGGGGACTAACAGGAATTGTCCTAGCCAACTCATCCCTAGACATTGTTCTACATGACACATACTACGTAGTAGCCCACTTCCACTATGTCCTGTCAATAGGAGCTGTATTTGCCATCGTAGCTGCCTTCGTCCACTGATTCCCATTATTCTCAGGCTACACACTTCACAGTACTTGAACAAAAATTCACTTCGGAATCATGTTTGTGGGCGTAAACCTAACCTTCTTCCCTCAGCACTTCCTTGGCCTGGCTGGAATGCCTCGACGTTACTCCGACTACCCCGACGCCTACACACTGTGAAATACAGTATCATCAATTGGCTCGCTAATCTCCCTTGTGGCAGTAATCATATTCCTATTTATTATTTGAGAAGCATTTGCTGCCAAACGTGAAGTCCTTTCCGTAGAGCTAACCACAACCAATGTAGAATGACTACACGGCTGCCCTCCTCCTTACCACACATTCGAAGAGCCAGCCTTTGTTCAAGTTCAGACAAACTAACCGAGAAAGGGAGGAATTGAACCCCCATATGCTGGTTTCAAGCCAACCACATAGCCACTCTGTCACTTTCTTCATTAAGACACTAGTAAAACAGACATTACATTGCTTTGTCAAGGCAAAGTTGTGGGTTAAATCCCCGCGTGTCTTATATTAATGGCACATCCCACACAATTAGGATTTCAAGATGCAGCTTCACCTGTTATAGAAGAACTTCTTCACTTCCACGACCACGCCCTAATAATTGTTTTCTTAATTAGCACGCTAGTACTTTACATTATTGTGGCCATAGTCTCCACCAAACTTACCAACAAATACATCTTAGATTCCCAAGAAATTGAAATTATTTGAACAATCCTCCCTGCTATTATCCTTATTCTTATTGCCCTACCCTCCCTTCGAATTTTATACCTTATAGACGAAATTAATGACCCCCACTTAACAATCAAGGCTATGGGCCACCAATGATACTGAAGCTACGAATACACCGATTACGAAGACCTAGGATTTGACTCATATATGATTCCCACACAAGACCTCGCACCCGGCCAATTCCGCCTCCTAGAAACAGACCACCGAATAGTAATTCCCGTTGAATCCCCCATCCGAGTCCTGGTCTCTGCTGAAGACGTACTTCACTCCTGAGCAGTTCCAGCTCTCGGTGTAAAAATAGACGCAGTTCCCGGCCGACTGAATCAAACAGCTTTTATCGCATCTCGCCCAGGAGTATTTTACGGACAATGCTCTGAAATCTGCGGCGCTAACCACAGCTTTATACCCATCGTAGTTGAAGCAGTCCCATTAGAACACTTTGAAGACTGATCAACCCTAATACTTGAAGACGCCTCACTAAGAAGCTAAATAGGATCAAGCGTCAGCCTTTTAAGCTGAAGATTGGTGGCTCCTAACCACCCTTAGTGACATGCCCCAACTCAACCCCGCACCCTGATTTTCCATCCTAGCCTTCTCCTGATTAGTCTTTCTCACAGTCCTCCCCCCAAAAGTGATGGCCCATTCTTTTCCAAATGAGCCAACCCCCCAAAGCACAGAAAAACCAAAAACAGACCCCTGAACCTGACCATGACATTAAGCTTCTTCGATCAATTTATAAGCCCCTCATACCTAGGAATCCCCCTAATAGCCCTTGCTCTCAGCCTCCCTTGAATTCTATATCCAACCCCCTCTGCTCGATGATTAAACAACCGCCTATTAACCCTTCAAGGATGGTTCATCAACCGATTTACTCAACAACTTCTCCTTCCACTTAACCAAGGAGGGCATAAATGAGCCCTCATCCTGACCTCCCTAATACTCTTCCTAATTACCCTCAACATGCTAGGCCTTCTTCCCTACACCTTCACCCCCACTACGCAACTTTCTCTGAACATAGGACTTGCCGTACCACTATGACTAGCAACAGTAATTATTGGAATACGAAACCAACCCACCATTGCCCTAGGCCACCTCCTACCAGAAGGGACACCAACACCCCTTATCCCCGTGCTAATTATCATCGAAACAATTAGCCTATTTATTCGCCCTCTTGCTCTTGGGGTCCGACTTACTGCTAACCTTACAGCAGGCCACCTCCTAATTCAACTTATTGCCACCGCTGCCTTCGTACTCCTTCCTCTAATGCCTACTGTCGCAACCCTCACAGCCGCCCTTCTATTCCTCCTGACCCTTCTAGAAGTAGCAGTTGCAATAATTCAAGCCTACGTATTTGTACTTCTACTAAGCCTCTACCTACAAGAAAACGTTTAATGGCCCACCAAGCACACGCATACCATATAGTCGACCCCAGCCCTTGACCTCTTACAGGAGCAGTCGCCGCTCTACTAATAACATCAGGCCTCGCAATTTGATTCCACTTTCACTCCACCACACTTATGATCCTCGGCACCGCACTTCTTCTTCTTACAATATACCAATGATGACGAGACATCGTACGAGAAGGCACATTTCAAGGCCATCACACGCCCCCCGTACAAAAAGGACTTCGTTATGGAATAATCCTATTCATTACTTCAGAAGTTTTCTTCTTTCTTGGGTTCTTCTGAGCCTTTTACCACTCAAGCCTTGCCCCTACTCCTGAACTAGGGGGATGCTGACCTCCCACAGGAATTATCACCCTTGACCCATTTGAAGTCCCACTCCTAAATACAGCTGTCCTTCTTGCCTCAGGTGTTACAGTGACCTGGGCACATCACAGTATTATGGAAGGAGAGCGAAAACAAGCAATTCAATCCCTCCTGCTAACAATCCTTCTCGGATTTTATTTCACATTTCTTCAAGGTATAGAATACTACGAAGCACCTTTCACAATCGCAGATGGTGTCTATGGCTCTACATTCTTTGTAGCAACCGGCTTCCATGGCCTCCACGTCATCATTGGCTCTACATTCCTAGCCGTCTGCTTATTACGACAAATCCAATACCACTTTACATCCGAACACCATTTCGGATTTGAAGCAGCTGCTTGATACTGACACTTCGTGGATGTCGTCTGACTATTCCTGTACATCTCTATCTACTGATGAGGCTCATAATCTTTCTAGTATCAAACAAGTATAAGTGACTTCCAATCACCCGGTCTTGGTTAAAGTCCAAGGAAAGATAATGAATCTAGTTACAACAATTATTTCCATCGCCATCCTATTAACAACTATTCTTGCCATTGTATCCTTCTGACTCCCCCAAATAACCCCAGACCATGAAAAACTCTCCCCCTATGAATGCGGCTTCGACCCCCTCGGAAGTGCCCGTCTCCCTTTCTCCCTGCGATTTTTTCTCGTCGCTATTCTCTTCCTACTTTTTGACCTAGAAATTGCCCTTCTCCTCCCACTCCCCTGGGGAGACCAACTAGCCTCACCCCTCACCACATTTTTGTGGGCATCCTTAGTCCTAACTCTCCTAACCCTCGGCCTAATTTATGAATGACTTCAAGGGGGCTTAGAGTGGGCAGAATAGGTAATTAGTTTAAGAAAAACATTTGATTTCGGCTCAAAAACTTGTGGTTAAAATCCACAATTAACCTAATGACCCCTGTACACTTCACCTTCTCATCAGCTTTCATATTAGGGCTTACAGGCCTGGCTTTCCACCGAACTCATCTTCTATCGGCCCTTCTATGTTTGGAAGGAATAATACTTTCCCTGTTCATTGCCCTCTCCCTATGAACCTTAGAACTAAACACCACCCACTTCTCCGCTGCCCCTATACTCCTACTAGCATTCTCGGCCTGCGAAGCAAGTGCAGGCTTAGCCCTACTAGTAGCAACAGCCCGAACACACGGAACTGACCGACTTCAAAGCCTAAACCTCCTACAATGCTAAAAATCCTAGTTCCAACAATTATGCTAATTCCAACAACTTGGCTAGTACCATCAAAATGACTATGGCCTACGACCCTGATACACAGCCTAATAATTGCACTAGCCAGCCTAACCTGATTAAAAAATTTATCAGAGACAGGATGATCCCACCTTGGCCCCTATATAGCCACAGACCCTCTATCTACCCCCCTTCTAGTCCTAACCTGCTGACTACTTCCCTTGATAATCCTTGCAAGTCAAAACCACACTGCCTCTGAGCCCATCAATCGACAACGTATATATATTACACTCCTCACATCCCTCCAAATCTTCCTAATTATGGCTTTTGGTGCAACAGAGATCATCATATTTTACGTCATATTTGAGGCCACCCTAATTCCCACCCTCATCCTCATCACCCGCTGAGGAAACCAAACAGAACGACTCAATGCAGGGACCTACTTTCTGTTTTACACCCTTGCAGGCTCCCTCCCCCTCCTAGTTGCCCTCCTACTCCTTCAAAACAGTACCGGCACCTTATCTCTACTAACATTACAATATGCCAACTACATCCAACTATCTACTTATGCAGACAAAATATGATGAGCAGCTTGTTTACTTGCATTCCTAGTAAAAATACCATTATACGGCGTTCACCTCTGATTACCCAAAGCACATGTAGAAGCCCCCGTTGCAGGCTCAATAATTCTTGCCGCAGTCCTTCTAAAGCTTGGAGGGTATGGAATGATACGAATACTAGTTATACTAGAGCCTCTAACCAAAGAACTAAGCTACCCCTTTATTATCTTTGCACTTTGAGGAGTTATTATAACAGGCTCAATTTGTCTACGTCAAACAGATCTTAAATCCCTCATTGCCTACTCATCAGTAAGCCACATAGGCCTCGTAGTCGGAGGCATTCTCATTCAAACACCATGAGGCTTCACCGGGGCCCTAATTCTCATAATTGCCCATGGCCTGACTTCCTCTGCCCTATTCTGTCTCGCAAATACAAACTACGAACGAACCCACAGTCGTACAATAGTCCTAGCACGAGGCTTACAAATAGCCCTTCCCCTCATAGCAACATGGTGATTCATCGGCAGTCTTGCCAATCTCGCCCTACCCCCTCTGCCCAATCTTATAGGAGAGTTAATGATTATAACCTCCCTCTTTAATTGGTCCTGATGGACACTTGCCCTAACCGGAACAGGAACTCTAATCACCGCAGGCTACTCTCTTTATATATTCCTAATGACCCAACGAGGGCCCCTTCCCGCACACTTAATTGCACTAGAACCCTCTCACACTCGCGAACACCTACTGATAGCCCTCCACCTCATCCCTCTCATCCTACTTATTCTTAAACCCGAACTAATCTGAGGCTGAGCCGCCTGTAGACATAGTTTAACAAAGACATTAGATTGTGATTCTAAAAATAGAGGTTAAAATCCCCTTGTCCACCGAGAGAGGCTGGCTAGCAACAAAGACTGCTAATCTTCGCCCCCTTGGTTGAACTCCAAGGCTCACTCGGCCCTCGCTCCTAAAGGATAACAGCTCATCCATTGGTCTTAGGAACCAAAAACTCTTGGTGCAAATCCAAGTAGTAGCTATGCACCCCACCTCACTAATAATAGCATCAAGCTTAATCATTATCTTCACACTCCTGGCATATCCAATTCTCACGACCCTGTCCCCACACCCCCGAGAATCCGACTGAGCTCTAACACATGTTAAGACAGCAGTTAAACTAGCCTTCTTTGTCAGCCTTCTGCCTCTTTTTCTATTTCTAAATGAAGGGTCAGAGACGATTATTACTAACTGAACCTGAATAAATACACTCACCTTTGACATTAATATTAGCCTTAAATTCGACCATTACTCCATTATTTTTACCCCAATTGCCCTATATGTGACCTGATCCATCCTAGAATTCGCATCCTGATACATGCATGCAGACCCCTACATAAACCGATTCTTTAAATACCTTCTAATCTTCCTGATTGCCATGATCATCCTGGTTACAGCAAACAACATATTTCAACTGTTTATCGGCTGAGAAGGCGTTGGCATTATATCCTTTCTCCTAATCGGCTGATGGTACGGGCGGGCAGACGCAAATACAGCTGCACTGCAAGCAGTCCTATACAACCGAGTAGGAGATATCGGACTAATCTTTGCGATAGCATGAATCGCAACAAATCTTAATTCATGAGAGATACAACAAATATTTGCAACTGCTAATAACTTCGACCTTACCTTCCCCCTTCTTGGATTAATTCTGGCTGCCACAGGAAAATCAGCCCAATTTGGCTTACATCCCTGACTACCGTCTGCCATAGAAGGTCCCACACCGGTCTCTGCCCTACTACACTCCAGCACCATAGTCGTTGCAGGGATTTTCCTACTCATCCGAATAAGCCCCTTAATAGAAAATAACCAAACCGCCCTAACTACTTGTTTATGCTTAGGAGCCCTTACCACCTTATTTACAGCTACCTGCGCTTTAACCCAAAATGATATCAAAAAAATCGTCGCTTTCTCTACATCAAGTCAACTAGGCCTAATAATGGTTACAATTGGACTCAACCAACCCCAACTTGCCTTCCTTCACATCTGCACCCACGCCTTCTTCAAGGCTATACTTTTTCTCTGCTCCGGCTCAATCATCCACAGCCTTAATGACGAACAGGACATTCGAAAAATAGGAGGAATGCACCATCTTACGCCCTTCACATCCTCCTGCATAACCATTGGCAGCCTCGCCCTTACAGGCACCCCCTTCCTAGCAGGCTTCTTCTCCAAAGATGCTATCATCGAAGCACTAAACACATCCCACCTAAACGCCTGAGCCCTGGTTCTCACCCTCCTAGCCACTTCTTTCACCGCTATCTACAGCCTCCGAGTTATTTTCTTTGTCTCTATGGGCCACCCACGATTCAACTCCCTCTCCCCTATTAACGAAAATAACCCAACGGTAATTAACCCCATTAAACGACTAGCTTGAGGAAGCATTATCGCCGGCCTACTAATCACCTCAAACATCCTCCCCCTTAAAACACCAGTGATATCCATACCTCCTCTACTAAAATTAGCTGCCCTGGCTGTTTCAATCCTCGGGCTTCTTACCGCCCTAGAACTAGCCTCACTTACAAGCAAACAATTTAAACCCACCCCTCACCTCACACCCCACCACTTCTCAAACATGCTAGGCTTTTTCCCTGCAATTATTCACCGCTTAACCCCTAAACTAAGCCTCTCCCTAGGACAAGCTATTGCAACCCAAATGGTTGATCAAACATGGCTAGAAAAAACAGGCCCCAAAGCCGTAACATCCCTCAACACTCCACTAATCTCAACCACAAGCAACATTCAACAAGGAATAATCAAAACCTATCTTACCCTATTCCTGCTCACACTCGCCCTTGCAACACTTGTCCTTATCCTTTAAACCGCCCGAAGAGTCCCCCGACTAAGCCCCCGAGTTAATTCTAACACAACAAATAAAGTTAAAAGAAGAACTCAAGCACTAATAACTAATATCCCCCCTCCTAAAGAGTACATTAACGCAACCCCTCCAATATCCCCCCGGAACATCGAAAACTCTCCCAACTCATCCGCGGAGACTCAAGAAAACTCATATCACCCCCCTCAAAATAACCCGGAGACCAAGGCCACCCCCGCGGCATAAATAAACATAGACACTGCAACAGGACGGCTTCCTCAACTTTCAGGGTAAGGCTCTGCAGCTAAAGCTGCAGAATAGGCAAACACAACTAACATTCCTCCTAAATAGATCAAAAACAAAACTAAAGACAAAAAAGAACCTCCATGTCCTACTAACACCCCACATCCCAGTCCAGCTACCACAACCAACCCTAAAGCAGCAAAATATGGAGAAGGATTAGAAGCAACCGCCACTAACCCCAAAACTAAACCAAACAATAACAAAGACATAGTATAAGTCATAATTCCTGCCAGGACTCTAACCAGGACTAATGGCTTGAAAAACCACCGTTGTTATTCAACTACAAGAACTTTAATGGCAAGCCTACGTAAAACCCACCCCCTCCTGAAAATTGCTAATGATGCATTAGTTGACCTCCCAGCCCCATCAAACATCTCAGTCTGATGAAACTTCGGCTCTCTTCTTGGTCTCTGTCTAATTGCCCAAATCCTCACAGGACTCTTCCTAGCCATACACTACACCTCTGACATCGCAACAGCATTCTCATCCGTCGCACACATCTGCCGAGACGTAAACTACGGATGACTAATCCGAAACATACATGCCAATGGCGCATCTTTCTTCTTCATTTGCATTTACTTACATATTGGCCGAGGCCTCTACTATGGCTCCTACCTCTATAAAGAAACATGAAACATTGGAGTTGTTCTCCTGCTCCTAGTGATAATAACCGCCTTTGTAGGCTACGTCCTTCCCTGAGGACAAATATCTTTCTGAGGGGCAACCGTCATCACAAATCTTCTCTCAGCCGTCCCATATGTAGGAAACACGCTAGTACAATGAATCTGAGGAGGCTTTTCCGTAGACAACGCAACCCTCACCCGATTCTTTGCCTTCCACTTCCTTCTACCATTTATCATCGCAGCTGTCACCTTAATTCACCTGATTTTCCTTCACGAAACAGGATCAAACAACCCTCTAGGATTAAACTCAGACGTAGACAAAATTTCGTTCCACCCTTACTTCTCCTACAAAGACCTTTTAGGATTTGCCGTTGTTCTCATTTCACTTACCTCCCTAGCTCTCTTCTCCCCTAATCTTCTAGGAGACCCGGACAACTTCACCCCCGCTAACCCCCTTGTGACTCCACCCCACATTAAGCCTGAATGATACTTCCTGTTTGCATACGCCATCCTCCGTTCAATTCCAAACAAATTAGGAGGTGTACTAGCACTCCTAGCCTCAATTCTTGTGCTTATAGTTGTACCAATACTTCATACATCCAAACAACGAAGCCTAACATTCCGACCTTTTACACAATTCCTATTTTGAACTTTAATCGCTAACGTTGCCATCCTAACCTGAATTGGAGGAATGCCCGTAGAACACCCCTTCATCATTATTGGCCAAATTGCTTCAGTACTTTACTTCTTCCTGTTCCTTGTTTTAACTCCACTAGCAGGGTGGCTAGAAAATAAAGCCCTCGGATGATCATGCACTAGTAGCTCAGTTTCAGAGCGCCGGTCTTGTAAACCGGATGTCGGGGGTTAAAATCCCCCCTACTGCTCAAAGAGAAGGGATTTTAACCCTTACCACTAACTCCCAAAGCTAGTATTCTAAACTAAACTACTCTTTGTAGTTTTATTACATGTATGTATTTACACCATTCATTTATATTAACAAATGAGTATATATTGTACTCAAGGATATTAATTGTACATTCACCATATTCTGTATCAGTACTAACAGGAAAGACATATCATGGTCACAAAAACATAAAGCATAAACTGGACTCAAATTTAATGACAAATTAAGTAAATCGAGGATACATCTACTAACAGTGAAGATTTAAAATAGATTTTTATACGTAATATTACACCAAGTTCTCAACACTCTATTAGCTTAAACATTAATGCACAGTAAGAACCGACCATCAGTTGATCTCTTAATGTCAACGGTTATTGAGAGTCAAGGGACAAGATTCATGTGGGGGTTTCACTTTCACACAGTTACTGGCATTTGGTTCCTACTTCAGGTACTATTATTGATAATCAATCCACATTCTTTCATTGACGCTTGCATGAATGAATGGTGGCGTCCATCTCCGGGACACCCCCCATGCCGGGCGTTCACGCCACGGGGGCGGTTGGTTCTCTTTTTTTTCTTTTCCTTTCAGCTTGCATTTCACAGTGAACACAAAAGCATTAATAATAAGGTGGAACATACCTTTTGGTTCCGAACAAAGAATTTGAGTGTTGAAAAGACTTTCGAAGAAGAAATACATAACTGATATCAAGGACATAAGTAGTGAAAATTTCTCCTAAGATATCTAAGACACCCCCTTCTACCCATTTTGGAGGTCTATTCTCGTTAAAACCCCCCCCACCCCCCAATACTCCTAAGATCTCTAACACTCCTGAAAACCCCCCCGGAAACAGGCGAAACAGGTAAACCCCTAGTAGTATTTTTCAAGCTAATGAACGCATCTATTTACATCATTGCAATTATTTTTTTGCTAGCGTAGCTTAATTAAAGCATAACACTGAAGATGTTAAGATGGACCCTAGAAAGTCCCGCGGGCACAAAGGTTTGGTCCTGACTTTACTATCAACTTTAGCTGAAATTACACATGCAAGTATCTGCGCCCCCGTGAGAATGCCCTACAGTCCCCTGCCCGGGAACAAGGAGCCGGTATCAGGCACATACTATTAAGCCCATGACACCTTGCTTAGCCACGCCCTCAAGGGAACTCAGCAGTGATAAACATTAAGCAATAAGTGAAAACTTGACTTAGTTAGAGCTAAGAGGGTCGGTAAAACTCGTGCCAGCCACCGCGGTTATACGAGAGACCCAAGTTGTTAGATACCGGCGTAAAGAGTGGTTAGGGAAACTCATTCAACTAGAGCCGAACACCTTCAAAGCTGTCATACGCACCCGAAGGTAAGAAGCCCAACTACGAAAGTGGCTTTATGTTAACTGAACCCACGAAAGCTAGGGCACAAACTGGGATTAGATACCCCACTATGCCTAGCCCTAAACATTAATAGTACTTTACAACTACTATCCGCCCGGGTACTACGAGCATCAGCTTAAAACCCAAAGGACTTGGCGGTGCTTTAGATCCACCTAGAGGAGCCTGTTCTAGAACCGATAACCCCCGTTCAACCTCACCCTTTCTTGTTTATCCCGCCTATATACCACCGTCGTCAGCTTACCCTGTGAAGGTTCTATAGTAAGCAAAATTGGCAAAGCCCAAAACGTCAGGTCGAGGTGTAGCGCATGAAAGGGGAAGAAATGGGCTACATTCTCTAAGTCAGGGAACCACGAATAATTCATTGAAATATGAATCTGAAGGAGGATTTAGCAGTAAACGGAAAATAGAGCGTTCCGCTGAAACCGGCCCTGAAGCGCGCACACACCGCCCGTCACTCTCCCCAAGCTTAAAAACTGCAAATAAATAAAACCCTACAACTGCAAAGGGGAGGCAAGTCGTAACATGGTAAGTGTACCGGAAGGTGTACTTGGAAAAATCAGAGTATAGCTAAGACAGAAAAGCATCTCCCTTACACTGAGAAGTCATCCGTGCAAATCGGATTACCCTGACGCCCAACAGCTAGCCCCCACAGCCAAAAACAACAAAACCCTATTTATAACCCCAAAAACACTACCAACTAAAAAACAAACCATTTTACCTGC